>Ga0224504_10000207_pt1 | contig 25710 bp, 42 predicted proteins | sample SF_Oct11_sed_USG_3_FD_170160 | JGI IMG/M metagenome (GOLD analysis project Ga0224504, IMG submission 170160) | Sediment microbial communities from San Francisco Bay, California, United States - SF_Oct11_sed_USGS_24 | ecosystem: Environmental > Aquatic > Marine > Sediment | place: USA...
CTTCAGGTTCGATCTTCCCGCTGCCCCGGGCAACAAAGACCAGCAATGCGGCGACGAGAAACTGCGAATCATAGGTTCGCATGCCCTCCGCCGTCTCGATGATCAGCTTCGTTCCTTCCAGCCGTGAGCTTAGGATTTCAGTGTTCATTGCAGTTTCACCAGGTCTCGTAGTTGTTGCGCATGTACTTGACGGAGCCATCGATCAGTTTCTCGAGGACCTTCTCGTCCACGTCGGAGAGGCGCTTGATATAGAGGCACGACTTGCCCGTCTTGTATTTCCCGAGTTTACCCATGAGCGTATCGAAACGCCCAAAACCCGCCAGGATATATACGGTCAGAGCCTGCCTGCGCGGCGAAAACCCGGCAATCATGAAATCGCCTTCGCGGCCACTCTCATATTTGTAGTGGTAGGTTCCATAGCCAACAATACTGGGCCCCCACATCTTCGCACGTTTGCCCGTCACCCTGCGCATAATCGCCGCGACCTTGCGGGCATCGGCACGTTTCTGCCTGTCCTCAATTGCATTGATGAACTCGGTGACGCTGGCTGTGGTCGCCCTGGTCTTGTTCTCAGCCACGGCTCACCCTTCTAGTAGGTGGTTCCAAACAAGCGGTCCCCGGCATCGCCAAGGCCCGGGACGATGTACTTCTTTTCGTTCAAATGGTCGTCGATGGCGGCTGCATAAATTCTTACATCCGGATGCGCTTTCTCAACGAGTTCAATCCCTTCAGGACAGGTCACGATGCAGATAACGACGATGTGTTCGGCACCACTCGCCTTCAGCAGGTTTAGTGCAGCAACCGTCGAACCACCTGTTGCGAGCATCGGATCAATGACAATACAGGTACCACCTTTGATCTGCCGCGGAAAGCGCTCGTAGTAGGTTACGGGTTGCTTGGTTTCCTCGTCGCGGTACAGGCCGACAAAACCGACGCGCGCGGTTGGTACCAGTTCGAGAATACCTTCCAGCATGCCGACGCCCGCACGCAGAATGGGTACGACCACAATGTCGGTATCGATCTCACGACACGTTGCTTTCGCCACAGGCGTTTCGACTATCACTTCTTTCGTCTTGATGTTCTTGAGCGCTTCGTAGCAAACGAACTTGGTGATCTCCGTTGCGAGCTCACGGAAACGTTTATGCCCTGTATCGATAGCGCGGATGATGCCGAGCTTATGCTGTACGCAGGGGTGATCTATCAGGGTGGCCATGTTTGAGACTCCGTTACTTCGTACTATCCGACCAAATCGCGAATTCCGTGCCGACGGGGTCGATAAAATGAAAACGACGACCGCCTGGAAATGGAAAAATCTCCTGGCTGATCGTGCCGCCAAGATCCTGTACGCGCACCACGTCGCGTTCCAGGTCTTCGCTATAGAAAATCAGCAGGACGCCGTTGGCCGGCGTGGGCTCATTAGCCTGGCGCAACCCACCATTGAGGCTTCCGTCATTAAAACTAAAGTATTCGTCGCCCCATTCCTGAAACTTCCAGCCGAACATACTCTGGAGAAAGGCCCGCGCTTTGGGCAGGTCGGTCACGGGAATTTCGATGTAGTCGATGCGGTTTTCGGATCTCATGGGCGACTCCCGGGCTTAAAGCCCTTTCAGTCTCAGTACCGGGCGCTCGGCAACAATGGACACGGTACCAAATTCGCCACTGATTGCGTATCGACAATCATCCAATACCACGAGATCGCTGATTGCTCCGAGACCTAATTTTCCTGATATTTCAGCAACTTCACCGCTCCCGGTATGGGCAGACCGGAGCTCCTCGCAATATGGAAACTCGATGAACGCAGGCCGGATACACACCTTCTCAGCGGGCCGGGGTTTTTCGTAAAAAGGATGCTCCGGCTCGAGAACGAGGTCGATATCAACGACAAGCATTTCCCCCTCCCCGTGCCAGGACAGGACAAAAGATTGAGTCAGGTCAACGTCCGCGAATTCGCGTAACTGCCGCCAGCTGATGGTTGTCGCATCGTCACTCATTCACTATTTTCTCCGGACCGGTTCCTCAGCGTTAATCGTACCCTCACCCGGCGTAATGAACACCATGACGGTGTGACGGCGTATGCGAGCTGTGTTGCGATCTGATAGCGCCCCCTATCCGAAAGTAATGGCCACCCACACACCGATATAATGGGACAACACGACCACGAGTGCCGCAATACCCACATGCTCACCGATGATCGCTAATGGCGATTCATTCTGTGACTTTGCGAGGAAATAGCTCAGCACCACGATCACCAGCATACCCCAGACCACTGAGGCGACAACGGCTGTGGCCAGCGGGAGTAGCAGCAGGGGAACGGCGAAGCTGATCGAAAACACGAACTTCGTGATAAACGTTACGATCGTCGCAGCCCACACATGCGCGTGAGTGGTATCGGGGTTTGCCTCCTCAGCCAGGTGAATACCGAGCGCGTCCGACATGGCGTCGGCGACGGCAATAATCAGGATGCCCCCCAGTACCGCTGTAATCGACTGTGTGCCTGAATTCAGGCCCACAATAAGGCCGATGGTTGTAATGACGCCCGAGGTGGCGCCGAAGAATAATCCGGTGCGCGCTCCATCGCTGTTGAAGAGTTCCATGCTAGTTCTGTCTCAGTCGTTTGCTGTAAAGAAGAATTTCCTCATCGTCGCCCGGCATTGTGATCAATCCGACGAACACCAACCCCAGCTTTTCAATGAGGCCGATTGACGGGCCATTGCCCGGAGAAACAATCGCCGTCAGTTCCTCAATCCGCAAATCGTCGCGAGCGTGCGTAAGAACAGCGAATGCCGCTTCACCGGCGTAACCCTTGCCGCAGAACTCGGGCAGTACACCAAAACCAATATCGGGGTAATCAAGGTTGTCGCGCTTGAACAGGCCGCAGATTCCCATTCTGACTCCGTCGTCCCTGCGCACCACCGCGTAGGGGCCGTAGCCGTAATCTGCATAGAGCTTTAAGGCGCCCCCTTTCATCGCCTCCTCTGCTTCTTCCGTCGTGCGGACGCCGCGATCCCCGACGTGCTTTATGAACGCGGGATCATTCCAGACAGCGAGCAGCAAATCAGCGTCATCGAGAGTGACGCGCCGCAGGTAGAGGCGCTCCGTCTCGAGTTGCCACTCTTTCATCAGTGCCAGTCACCGAGCATTAGACCGTAACGCGAATACGATAACCCGCCCAGGACAAAACTCGAGAACGCCGCGGCCAGCACGGCAGGAAAATTAATACTCATTGTTGCCCCCTTCTGGACCAGGAGGAATACAGGAACTGCTGTGTCGCGCCCATCGGCGTGCGGTGATTCGCAAGTTCATGGGACTGCAGTTCAAATTCTGCGCCCAGCAGTTCTTCCAACATTCTGACAGTGTAGCGACGGATTTCGAGACCGCTGCATTTGAGCGGACCCGCAGGCCCAAATGTTGCGATGACCGCACAGCCCCCGGGTGCGAGCGCCCGTTTTAGCACATCAACATAGCGCTCACGGTCCGTTGCGTCTGTCAGAAAATGCAGCACCGCACGATCGTGCCATAGCCGGTATAAGCGCTGCGGTTCAAAATGAACAACATCCGAGACAATCCAGTTTACGGCGTCGGCCCGCTCACCCAGACGTTCACGAGAATGTTCGAGCGCCGTCTCGGTCAGGTCCAACACGGTCAGGTCACCGCATCCAGCGTCCAGCAGGTGATCGACCAGCGTCGATGCACCGCCGCCAACATCGATAATGGCGTCATTCAATGAAATCCCTGAAGCACCAATCAGCTCCAGCGACCTGTCGGGTATTTCCTGGTACCAGGACACTTCGGTTGACGCCTTACTACTGTAAACGCCGTCCCAGTGCTTCCTCCGTTCGGCTGTCAATTCGCCTCCTGTTTTGCCTGTTCAATTGCGCGGATAAACCCGGCTTTGTCTTCCGGCGAGACGAGGACAAATTCTCTTCAAGCGCACCTATGAAACCTAGATTCCCATTCGCACGAGGGCGTCGATCACCTCGCGCAAGAAACGCTCGGCCGCAGGGTAGCGGGTAGCAAATCCGGCTTCCACTTCCTTGGCCCGGTCGATCAGCGCATTTACTTCCTCGTCATTCTCTATGACGGCATGAATATCGCTGTCGAGATCGCTCACGAGCGTCTTCAGCTCATCGTCCATATCCGTATTGCGGATTTCATCCTGCAGCTGCGCCAATAGTTCTCTGATTCGATCTTTGCTCATGTTCTTAACCCAGCTTCCTGATGCCGATGGCATCTCTGATCTGTGCCAGATACGGCACCGATAATTGCCTGGCGCGCTCCGCGCCTTTCTTCAGTTCCGCCTCAACCACGGCCGGATCCGATACCAAGCGCTCGTATTCCTCGCGCGCAGGTTTTATGTGCTCGTTAATGTACTCAAACAGCTGCTGTTTCATTTGTCCCCAGGCAATGCCATCGGCAAAAGCCTGTGCGACGGCGGCGGTTTCTGCAGGCGTTGCGAACGCCTTGTAGATATCGAACAGTGTGCTGTCGGCCGTGTCCTTGGGCTCACCAGGCTCAAGACTGTTCGTCTTGATCTTCATGATCAACTTGCGAAGTTTTTTCTCAGGCGCAAACAGCGGAATCGTGTTGTTGTAGCTCTTCGACATTTTTCGACCATCGAGCCCTTTGAGGACGGCGGTATCCTCACCGATGACGGCTTCGGGCAGGACGAACGTCTCGCCGTAATTGTGGTTAAAGCGTTGCGCAATATCGCGCGCCATCTCCACATGCTGTTTCTGGTCCTGGCCGACGGGCACTTTTGTGGACTTGAACATCAGGATGTCGGCCGCCATCAGAATCGGGTAACTGAACAGTGCCATCATGACACCTTTATCCGGATCCTTGTCGCCGCCTTCGACGTTCGCCTGCACCGACGCCTTGTAGGAGTGCGCACGATTCATCAGACCCTTGGCCGTCATGCCATGCAAGATCCACGTTAGTTCGAGAATTTCGGGAATGTCCGATTGCCGGTAGAAATACGCGTGCTCGGTATCGAGACCCAGCGCCATCCACGCGGCCGCAATCTCCAGCGTCGATTGACCGATCTTGTCCGGGTCTTCGTTTTTGGCAAGCGAATGGTAATCGGCCAGGAAATAAAAATGCCCGGTATCGAGGTCCTTGCTGGCTTCAATACCTGGCCGGATGGCGCCCACGTAGTTGCCAATATGTGGCGTTCCGGTCGTGGTAATACCCGTGAGAAACGTGTCCTGCGTCATTAGTAGCCTGCTGCCTGCCCATCTTTGCGTACTTCGGAGGCGCCATAGTACACGCCCTGCTCCTTGTCGAACATGATTGCCTGATAGCCACCGAAGCTGCCGTCAGATGCACCCAGGGTATGGCCTTTCTCTTCCAGAGCGGCACGTGTTGCGGCACTAAAACCGTCTTCAAGATGCACAATGCCACCGTCCGTCATGACGGATCCCGTCGGCTCCGACGAACCCGTGTGATTGATGCGCGCAGCATCGCCTGCCTCCTGGAGGTTCATGCCGAAGTCCACCATGTTGACGATAATCTGCGCGTGGCCCTGCGGCTGCATCGCACCGCCCATGACCCCAAAGCTGATCAGTGGCGCACCATCTTTCATGACAAATGCAGGAATGATCGTGTGAAATGGCCGCTTGCCCCCTGCGACGACGTTAGCGTGAGCCGCGTCGAGTGCGAACAGCTCCGCTCGGTTCTGTAGCACGAACCCGAGATCGCCGGGCGTCATGCCCGAGCCCATGCCGCGATAGTTACTCTGGATCAGCGACACCATGTTGCCGTCGGCATCGGCTACCGTCAGGTAAATCGTGTCACCCTCTTCGAGCTTGCGATCGCCCGCCGGCAATGACATCGATGCGCGCTCTGCAGAGATCAGCTTGCGCCGCTCGGCAGCATAGTCTTTCGAGATCAGCCATTCGACGGGCACGTCAGCAAAATCCATGTCGACGTAGTATTTGGCACGATCTTCAAAGGTCAGCTTCTTTGCTTCAACCAATGTGTGCAGATACTCAGCGCTGCCGAATCCCATGCTTGCGATATCGTAGTCTTCGAGCACGTTCAGAATCTGCAATGCAGCAATGCCCTGGCCGTTGGGCGGAAGTTCGTAAACATCCCAGCCGCGATAGTTCGTCGACACGGGCGTAACCCATTCTGACGTGTGGGCAGCCAGGTCGTCATAGCTCAACAATCCACCCTGCTCGGCCATGTAGGCATCGATCGCTTTTGCGATACTGCCCTTGTAGAACTCATCGCGCCCCTTGGTTGCAAGCGCCTCGTACGTATTCGCAAGGCGTGGATTGCGGAACATCTCACCCTTCTTAGGTACATCGCCACCCGGCATGAACGTCTCAGCAAATCCCGGGTAGTGACCGATCCGATTGCGGTTGTTCACGAAGTAGTGCGCGATGACTTCCGAAACCGGAAAGCCCTCGCGCGCATAGCGAATCGCCGGAGCAAGCACCTCCTCCATCGGCAGGCGTCCGTAACGACCGTGCAGCTCGAACCAGCCATCAACGGCCCCCGGCACACTGACGGGCAACGGCCCGAATTTCGGAATCTGTTCGATACCACGATCCTGGAAATACTCGAGGGTCATCGCTTGCGGCGCGCGGCCCGAGGCGTTCAGACCTGTCAGCTCCTTCTTCTCGGCATCCCAAACGATGGCGAACAGATCGCCGCCAATGCCGCTGCCCGTTGGCTCCATCAGCCCGAGCGCTGCGTTTGCGGCAATCGCCGCATCGACGGCGCTACCGCCCGCCTTGAGAATGTCGATCGCAATTTGCGTCGCCAGCGGCTGGCTCGTGGCCGCCATGCCGTGAGGCGCAATGACTTCAGAACGTGAAGCATGGGCGCGGCCAGCCACCCGATCATAGCCGGGCTCAGCTGCCATGACAGTGCTTCCCAGGGCCAAAAACGTGGTTAAAACCAGGCATGCGAGTCGTCTCATCCTCTGCTCCACTCCCCGGAATGGGCTGCCCATAATGGCACTCGCCGACTACCGCGGCAACAGGGTATGATCCTCGCCATGAATACGAAATATGGCGATAAGAACCCGGCTCTCGGTGCCCTGTACGGCGATCACCTCGAGACCATTACGGCCCGTCACGATTATGCCCTCGAGCAGGCAGGTGCAAGCCACGCTGTGATCTATTCCGGCAACCCGAAGCTGGCATTCCTGGACGACTACCACCACCCGTTCAAGGCCAACCCCCACTTTGTGGGCTGGGTGCCGCTGATTGCACTGCCGTTCTCCTACATTGTGTACACCCCAGGCGAAACCCCGGTCCTTATCTACTATCAGCCGCATGACTACTGGCACGTAGTGCCGGGTGCACCAGACGGCTACTGGACCAGCCATCTTGACGTTCGGGTTGTGCATTCGATCGATGAGATCGCCGCACACCTGCCTGCAAACCGCGAGAAGTGCATCGCGATCGGCGAGTTTGACGATGAAGCCCTGGCTTTCGGTATTGAACGCATCAACCCGAATACCGCTGTCAATATTCTGCACTTCGCCCGTGGCGTAAAAACCGGGTACGAGCTCGCCGTCATGCGACTTGCTGCCGAGCGCGGCGCATTGGGTCATATTGCGGCGGAAGCGGCCTTCCGCGACGGACGGTCAGAATTCGATATCCACCGGGCGTACTGCAAAGCGGTCAGCCACACCGACCCCGAGCTGCCCTACGGCAATATCATCGCACTGAACGAACATGGGGCTGTGTTGCACTACACCGATCTTGATCGGGAAGCCCCCGAGTCGATCCGCTCATTCCTGATCGACGCCGGCGCACAGGTTCATGGCTATGCATCGGATATTACGCGCACCTACTCCAACGGCGACCAACGCTTCCAGGAACTCATCCAACGCATGGATGCGATGGAACTGGCGATCGTCGACAAGGTGCAGGCTGGCGTTGACTATCGCGACCTGCATGTCGGCACGCACAAAATGCTCGCCGAGGTGCTGGTAGATGCAGAGCTTGCCAGCGGTAACCCGGATACACTGCTCGAGACGGGCGTGACCTCAGCATTTTTCCCACACGGCCTCGGGCACCTTCTGGGCGTCCAGGTCCATGACGTCGGTGGTCACCAGGAGAACGAGTCAGGGACAATTATCGACCCACCCAGCGGACATCCGTTCCTGCGCCTCACGCGGGTGCTCGAGGAAGATATGGTCCTGACTATCGAACCCGGCATGTATGTCATCGACATGTTGCTCGAGAACCTGCGCGGCACACCGGCCGAAGGCCACGTGAACTGGAAGACGGTTGACTGGCTGCGGCCCTTCGGCGGCATCCGTATCGAAGACGACATCCGTGTCATGGCCAATGGTCAGGAGAACCTGACTCGTGACGCTTTCCTCGGTGTTTCATAACGGCGCTCAATTGGATTGAGATGCCCGGTTTCGGTGCAAACTCACAACCGGACGCCCTTAGTGTTCAACCAATGGGCGACTTTCTCGTTGGCATGGTTCATGCAGTAAGCCTGCATGGCTATGTGGAATCGAAACGTGTCGATGCGCGCCCTGCGTGCATTTTGTGCCGCGGCGGAAAACGAGAGTTTTCGCCTCGCCGCTGATGATCTATACCTGACTGCGTCCGCCGTCAGCCACCAGATAAGGCAACTCGAAAGCGCACTCGATGTGGAACTATTCAAACGCACTGCGCGCTCGCTTAGCCTTACAGATGCGGGCATTGCGTTAGCCGATGAATTGCGTCCGACGCTCGAAGATCTTGACCAGATTATCCAGCGGAACAGCCGCGTTGTCGGCCAAGAAGTCCTGAAACTCTCAGTGCAGCCGTTCCTGGCGAACGAATTGCTGGTGCCCAGACTGGCAGAATTTTTCGCCGACAATCCCGACATCTCTGTGACTGTCGATACCAGTGACGGCGACGCGGACAAGATCGATCGATCCGCGGATGTGTCAATCAGACTGTTTTCCGCACCACCCGCCACCGACATCTGGGACCGGCTGTTCGCGCTGCGGCTCGTGCCCGTCGGATCACCTGGCTTCTACGATGATGTCAAAGTCGCTGGCGGTCGGGTTACGAGCAAGTTTCCGCTCATCGTTCACGACACGCGGCCAAAAGCCTGGCAGCGATGGCAGCGCTCCTCCGGGATTACTTTGCCTGGGCGAAGCAAGATCATTCGTCTAAACGACATGGTTTCCATTGCCAGGGCGGCCGAGCAGGGTCTGGGGGCAGCTCTCATGCCTGCACAGTTGTGCGATGCACGTATTCGCTCGGGCTCGTTAGTGCCGATTTTCGATCATGAGCTCGAATACAGTGAAGCCTATTACCTCACCTGCAGCGATGCTGCAGCCGCTCAACCGCACATTGCGACGTTTCGACGCTGGCTATTGCAGGAACTCGCGCTCGAATGATGAATTTATTTCATTTCTCGCGACAATTTTTGTCGTTTGTCAGAGGTCGTCAGGGGATACATCATGACGGTACACAAGGATTCTCACTGACGACTATACCCCCCATATCGTCGGTGGTTGTCGGCGGTCCGTCCTACCCCCCAGGGCGGACCGCTTTTTTATTCAGCCGCCTTGCGCCTGCGCTCAGCCTTGTAGCGTGCTTTGACGCGCGCGCCTTTTCTTTCAAGCATCGGCCTGAGAAAACGGCCGAGCCAGGGCATCAGGTAACCGATAGTTGCGAGGATACCGGTGGACCTTGGCATCGCCTGCTCCGCGGTGTTGTTACCACACAGATCCAGAATAGCCTGACCCACATCTTCCGCAGTACTCATTGGTTGGGAAAACGAGATGTCGTCAACGTCGTCAAGGTTCTCCATGATAAAACCGGTATCCACCGGACCCGGTGAGACGACCGCCGCCTTAATACCAGAGCCTTCCAGCTCCTGCCGCAGGGCAAATGTAAAGATCCTGAGTCCGAACTTGCTGGCCGAATACGCCGATGCACCCGGACTGGCAAGGCGACCATGCAGCGACGCGACATTAATAATCACACCACCGCCAGCATCTTCCAGGTAGGGCAACGCCAGTCGCGTCAGGATGATCGGCGCCTTGAGGTTCACATCGATGATTCGACCAAGATCCTCGGCACTGACGTCGCGCACCGCACCGCGCGCATGATATCCGGCATTGTTGACGATAATATCGACGCGGCCGAATTCGAAGTCCGCTTTCTTGAAGAGATCGACGCAGGCGTCCGCGTCCGTTACGTCCATCGTGAAAATTTCAACGTGCGTCTTATCGCGCAGTTCCGCTGCTATCGACTCGAGATTCTTCTTGCTGCGCGCGACAAGCAACAGATTCGCGCCAGCTTCAGCGAACAGACGTGCAGCAGCCGCACCAATGCCTTCGGAGCCGCCGGTAATGATGACGGTCTTGTCTTTGAAAATCATTCGGAGATGGTATCAGAAGCCGAGGTAGCCCTTGATCTTCTTCCAGAAAGAGGACTCCCAGCCGTAAACTTCGAGCGCGTCCAAATCGAGAGTCGCGACCGGCATCGTCGTGTCCGGCTGGATCGGTTCATTAGCGGCAACATCTTCCGGACGCAGTTCGAGACGGCCCTTCCTGCCTTCCCGGTGCGTCGTCAGGCCATCGACCTCGAGACTCAGATAAGGCAAGACATCGTCGTCCACGATGTCATCGAGAAACACGGCATCCGGGTCGAAAGCTTCTTTCGACAGGATCACGCAATCATCAAAGGCTTTGTTGTCCTGGCTAATGGCTCTTATCCCATTGGGCGCTAGTTGACACTCTATCCCTGGGAGAAGAAAGCCGCTGTGAGGCGACTCACAATTGCGAGAATTCAACTTTTTATTCTTTTTTTATCAGTAAGTTAGCGGCCAGCCATCGGCATGAACTCCCCTCTGAATGCCCGATTCTTAAGGCAGGGCAGCCTCCGCTGCCCGCCGGCCGAGCTCGATCATTTCGGCGGCTTTGTCGACATCAAAGGTCCGCGCAGCATCGCGCGGGATATCAATCACAAGATCGGGCGGATACGCGGCCAGTTTCTGCCTGGCGATCGTACTCTGCATCGCATCGAAAACCATGTACGCGACATCATAAGAACCGATCACCTTCCGCGGTTTAAGCGGCTCTTTGCGCTCCGGTCTGCCGCCCAGGTTGACGGCCAGTGTCAGGTCCGTTTGCGCGTCGAACACTGGCGCGATCGGGACAGGGTTCACCACACCACCGTCGACCAGCATCTTTTCCTTGTACTTCACCGGAGTGAAGAACAGGGGCAATGAACACGAGGAGCGAATGGCATCGAACAATGGACCTGAGTTCAGCCAGACCTCTCTGCCGCTCTCGAGCTCTGTAGCAACGGCAGTGAATCCAATGGGCAGGTCCTCGATCTGGCGATCACCCACGAGCTTGATCATCTTCGCAATTATCTTGTCGCCCTTGACCAGACCACCCCCCTCCCAGGAAATGTCCATCATGTTGACCATATCCAGCTTGGTGAGTTTGCGAACCCACTCCTCGTAATGATCGAGCTTCCCGGCGGCATATATCCCACCGATGAGCGCACCGATTGAACAGCCCGCAATATTTGTGATCTCGTACCCCTTTTCCTCGAGCACATGGATAACCCCGATGTGCGCCAGCCCACGCGCGCCGCCGCTACCGAGAACCAGGGAGACTGTTTTGTGTTTCTGAGTATTCATGCGCCGATTCTACGCCAAAAAAAAGCCGGGCTAAGCCCGGCTTTTCTTAATAGTACGCGCAGCGACAACCTACTCTTCGGTAGGTGCCTCGGCAGCCTGGTCCGTCAGCATGACAATCGCCATAGGAGCAGCATCGCCCGGACGTGGACCCGTCTTCAGAATGCGCAGGTAACCACCTGGACGCTCCTTGAAACGCGGACCGATTTCCGTAAAGAGCTTGCCCACAATTTCCTTGTCGCGCAGGCGATTAAAGGCGAGGCGACGATTCGCGACGCTGTCCTCTTTCGCGAGCGTGATGAGCGGCTCGACAACGCGGCGCAGTTCTTTAGCTTTTGGCAGGGTCGTACGAATCGTTTCGTGCTTCAGCATCGAGGCAGCCATGTTACGAAACATAGCCTTACGGTGAGAGCTGTTACGACCCAGTCGACGACCGGATTTTCTATGACGCATTATTTTATTCCTGGTATCTGATTCTTACATCATGAGCTCGTGCTCAGGACGAAGGCTCGCCGGTGGCCAGTTGTCGAGATGCATTCCCAACCCCAGTCCGTGGCCTTCAAGAACTTCTTTAATCTCCGTCAGAGATTTCTTGCCGAGATTCGGCGTACGCAGAAGTTCTACTTCGGTGCGCTGCACGAGGTCACCGATGTACATGATGTTCTCTGCCTTCAGGCAGTTCGCGGAACGAACCGTAAGCTCGAGCTCGTCGACCGGACGCAGGAGGATCGGATCCACCTGGTTCTCAGCCTGTGCGCCAACACCTTCTTCCTGACCCTGCAGGTCAACGAAGACTGACAGCTGATCCTTAAGGATGCTGCCGGCGCGACGAATCGCTTCTTCCGGATCAATCGTGCCGTTCGTTTCGATATCGATCAGCAGCTTATCAAGGTCGGTGCGCTGCTCAACGCGGGCAGCTTCGACGTTATACGTTACACGTACGATCGGGCTGAACGAGGCGTCGAGCTGCAGCCGGCCGATTGGACCCGCCTGCTCTTCGAACGACGGCCGCTGTGTTGCCGGGCGATAGCCACGGCCACGCTCGACGCGCAGTATCATGTTCAACTCACCGGCTTTGGTCAGGTTAGCGATGACCAGCTCCGGATTCATGATTTCAACATCATGGTCGAGCTGAATGTCGGCGGCCGTAACCGGGCCCGGGCCTTTCTTCGAAACACGCAGTTCTGCCGTGTCGCGAGTATTCATCGTGACAGCAACCTGCTTGAGGTTCAGAAGAATATCGACGACATCTTCCTGAACGCCCTCGATGCTCGTGTACTCGTGAAGTACACCCTCGATTTCGGCTTCCGTAATCGCAGCGCCAGGCATGGACGACAACAGAATGCGGCGCAGCGCATTGCCGAGCGTATGGCCAAAGCCGCGTTCGAACGGCTCGATAACAACTTTTGCTTGCAGATCGTTGACCGCCGTTACTTTTACAACGCGCGGCTTCAGAAATTCGTGTACTGATTCCTGCATGGGAATACTCCCTCCGATTACTTCGAGTACAGCTCGACGACGAGGTTTTCGTTGATGTCGGGAAGAACGTCTTCGCGATCAGGCAACGATTTCAAAACACCCGCCATTTTTTTGACGTCGACATCTACCCACTCGGGCAGGCCGACCTGGCTCGCAATTTCTATCGCACTCTGGATGCGCAGCTGTTTCTTCGCCTTCTCGCGAATAGTAACGGCGTCTCCAGCCTTGAGCTGAGCAGACGGAATGTTAACGACTTTGCCGTTAACTTCGATGCTCTTGTGGCTCACAAGCTGGCGCGCTTCGGCACGTGTCGAAGCAAAGCCCATGCGATAGACCGTGTTGTCGAGACGACCCTCCAGCAGGCGCAGCAGGTTTTCACCCGTCGAACCTTTGAGCTGGGCAGCACGCTTGTAGTAATTGCGGAACTGCCGTTCGAGTACGCCGTACATGCGACGGAGTTTCTGCTTTTCGCGAAGCTGCAGCCCGTAATCCGACATACGCGGACGACGCTGCGTCGGGCCACCCGGAGGCACCTCGAGCTTGCACTTCGACTCGAGCGGACGTACGCCGCTCTTAAGAAACAGATCCGTGCCTTCGCGGCGGGACAGTTTACACTTTGGTCCTAAATATCTTGCCATTGTTCAGCCTCTACACGCGGCGTTTCTTGGGCGGACGACATCCGTTATGCGGAATCGGCGTCACGTCCTCAATATTCTGGATACGAAATCCCAGAGCGTTCAGTGCACGCACTGCAGACTCGCGACCTGGGCCTGGCCCACGTACACGCACATCAACATTCTTCACGCCGAACTCGAGAGCCGCACGGCCCGCTTTGTCCGACGCAACCTGTGCTGCGAACGGGGTAGATTTACGTGATCCACGGAAACCACAGCCGCCGGCCGTAGCCCAAGACAGAGCATTACCCTGGCGGTCGGTGATCGTGATGATCGTGTTGTTGAAGGAAGCATGAATGTGCGCAATTGCGTCAACTACGTGCTTTTTGACCTTCTTTTTCTTCGCTTCAGCCATTTAAGACTTACCTCTTAATGGGACGCTTCGGTCCCTTACGGGTCCGGGCGTTTGTACGGGTGCGCTGGCCACGCAGCGGCAAACCACGGCGATGACGGATACCACGGTAAGAACCGAGGTCCATCAGGCGCTTGATGTTCATTGACGTCTCGCGACGCAGATCGCCTTCGACGGTGAAAATTGCGACTGCAGTTCTAAGCTTCGCTACTTCGGGCTCTGCCAGGTCTTTAACCTGCGTGTCCGGAGCGACGCCAGCCGCTTCACAAATCTGCTGCGCGCGCGTGTTTCCAATACCGTAGATAGACGTCAGTGCAATCACGACGTGCTTGGTCAACGGAATGTTTATGCCTGCTATACGTGCCACTTAAAAATTCCTCGTAAATACGCGGGGTCTAACCCTGGCGCTGCTTATGCCGTGCGTCAGTGCAGATCACCCGCACAACACCGTTGCGGCGAATAATTTTGCAGTTTCTGCAGATCTTTTTTACTGATGCTCTTACTTTCATGAGCTGTCTCCTCAACCTAGTAGGGGCGGTTTTAACCGCGATTCGGGCCTAAAGACCCTCCCACTATCTCGTTTGTCCACCCCGGTCGTAGTTACGCAGGTTGGCTTTCTGCATCATGCCTTCGTACTGGTGACTCATGGCATGTGCCTGCATTTGCGACATGAAGTCCATCGTGACTACGACCAGAATCAGCAGACTCGTGCCACCGAAACTGAACGGCATATTCGGGTAGAACATGCGAACGAACTCGGGCAGCAGGCATACGCCGGCGATGTAAAGTGCGCCCCAGAACGTCAGTCGGGTCAGGACCCGGTCAATATACTCTGCTGTGTGCGCGCCCGGCCGAATACCCGGCAGGAATGCACCCGCTTTCTTCAGGTTGTCCGCTGTGTCTTTCGAGTTGTACATCAGCGCCGTATAGAAGAAGCAGAAGAAAATAATCATTGCTGCGTACAGCAACACATACACAGGCTGGCCCGGTCCAAGATTTGCACCAATGACCTGCAACGCGCGCTGCGCGGCGTTAGGGTCGGCCGCCTGGCCAAAGAACTGTGCGATCGTCGCCGGGAACATCAGGATGCTCGACGCAAAAATCGGCGGGATTACGCCCGACATGTTGATTTTGAAGGGCAAATGCGTGCTTTGGGCCTGGAACATCTTCCTGCCCTGTTGCCGTCGGGCATAGTTGACCGTGATACGACGTTGCGCACGCTCCATGAAGGTCACGAAGATGATTGCACCGATGCCGCCAAGCAACATAAGGATCGCTGTGATCGCTGCCATTTCACCGTTACGTACCAGCTCTGCCGTACCGGCAATAGCGGCCGGAAGACCGGAAACGATACCGGCGAGAATGATCATCGAGATGCCGTTACCGATACCCCGTTCAGTGATCTGCTCACCAAGCCACATCAGGAATACCGTACCTGTCACCAGCGTTATGCATGCCGTTATCAGGAATGCCGGACCGGGATTGTTAACCAACGTCCCCTGGTTTTGCAGGAAGCTCGCAGCCGCGATCGACTGGAAGCTCGCCAGAGCAACCGTGCCATAGCGCGTGTACTTCACGATCTGGCGGCGGCCCTGCTCGCCTTCTTTACGCAGCTGCTGAAGTTGCGGGACGATATGGCTCGCCATCTGCATGATGATCGATGCGGAGATGTACGGCACGATGCCGAGAGCGAAAATACCAAAACGCGCCAGCGCACCACCGGAGAACATGTTGAACATGCCCAGCATGCCGCCTGACTGCTGTTCGAACCATAACGCCAACGCAGCCGGGTTCACGCCAGGCACCGGAATAAAGGTGCCAACGCGGTAGACGATCAGCGCGCCCACAAGGAACAACAGACGAATTTTCAGTTCGCCAAGTTTACTTGCCTGCTTCGCCAGTTCTGCCGGATTTTGTTGGGGCTTCTTTGCCATTGTTTAGTCTTCGATGCTGCCGCCAGCTTTCTCGATCTCTTCGCGGGCACCCTTGGTGACCTTCAGACCCTTCAGCTTCACAGCCTTCTTGATTTCCCCCGACTTGATGACCTTAACTTTGGTCGCAAATGCCGGGACGAGATTCGCTTTCTTCAGAACGTCCATGTCGATGACGTCCGCCGTTGGTAACTCGAGCTCGTGCAAACGCAGCTCCGCCGAGTACTTGGCCATCCGCGAGCGGAAACCAACCTTCGGCAGACGACGTTGCAGTGGCATCTGGCCACCCTCAAAGCCGACTTTGTGGAAGCCGCCCGAACGAGACTTCTGTCCCTTCTGACCGCGGCCACTCGTCTTACCCTGGCCTGCGGAATGTCCGCGACCGAGGCGCTTGCCTTCTTTCTTCGCACCCTTAGCAGGTGAAATGTCGTTAAGACGCATGTCAGGCTTCCTCTACCGATAACAGGTACGAAACGCGATTGATCATGCCGCGGTTCTCCGGCGTATCGATAACCGTAACCGTCTGATGCATTTTGCGGAGACCCAGTCCGGCAACACAGGCTTTGTGGCTCTTCAGCCGCCCGTGCTTGCTCTTGACCAGCGTGACCTTCAATTCTTTTGGCTTCGCCATTCTTCTGTTCTCATCTGTGGGAGGGCCTTCAGGCCCGATTCGGGGCTGAAGCCCCTCCTACAATAGTTTCGTCCGGGCCTCAGGCCAGGATCTCCTTGATTTTCTTGCCACGCTTGGCGGCGATCGACTGCGGCGAATGAATCTCCGACAGACCTTTGATCGTTGCACGCACAACGTTGATCGGGTTGCGCGAACCGTAACTCTTGGCGAGAACGTTGCGCACACCAGCCGCCTCGAAGACAGCGCGCATGGCGCCACCCGCGATTACACCGGTACCTTCGGACGCAGGCTGCATGTAGACCAATGTGGCGCCGTGGCGGCCTTTCTTGGCGTACTGCAGAGTGTCGTTATTCAGGTTCACGTTGATCATGTTGCGACGAGCAGCCTGCATCGCTTTCTGAATCGCGATCGGTACTTCACGTGCCTTACCGTAACCAAAGCCAACCTGGCCCTGGCCATCGCCGACCACGGTCAGCGCAGTGAAACCGAATTGACGACCACCTTTGACTACTTTGGCTACACGGTTAACCGTGACCAGTTTCTCAATGAGGTCATCGCCAGCTTGATTCTGTTCGTTTCTTGCCATCTTTAATTCTCTTTAGAACTTCAGACCCGCTTCGCGGGCAGCGTCAGCCAGTGCCTGAACACGACCGTGGTAACGGAAACCGGAACGATCAAATGCGACCGTATCGATGCCTACAGCTTTTGCCTTCTCAGCAATACGCGCGCCAACAATGGCAGCAGCTTCGACGTTTCCGCCGTTCTTGATTCCCTTGCGAACCTCGGCTTCAAGCGTCGATGCAGACGCCAGTACCTTGGCGCCATCCGAACCGATAACCTGTGCATAGATATGCTGCGGTGTGCGGTGGATGCTCAGCCGGTTTGCCTTGAGCTCACGAATCTTCGAGCGACCGCGACGGGCACGACGCAAACGATTTTGTTTCTTGTCCAGTTTCATGGGTGCTTTACCTAATTATTTCTTCTTCGCTTCCTTGAGCTGTACACGCTCATCGGAATAGCGAACGCCCTTGCCCTTATAAGGCTCCGGTGGACGGAAGCCGCGGATTTCCGCAGCGGCCTGGCCAACTTTTTGCTTGTCAGCGCCTCTGACGACGATCTCGGTCTGGCTCGGCGTCTCGATGCTGACACCCTCGGGTGCCTCATAGACGACGGGGTGCGAGAAACCGAGCGACAGATTCAGGTTCTTACCCTGTGCCTGCGCACGATAACCAACGCCCTTTAGCTCGAGCTTTTTCTCGAAGCCTTCCGACACGCCCTTCGCCATGTTGGCGAGAATGGCGCGCATCGTGCCTGCGATTGCGGTCGAGAAACGCGAACCCGAACGCGGGGCCAGCGTCAGTACGTTGTCTTCCTGCTTGAGCTCTACTTCCGAATTCAGATCGATCGACAATTCGCCGTTCCCGCCCTTCAGCGTGACAACGTTGCCGTCTTGCTTGAACTCAACGCCCTTAGGCAGCTCAATCGGTTCTTTTGCAACTCTTGACATAGTTCTGTCTCTTTATAATGAAGCTCAGCACCTTAAGAAACGGTGCAAAGAACCTCACCACCAATACCTTTTTCACGTGCCTGGCGATCGCTCATGACGCCCGCAGACGTAGAAACGATAGCAACGCCGAGGCCGCCCAGTACCTTCGGCAGGTCTTCCTTGCCGCGGTATATACGCAGACCCGGGCGACTCGCGCGCTGGATCTGCTCAATGACGGGCACGCCCTCGAAATATTTGAGCTCAACGGTGAGCTCTTTCTTGGCGCCTTCACCATCGGTCGCAAAACCGCTGATATAGCCTTCGTCCTGCAATACTTTCGCGATGGCTTCTTTCGCGGTCGAAGCCGGCATGGAGACGGCAACTTTGCGCGCCTTCTGGCCGTTACGAATGCGTGTCAGCATGTCTGCGATCGGATCGGTCATACTCATCTTTTGTCTCCGCCTACCAGCTGGCTTTCGTCAGGCCGGGGATTTCGCCATTCATGGCAGCTTCACGCAGCTTGTTACGACCGAGGCCGAACTTGCGATATACGCCATGGGGACGACCGGTAATCGAACAGCGATTACGCTGACGCGTCGGGCTGCCGTCACGCGGCAAACTGTTAAGTTTCGACTGCGCAACAGCGCGCTCATCGTCCGAGCTGTTGATATTGCGAATAATTGCCTTCAGCGCCTTGCGCTTGCCAGCCTGCTTCGCAACCAGCTTGGTCCGCTTGAGTTCACGCGCAATCATTGACTTCTTAGCCATATGGTCTTTCCTATTTCTTGAAGGGGAAGTTAAACGCTTCCAACAGCGTCCGCCCTTCCTCTGCATTACGTGCCGTCGTGGTGATCACAATGTCCATGCCACGCAGCGTGTCAATTTCGTCGTAGTTGATTTCCGGGAAAATAATCTGTTCCTGGACGCCCATACTGTAGTTGCCCTGCTTATCGAACGACTTCGGATTCAAACCCCGGAAGTCTCGAATACGCGGGATTGCAATGGTGACGAGGCGATCGAGGAACTCATACATGCGTTCGCGGCGCAGCGTTACCTTGCAACCAATAGGCATACCGTCGCGGATCTTAAACGCTGCAACCGACTTGCGGGCAATCGTCGTGACCGGCTTCTGGCCAGCGATCTTTTGCATATCGCCGAGTGCCTTTTCCATGATCTTCTTGTCAGCAACCGCATCACCGACACCCATGTTGAGGGTGATCTTGGTGATCTTCGGCACTTCCATCGGATTCTTCAGACCAAGCTTCTTCTGGATCTCTCCAGCAAGTTCGTTCTGATATTTTTCCTGTAAACGTGACATGTCTGTTCTCTTAAATGTCTACTACGTCGCCGCTCTTGAAGACGCGCACTTTGCTGCCGTCTTTGTCGACGCGGAAACCCACTCGCTCACCCTTCTTCGTCTTCGGGTTGAATACGAGCACGTTTGAACTGTCCAGCGGCATCGCTTTATCCTTGATGCCTCCCATCTCACCGATATTCGGGTTCGGCTTGATGTGCTTCTTCGCGAGGTTCACGCCTTCGACCAGGACACGATCGTCTGCAAACACCTCAAGTACGGTGCCGCGACGGCCTTTGTCCTTACCCGTCGTGACAATGACCTCGTCACCTTTCCTGATCTTGTTCATTTAAAGAACCTCCGGCGCCAGCGAGATGATCTTCATGAACTGGTTCGTGCGCAGCTCACGGGTCACCGGGCCAAAAATACGTGTGCCAATCGGCTCAAGACGGGCGTTCAGCAAAACAGCGGCGTTGCCGTCGAAACGGATCAGCGAACCATCTTTGCGGCGCACACCTTTGCGCGTACGCACAACAACCGCGTTGTAAACCTCACCCTTCTTGACCTTGCCGCGCGGGATTGCGTCCTTGACGCTGACCTTGATGATGTCGCCCACACCAGCGTAGCGGCGCTTTGAGCCGCCGAGCACCTTGATGCACTGAACACGACGAGCACCTGAGTTGTCGGCTGCGTCCAGAACTGTCTGCATCTGAATCATGACTGAATCCTAAGAGTTGTTACTTGTCTGCTGCGCGTTCAACAACGTTGACGACAGACCAGAATTTGTTCTTCGAAATCGGACGGCACTCCGAGATCGCTACGCGATCACCGGCTCTGCACTCGTTCGATGCATCGTGCGCGAGCACTTTGGTCGTACGGCGAATGTACTTGCCGTATACCGGATGCTTGACCAGGCGCTCGATGGCAACCGATACGGTCTTGTCCATCTTATTGCTTACGACGCGACCGGTCAGTGTGCGCTGTGCTTTGTTTTCTTCACTCATTTGTCTTCACCCGCTGCACGCGAAAGTTCAACAAGAACTGTCTTAACGCGCGCGATATCTTTCCTTACGCGGCCGTGCTCGTGATTTGTAGTCAACTCACCCGTTGCATGCTGCATGCGCAGGTTGAACTGCTCGCGACGTAACGCAACGAGTTCTTCGTTGAGCTCATCAACCGACTTGGATCTAAGATCTGCTGCCTTCATCACATCACCTGCCGTGTCACAAACTTGGTGCCAAACGGCAGTTTCGCAGCTGCCAGGCGAAATGCCTCACGCGCTACTTCTTCCGTTACACCTTCCATCTCGTACAGCATGCGGCCCGGTTGAATCTGGCATACCCAGTACTCAACGTTGCCCTTACCCTTACCCTGGCGAACTTCAAGCGGCTTGGTCGTGATCGGCTTGTCGGGGAATACCCGAATCCAGATCTTGCCGCCACGCTTGATGTAGCGCGTCATGGCGCGTCGAGCCGCCTCAATCTGACGAGCCGTCAGACGTCCGCGATCGGTCGCTTTCAGACCGAACTCACCGAAAGAAACGCTGCTTCCGCGCTGTGCCAGACCGCGATTACGGCCTTTCATCTGCTTACGAAACTTTGTTCGTTTGGGCTGTAACATCTATCTATTCCTTACGAACGCGCGCCGGCAGCCGCTTCTGCAGGCTCGGCCGGGACCGCTGCGGGCTTGTCAAAGACTTCGCCCTTGAAAATCCATACTTTCACGCCGATCACACCGTAGGTTGTATGTGCTTCGGCAGTGCCGTAGTCGATATCCGCACGCAGTGTGTGCAGCGGAACGCGACCTTCGCGGTACCACTCCGAACGTGCGATTTCAGCACCGTTCAGGCGACCGCCAACTTTCACCTTTATGCCCTCAGCGCCAACACGCATCGTGTTGGTCACCGCGCGCTTCATGGCGCGACGGAACATGACGCGGCGCTCCAGCTGCTGTGCAATACCTTCAGCAACCAGCTGTGCGTCGAGCTCAGGCTTGCGAACTTCGCTGATGTTGATACGGACATCCTGAATGGCCATACCGACCATCTTCGAAACCTCCATGCGAAGCTTCTCGATGTCCTCACCCTTCTTGCCAATCACGATGCCCGGACGTGCCGTGTGAATCGTGATGTTGACCTTGTTAGCCGGGCGCTCGATACCGATGCGGCTGACCGAGGCGTCTTTCAGCTTCTTCTTGATGTAGACCCGAATTTCGTGATCTGCACTTATGTACTTCGGGAACGCCTTCGAATCGGCATACCACTTGGATGCCCAATCTTTGACGATGCCGAGGCGAATGCCTGTTGGATGTACTTTCTGACCCATATTACTTACTCATCCCCAACGCGAATCGTGATGTGGCTGTTCCGCTTGATAATCCGTGCGCCACGACCTTTGGCACGAGCGCGGTAACGACGGAACGTCGGCGCTTCGTTAACTTCAATGGTCGCGACTTTCAATGCGTCGATATCTGCACCGAGGTTGTGTTCTGCGTTGGCGACGGCCGACTCCAGAACCTTCTTCACGATGCGAGCGCTCTTCTTAGGCGAAAAAGTCAGTGCGCGCAGAGCCTCATCAACAGACTTACCACGGATGACATCAGCCACCAGGCGGCATTTCTGCGGAGAGATACGTGCGTATCTGAGTGTTGCTGCAACTTGCATGAACCAGCTCCCCTATTTCGTCTTCCGATCACCGGAGTGACCGCGGAACGTACGGGTCATCGCAAACTCGCCGAGTTTGTGACCGACCATGTTCTCAGAAATCAGAACCGGTACGTGCTGGCGTCCGTTGTGGACGGCAATGGTCAAACCGACCATGTCCGGCAGTACCATCGAGCGGCGCGACCAGGTCTTGATCGGACGACGATCGTTCTTCTTTGCTGCTTCAGCCACCTTCTTCGCCAGATGGTCATCGACGAATGGGCCTTTTCTTACACTACGCGGCATCTTCGAAATCCTTAATTAGCGCTTCTTGTTGCGACGGCGAACGATCATGCTGTCCGTACGCTTATTGGAGCGCGTCTTCGCGCCCTTGGTCGGCGTGCCCCACGGGCTGACCGGATGACGGCCACCTGAGGTACGGCCTTCACCACCACCATGCGGGTGATCGACCGGGTTCATCGCAACACCACGAACCGTCGGACGTACACCTCTCCAGCGCTTGGCACCGGCCTTGCCGAGCTTGCGCAGGTTGTGTTCGCCATGACCAACTTCGCCTACCGTTGCGCGGCAGTCGATGTGAATCTTGCGCATTTCGCCAGAGCGCAGACGCAGCGTTGCGTAAGCACCTTCGCGAGCAGCAAGCTGAGCGGAGCCTCCGGCCGAACGAACCAGCTGGCCGCCCTTCCCTGGCTTCATCTCAACGTTATGAACAGTTGTACCAACGGGGATCGCACGAATCGGCAGGGCGTTGCCCGGCTTGATCGGCGCGTCGTCGCCACTGATGATCTTCACACCAGCACGCACGCCCTTGGGAGCCAGAATGTAGCGGCGCTCGCCATCAGCGTACTTGATCAGCGCGATGTGCGCGCTGCGATTCGGGTCGTACTCGAGACGCTCTACCTCGCCCGGAATACCGTCCTTATCACGCTTGAAGTCAATAATGCGATAACGCTGTTTGTGACCACCACCCTGGTGACGCACGGTAATGCGACCGTTGTTATTGCGACCACCCTTCGATGACTTCTGGTCGAGCAGCGGTGCGTACGGCTTGCCCTTATGCAGCTCCGGCGTCTTTACGGCGACAACGAAACGGCGACCAGCGGATGTCGGTTTTGCTTTATGCAGTGACATGATCTTCTAACCCTTATTCGCCGCCGAAGAACTCTTCGAGAGAGCTTCCTTCAGCCAGTCTCACGTAGGCTTTCTTCCAGTTGTTGCGACGACCTTTCGTCTGCTGGAAGCGCTTGGTCTTGCCTTTGACGTTTACAACCTGGACGTTCTCGACCTGAACCTCGAAGAGCAGCTCAACAGCCTGTTGAATTTCTTTCTTCGTAGCGTCGGTACGAACTTTCAGAACGACCTGGTTCTTTTCCGCTGCGAAATGCGCCTTTTCCGAAAGGTGCGGACCGCGGATGACCGTCAATAATCTTTCCTGGTGTGCAGCCTGGCTCATGACAGACGCTCCTCAATCAGCTTCAGCGCCGGCACCGTCACAAGCACCTTCTCGAAGCGAATCAAAACAACCGGGTCCATCGAAGCAACATCACAAATGCCCACATTGGGCAGGTTGCGAGCGGCCAGGAACACCTTCTCGTCGAATGCCTCGTTCAGGATCAGCACGCTGTCCAGATCGAGTTCTTTCAACTTCGTAGCCAGCAGCTTGGTCTTGGGCGCCTCGAGCACAAGCTCGTTGACGATGACCAGGCGATCCTGGCGAACCAGCTCTGACAACATCGAGCGCAGAGCGGCGCGGTACATTTTCTTGTTGACCTTCTGGTCGTGATCGCGAGGCTGTGCAGCGAAGGTGCGGCCACCGCCAACCCAGATCGGGCTGCGGATCGTACCAGCACGTGCGCGACCGGTGCCTTTCTGACGCCAGGGCTTGGCACCGCCACCACGAACCGCTGCGCGATTCTTCTGGGCCTTGGTACCAGCACGGCTGCCAGCAAGATACGCCGTAACAACCTGGTGTACGAGAGCTTCGTTGTAGTCCGCGCCGAATGCAGCCTCTGCTACATCAACCGAACCCTTGTCCTGGAGTTTCAGTTTCATCGTAGGCGCCCTTATCTCTTGGCCTTGATCGCGGGACGCACAATAACCTTGCCGCCTGCGTGACCCGGGACAGCGCCCTTGATTAATAGAACGTTGCGCTCAGCATCCACACGAACAACTTCGAGGTTCTGTACGGTGCGGCGAACGTTACCCATGTGACCTGACATCTTCTTACCCTTGAAGACGCGGCCGGGTGTCTGGTTCTGACCGATAGAGCCGGGAGCGCGATGTGCCAGCGAGTTGCCGTGCGTCGCGTCCTGCATGCTGAAGTTATGGCGCTTGACGGTACCGGCAAAGCCTTTACCGATTGAAGTACCGATCACGTCGACCTTCTGGCCTTCCTCGAAGAGGTCGACCTTGAGCTCACCACCCTTCTCGAACTCGCCTTCATCGGCATCGCCCAGGCGGAACTCGGTAAATAAGTCGCCGGCTTCTACCTTTGCCGCTGCAAAGTGGCCAGCTGCAGGTTTACTCACCCGGGACGCTTTGCGGCTGCCGGCTGCAACTTGCAGCGCACGATAGCCATCGGTCTCCACGGTTTTCACCTGTGTGATTCGGTTTGGTTGTGCCTCGATCACGGTGACCGGAATTGAAATTCCGTCATCCGTGAAGACACGTGTCATGCCGCACTTGCGGCCAACTAGACCCATCGTCATGTTCAAAACCTCGCACCGACTTCGTTTGGTCAGTGACAATCTCTAAATTCAAAATCTTCACCGCGGCCACTTCGATTGGCGACCGCTGTCTGTGTTCGCGAATCCTTCAGACACACGAAAGGGCCAGCCATCGCGGAGGACTGCGTCCTCTGTGCTCTGGGGCTGACCCTAAGCTCCGTACCGATCATTCAGCCAGTACGGCGGTTCCGGGATTTGCCGTGTCGCCCTCGATTTCCTGGCGACTGGTTTTCTATTCTGGTTCGGGCCGACTCCCGGTCCGGCCTGATCCAGCGAGCCCGCAATTATACGACTCGGAGGCCTTATTACAAGCGCTTTCGAACGATTTTCGCGGGTTTTTTAGCCCCCCTGCGGAAGCTAACGAAATCAATAACTTAGCGGGCCTGCCTCACGGCAGGCCCGCCATGCCATCAATTTAGCTTGATCTGCACGTCAACGCCCGCTGGAAGCTCGAGCTTCATCAGGGCGTCAACCGTCTTGTCGGTCGGGTCCATGATGTCCATCAGGCGCTTGTGGGTACGGATTTCGTACTGATCACGAGCATCCTTGTTCACGTGTGGCGAGATCAGGATCGTGAAGCGCTCCTTCCTCATGGGAAGGGGGATCGGACCCTTGACCGTTGCACCCGTGCGCTTGGCCGTGTCGACAATTTCACGCGCTGAGTTGTCGATCAGACGATGATCGAAAGCTTTCAGGCGAATACGTATATTTTGATTAGCACTCATATTTAATTACTCGATAATCTTTGCGACGACGCCGGCACCAACGGTACGACCACCCTCGCGAATAGCGAAACGCAGGCCGTCTTCCATGGCGATCGGAGCAATCAGATCAACTACCATCTGGACGTTGTCGC
>Ga0224504_10000208_pt1 | contig 25698 bp, 27 predicted proteins | sample SF_Oct11_sed_USG_3_FD_170160 | JGI IMG/M metagenome (GOLD analysis project Ga0224504, IMG submission 170160) | Sediment microbial communities from San Francisco Bay, California, United States - SF_Oct11_sed_USGS_24 | ecosystem: Environmental > Aquatic > Marine > Sediment | place: USA...
CTGGAGCTTTAAGCTCCCTTAAGTGCCCTCGAAGACTACGAGGTTGATAGGCTGGGTGTGGAAGCGCAGTAATGTGTGAAGCTAACCAGTACTAATTGCACGTGAGGCTTGATCATATAACGCCAAAACATTTTGGTTGTCGCGAAGAGACAAAAAGTCCTTAGCGAATCAACAAGGCGTTGTGTGCGACATGGAATGCGACACGAAGATAAATCTCAGATTGTCAGAAATTTTCCAGATTGTTTTTATTGGGGATCTCCCTCTTTAGGGGGTGGTCCCAACCAGTTTTCTGGCGGCAATAGCGAGTGGGAACCACCCGATCCCTTTTCGAACTCGGAAGTGAAAACACTCAGCGCCGATGGTAGTGTGGGGTTTCCCCATGTGAGAGTAGGACACCGCCAGGATTTATTTACGAGAAAGCCGCAGCCTGTTAAGGGTTGCGGCTTTTTTTTTGGGTAACGCAATGAACGTTACGTTATTGGGACACTACGACATAGCGAGTCTGTACGCACTCGATCGGGTCATACGTTTGATGCCAGAGCACCGCTATTCGGTGTTCCTGTCAGGTGACCTGATTACTCCGAGTGCGTCGGATGAGCGGCTCGAGAAGCTCGCCAGGGTAGACGAGCATCTTTGCGAACGGTTTATTGCCGGTGACCTGGTCGGTCCGATTAGCAGAGAACTCGCTGTGCTCCCCGAACTGACGCAACCGAACTCGAAACAGGGTTTGCAAAAGGTAAGGTCGCTGCGGCCGGAACTCGTCGTGTCGATACGCTATCGACGCATTTTGCATCCCGAGTTTATTCGCGTGGCGAAGCACGGCGTTATCAATCTGCATTCTGGAATTCTCCCGGATTACCGCGGAGTCATGGCGACCTTTTGGGCGATGCTGGCGGGCGAGCGGGAAATTGGGACGACGCTGCACCGCATCGTCGACGCCGGTATCGACACCGGACCCGTCATCGAAATCAATCGTCGCAAGACGCGCCCAAAATCGTCCTACCTGGCTAATGTGATTGGCTTGTACGCTGAAGGCTGTGACGCGATAATTCGCGCGTTTCGTACCTTTTCGACCATCGGCACCTTGACCGGCGACCCGCAGATCAAAGGTGGCCAGTACTTCGCGGCCCCCGACAGCGCCGCGATAACACGCTACGAAAGCAACGGTTTGGCCTTGTTTGATGGCCGTGAAGACCTGGAATTCGGCCCGCAGCACTAGCCGGGTCAGCGCGCTTGCTGCCTCATGCGGCTTGACTCACCGTGAAATAAGTCCAATAGTAATAGGTCGGCAATCTGTTGTGAATTAGCAACGCTTGGGGATCGTCGTCAGTATTACTAGCTATCATAGGTCGATTGTTGGCGAATTGGACCAGTCGAAGGGTTTGGGATTCTGCCACCATGAAGAAGATTTTGGGGATTAGGAGGAACTAAATGAAAATGATTATCAATAAGGGATCAGGCATTCTGTTAGGTCTGGTCGTTGCGACGACCGTTGTGTCGCCGCAACAGTCGTTTGCACAAAGCGACGAGATGATCGAAGAGATCGTCACCACCGGTACCCGTCGAGCAGATCGCTCGGCCACGGACTCTCCGGTGCCGATCGATGTCATCGCGGGCACCGAATTTACGCAGGCCGCGTCTGCAGATGTTCAGGATTTATTGCGCACAGCAGTTCCGTCATTTGACGTGAACACACAGCCCATCAGCGACGCAGCCACTGTTTCACGGCCTGCGAACGTACGTGGCCTTTCACCAGACAACGTATTGATCCTTGTGAATGGCAAACGTCGCCATCGCGGTTCGGTTATTTCATTCCTTGGTGGCGGTATTTCCGACGGTGCCCAGGGTGTTGATATTTCTTCCATTCCAGCGCTCGCCCTCAAACAGGTCGAGGTTCTTCGCGACGGTGCATCCTCGCAGTACGGCTCGGACGCCATTGCTGGCGTTATCAACTTCGTGCTGAGAGACGCCAACGAAGGCGCTGACCTGCAGGTCAACTATGGCTCCACGTACGATGGTGACGGTGACAACTATCGCGTTGCCGGCAACATTGGTTTGCCGCTTGGCAAGTCGGGCTTCATTAATTTGACCGGCGAAATCAACGACGTTGAGGGTACTGTTCGGTCCGTTGTTCGCGACGATGTTCTGGCGCTGATTGCTGCCGGCAACACCGACGTTGCAGACTTTCAGACCATCAACTCCTACACGAGTGAAGTTCCGCAATACTGGGGCCAGCCTGATGTTACGGATGACGTCAAACTCTTCGTCAATGCGGGCATCGACCTGAGCGAAAGCACGGAACTCTACTTCTTCGGCAACTACGCACAACGAACCGCTGAGGGTGGCTTCTTCTTCCGTAACCCGACCAATCGTGGTGGCGTCTATGCCGGGCCCCTGGTCGATGCAGCCGGCGATCTTGATCCTGCCGGCATTGCATCGGTTCGCGTTGGTGATCTTGATGGTCTTGGTGTTGGCGGCACCTGTCCGGCTGGTATCCCGCTGTCGGGCACAGATGGCTTGATTATGGACCCGGCGGTTCTGGCCGCCGTTACGGCCGATCCGAATTGCTTCTCTTTTGTTGAAACCATTCCGAGTGGCTTTGTGCCGCGCTTTGGTGGCGACAACGAGGACATGGCAATTGCAGTGGGTCTTCGCGGTGAGTTCGATCTTGGTACCGGGCTGAGCTATGACTTCAGCGTGTCGAACGGCTCTAACCGGACGGATTTCTTCATCCGTAACACAGTCAACGCCTCGCTCGGCCCGAACACGCCGAGAGATTTCATCCCCGGTGGGCAAGAGCAGACTGAAACGATGGTCAATGCAGACTTTGTCTACGCCGTTGATGTCGGCTTCGCCTCGGATCTGAACGTCGCGTTTGGTAGCGAGTATCGTAAGGAAGAGTTCGACCTGTTCGCCGGCGATGCCGCATCGTTTGCGCTGGGACCGCTCTCTGATCAGGGCTTCTCGTCCAGCTCAAATGGCTTCGGCGGATTCCCGAACACCACCTCCGCTGACCAGGACAGTATCGCTGCCTATATCGACCTGGAAGCTGATATCACCGACAGTTTCACGCTGCAAGCGGCGGTTCGTTTCGAAGACTTCAGTGAGTTTGGCGACACAACCGATGTCAAGATCGCCGGTATGTACCATGTGAGTGACTCGCTCCGTATTCGCGGTGCGTACTCAACCGGCTTCCATGCGCCGACTGCTGGTCAAGCGAACATCACGAACGTGACCACGCAGAATGTTAATGGCGTACTGCAGGACCAGGGCACCTTGCCGTTGTCTTCTGCGGCAGGCCAGCTGGCGGCAGACTTCATTGAGAGTGACGGTAACGGTCGTCCAGCTTTGGGACCGGAAGATGCGCGAAATTTCGCATTCGGTGTTTCCTTTGATGTGGGCGAGTCAACCTGGACAATCGATTACTACGACATCCAGCTTGAGGACCGGGTTGCGCTTGGCGCCAATGTGAACTTCCTCGACGCATTGAATTTCGCTGACCCTAACAACAACGACTATCAAACTGTGTCGGAAGCGTTGACCGGTCTGGATGCTGATGGCGTGATCGATCGTCAGGACTTCATTGGTTTGGATGACCTGACAGTATTCCGCTTCTTCTCCAACAGCTTTGATACCACAACCACCGGTATCGATCTTGTCGGTAATTTCGGCTTTGCGCTGGGTAGTGGTGAATCGACAATCACGGTTGCCGCTAACTACAACAAAACCGAAGTGGATGATGTTGGTACGCTGAATCCGATCGACGACGACCGTGTGCGGGCACTTGAAGACTTGCTGCCAAACATCAAAGGTAGTGTGACCTGGACGCATCTGATGGATAACATCCGCACCATGGTGCGTGCTAATTACTACGGCGGATGGGATGACACGGGTAATGGCGTCGATGGAATTGGCGCGGTCGTGCTGTTTGATGCTGAGCTCGCTTATCAGATCAATGACAAAATCGAGGTTGTTGGCGGTCTGGCAAATCTCTTCGATACTTACCCTGACAAGAACCCAGGGGCAGGAGATCTGGGCCAACTCTATTCTGAAGCCAGCCCATTCGGTTTCAATGGCGGTGCCTGGTACTTACGAGCTCGCATGTCGTTCTAGAGTTCGTTTAAGCGTTATCGAGAAAGCCCCGCTTCTGGCGGGGCTTTTTTTTGCCCCACGTTGTTAGCTACAATTCGCCGCCCTATGGTTGGCCGGACAAGAAGAAATGAATCGCTCCGAACAACGCATACCCAAGCTGCGTACGCGTGGCAGGGAGAATCGCCGCAGACTCCTGGCGGAGGCCGAGCGACAGCTCCTGGAGAGCGACGGCACGCCATTGAAGTTCAGCGATGTCTTCGAAGCGGCCGATGTATCGCGAGGATCGGCCTACCGCATATACATTGGGGTCGATGATTTGCTGCAGGATCTCGCGGCCGAATGGATAAACAACTTCGCGGATTACCTGACGGCCATCGATCTGGAGACGGAGCCGGAGAATTGGGCTACGCTCTCCAATACTATTGTTCAGCGCGGTGCCGAGTATTGGGCCGAGACTGCGAACACGCTCAAAGTGCTGCCGCAAATAAGGTCAAACGCGCCGGCCAGTTACAGACAGGCAGTGCGCACAATGAGCGACTGCCTGGCCATCATATTCAATCGCTATTTCGTGGTTCCGGAAATACCGGGTTGGCTGACGAAGCTCTCGTTTTTTACGCAGATCTGCGACCTTACGTTTGCCGACGCGGTTCGCAACGACGGCTACATTAGCGAAGAGCGCCGGATAGAGGCGGAGAACCTGTGCCGGACGTATCTCGCATTTCACTTACCAGCCCGGCTGCCCGTGCGTGGCGAGGATCACACCCGATGATTGATCTCTACTACTGGCCGACACCGAATGGCCGCAAGATTTCCATCATGCTTGAGGAGTGCGGTCTGGCGTATGAGGTCAAGCGCGTCGATATCGGCGCCGGTGACCAGTTCGATCCGGCCTTTCTCGCGATCAGCCCGAACAACAGGATGCCCGCGATTACTGACCACGAGACGGGTATCTCGGTCTTCGAGGGCGGGGCAATTCTCATCTACCTTGCCGAAAAAGCCGGCATGTTACTGCCGACAGAAACCAAGCAGCGCTTCGACGTGCTGCAGTGGCTGTTCTGGCAGGCCGGCGGCCTGGGGCCCATGGCCGGACAACTCAGCCATTTCGTAAACTACGTGCTGGAAGACCAGCCCTACGCACACAGGCGATACTTCAACGAATACGATCGCCTGCTGGCCGTTATGGATGTGCGCTTGCGCGACCGCGAGTTCCTGGCCGGTGAGTATTCGATCGCGGATATTGCGAGCTTCCCGTGGGTGATTCCGTATCGGCGCTTCGGCAACGACCTCGACAGGTTCCCGAACCTGCGTCGCTGGTTCGATTCACTCAAGGAACGACCTGCTGTACAACGTGGAGTAGACGTCGGCAAGGGCTGGCTGCGAAATGAGGCGACCAACGAAAAAGCTCGTAAGCTGATGTTCGAACAAAATTCTGAAACGGTAATGGAAGCGGCCAAAGCGCTGGAGAAGTAATGTGAAATTCTACGATTGTAAGACGGCGCCAAGCCCGCGCCGCGTGCGGATCTTTCTCGCGGAGAAGGGCGTTGACATCGAGACGGTGCAGATCGACCTTGGCAAAGGCGAGCAGTTCAGTGACGAGTTCAGGGCAGTCAATCCTGATTGCACCGTTCCTGTGCTCGAGCTTGACGATGGCAGCTGCATTAGCGAAGTCACCGCAATCTGTCAGTACATCGAAGACCTGAACCCCGAGCCTGCGCTGTTTGGCAGCTCACCGGAGGAGCGGGCGCGCGTGAGTATGTGGAACGTAAAAGTCGAGCAGTTGGGGCTGTGGGCGATGATGGACGCATTCCGCAACTCGGCGAAGGGGCTCGTGGATCGGGCGCTCCCGGGACCCGAATCGTATGTACAGATACCGGAACTCGCAGAGCGCGGCCGGCGGCGCGTGTTGCAGTTCTTCGAGCGACTCAACGACCAGCTGGCCGACAACACCTTCGTCGCCGGCGAAAACTACTCGATTGCCGATATTTCAGCCATGGTGCTGGTCGATTTTGCGGGCTGGATCAAGATCGCGATCCCCGATGATATGGAGCATGTGGCGCGCTGGTATTCCGAGGTGTCCAAGAGACCGAGTGCGGCGGCCTGACTTACTGCCGCTGGGCCAGCGAGCGAAATCCGAGAAAGAGCAGCAGGCCAATCTTCAGCAGCTCGAGCGATGAGTAAATGGCGTGCGCATAAGAGGCCGGTGGTTCGTTGCCAGCGAGGATGATATCTGTACGCGCGGCCAGCTCGGGAATGAGCCAGGCGCCCTGTGCCAGAACGATCAGAATCAGGATGCTGCACCAGGCCCAGAGTTCCCGGGTGCGATCAGAGACGCGCACGATCACCAGCAGCAGTATCAGAGCGACGAACTCGGCCTTGTTGAGCGCAGCAAATACGACACGCCCAACATCCAGCGCAACTGGCCGTGTGATTGACGTGGCCGTGAAGCGAACCGGGGTGGCGATCATCGAAATACCGACGGTCATCCCAACCCAGGTAAAGCAGACCCAGGCTGGATTCAACAATGCGTTTCGGATTCGATGTGCCACGGACATATAATGCACGACCAACCTGCGAATAACACCATGACTCAAGATCACGAAGCCCAACTGACCTCGACCGTAATGATGATTCGGCCGGCCGGGTTTGAGAGCAATCCGCTGACCGCAGCATCCAATCGCTTCCAGGGTAAATCTGCGTCATCACCGGCCGAACAGCAGGCGATGGCACTGCGCGAGTTCGATGAGCTGGTTGCCGCATTACGCGCTGCCGATATCGACGTGATCGTCATCGATGATACGGCCGAGCCACGCACACCCGACGCTATTTTTCCGAATAACTGGATCAGCACGCATGCCGATGGGCGTGTCGTGTTGTACCCGATGGAAGCAGAAAACCGGCGTACCGAGCGGCGCGAGGATATTGTCGAAAGGCTCGACGCCGGCAGGTTGATCAGCGAAGTCATCGACCTGAGCGAGCATGAAGCTGATGGACACTACCTGGAGGGCACCGGCAGCATGGTTCTGGATCGAGCCCATCATGTCGCTTATGCCTGTGTTTCGACCAGAACGCACCTGGATCCACTGGGTGATTTCGCCCAGCGACTCGGTTATGACGTCGTCGCGTTCGATGCTGTCGACAGCGGCGGAGTGCCGATCTACCACACCAATGTCCTCATGAACGTCGGCGAGAAACTGGCAGTCATCTGTGACGAGGCGATTCCACGTGATGACCAGCGCGAGGCGGTTCTGGCGCGGCTTCGCGAAACAGGGCACGACATCATGCACCTGAGCTATGCGCAGCTGGATGCGTTCGCGGGCAACATGCTAGAGCTTCGCAACCGCAGTGGTGAAAAGGTCGTCGCCCTGTCGCAACAGGCCTGGGACTCCCTCGATGCGGAGCAACGGGCGACGCTTAGTGCCAGCGGGCGTATCGTCAGTGCTCCGATCGACAATATCGAAGCGTCGGCGGGTGGCAGCGTGCGGTGTATGCTGGCGGAAATCCACCTGCCCGCGGAAGGAGCTAGCCGGTCGTGAGTGATCATGCAGCAGCGCCACACCAATACGCCATTTGGCCAAAAGACCCGGCGGCACACCTGTTTGAGGTGCGCCTGACTGTCGCCGCACCCAACCCGGATGGGCAGGTATTTGCCATGCCGGCGTGGATTCCTGGCAGTTACATGATTCGCGACTACGCGAAGCACGTGGTTAGCGCTCGGGCCGAATCCGATGGCCGCGAGATCACACTGGAAAAACTCGACAAGAGCCGCTGGCAGGCAGCGGCGACCGGCCGAGCGTTGACACTCATTCTCGAAGTCTATGCATACGATGAAAGCGTGCGGGGCGCGCATCTCGACCAGACGCATGCGTTTTTCAACGGCACGTGCGTGTTCCCGGCTGTCATTGGCCAGGAAGACGTGGCCTGTGAAATCGACATTCGGGCACCCGAGAAACCCGTTGGCAAGAACTGGCGGGTCGCGACATCGATGAACTGCAAGGAAGCCGGCCGCTATGACTTCGGGACATACCGGGCCGACGACTACGCGGAGCTGATCGATCATCCCGTCGAGATTGGCGAACTCTCGATCGGTGAGTTTGACGTCTGCGAGATACCTCACGCCATAGCAATTCGCGGTAATACCCGGGTCGACATGGCGCGCCTGTGTCACGACCTGCAGACGATCTGCGAACACCACATTTCATTCCTGGGTGCGCCGCAAGATCTCGATCGCTACCTGTTTCTTCTCAATGCGCCGGGCAGTGGCTATGGCGGTCTTGAGCATCGCTGGTCATCGGCGCTAATTTGCGGGCGGGATAACCTGCCGGCACGCGGGGATGAAGGCATCTCCGACGAGTATCGGACGTTTCTCGGTCTGGTCAGCCACGAGTACTTTCATCTCTGGAACGTCAAGCGGATGAAGCCGGCGGTGTTTACGCCGTACGACCTTTCGCAGGAGTCGCATACGGGCCTGCTGTGGGTGTTCGAAGGCGTGACGTCATACTACGATGACCTGGCACTGGTGCGCAGCGGCCTCATCGGCACGGACAGCTATCTTGAATTGCTCGGACAGACCATTACCCGCGTCTTACGCAGCGGCGGAAGGCGAAAGCAGAGTGTGGCTGAGTCGAGCTTCGACGCATGGACGAAGTTCTATAAACAGGATGCCAACGCGACGAATGCCATTATCAGCTACTACGCCAAAGGCGCCCTCATAGCGCTGTCGCTGGATCTCAAATTACGCTCCGAAACGGATGGCAAGGTTTCCCTGGATAACGTCATGCAGGCGGCGTGGCAGCGTTGGGGCGAGACGGGCGACGGTATGCCGGAGGACGGCTTCGAAAACCTGTGCGCCGAAGTGTCGGGGCTGGATCTTGAAGACTTCTTCGAGGCGACTGTCCGCGGGACCGGCGAGTTACCGCTCGAGGCGCTGCTAAAAACCCAGGGTATCGATTATCACCTGCGGCGCTCTGCCGGGGGCAAGGATAGCGGTGGGAAAGCACAGCATAATGGCAAACTGCCAGCGGTCTGGCTCGGTGCCATTCTCGCCAGTGACAACGGCAAGTCTGTGTTCAGGGCCGTACACAATGGTGGTCCCGCGGAGCTCGCTGGTGTCTCGCCTGGAGATGAACTCGTCGCGCTGGATGGTCTCCGTATCATGCCTGCGGGAAGCGAGGCACGCACACGGCGCTACCAGCCCGGTGATAAGTCGGACATTACGGTGTTTCGCGGTGATGAACTCATCACACTGCGACTCAAGTGGGCGGAAGCGCCGACGGATACCTGCTTCCTGCAAGCAAGCGACGAGGCCGATAGCGAAGCAGCATCACGGCGCAAGGCCTGGCTGGGTTAGAAGTGCTTTCGCTGGCCAACCCGACGCTGCGCCTTTTCATCGGCGCAGCGCTCATCAGCCTGTCGCCGGTCTGGGTCAAACTGGTCGATGTATCTGCGACGGCCAGTGCCTTCTGGCGAGTGGCTATCGGGGGCCTGGCGATCGCCATCTACCTGCTTATCTCCCGGCGCCGCCTGCAGTTTTCAACGCGAATCTGGAAGGTCCTCATTCTTGCGGCTTTCTTTATTGCACTCGACCTATGGTTCTATCACCGCAGTATCCAGCTAATCGGCCCGGGCCTGTCGACACTCATCGCCAACTTCCAGGTCTTTGTCATGGCTGCAGCCGGGTTCATCATCCTGAAAGAGCCGCCCAGCCGGCTGCAGCTCGTGGCCATTCCTTTGGCGTTATTCGGACTGATGCTGATCGTTGGCGTTGACTGGGCCGGCCTTCCCGAGAACTACCGCATGGGTATCGTCTTCGGTCTCGGGGCGGCGGTTACCTACGCTGGCTATCTCCTCAGTATGCGTCGCTCACGCCAGGACTCCAGCAACCGTGTGCCAAGCCGCGAGATCGCAGTCGTGTCGCTACTCGCTGCCGCTGTCCTCGGTATGGCGGCGCTGGTCGAGGGCGAGTCGCTCGCGGTCGGCACATCGGGTGATGTGATCTGGCTCGCCTGTTACGGCATTCTGTCGCACGGTCTCGGCATGTTGTTCATCACCAGCAGTCTGCCGCATGTCACGACAACCCAGGCGGGGCTGGCGCTATTGCTGCAACCAACGCTGAGTTTCGTTTGGGATGTGTTGTTTTTTGCGCGCCCGATGTCGCCCAAGGAACTGCTGGGCGCCGCCGTCGCGTTGTTTGCTATCTATCTCGGATCCCGGACACGCTCAGAGCAATTGCAGAGCCCCGGCAAGTAGCTCGATATCAAAGCGCTCCTGTAAGGGTTGCACTTCGCCGTCGAGATGCGACGCCACCGGCTGGCTGCATTCGATGACGAGCTGGGTCACGGGCTCGTGCACGATGGCTTTGTCTTGCATGTGGGTGCCCTTGATGAGCTTCGGCAGAAGCGCGAGGATCTGCGTCCGTGAGACGGGTGCCGCAATCAGCAGGTCGAAAACCCCGTCGTCATTGCGTGCACCCGGTGCGATGTGAAACATGCCGCCGATCCAGGGGCCATTGGCAACATTGGCAAGCGTGATGGGCCCATCCCAGATCGTTTTACCCGCCGTAATGCGCATGTGCGGCGTGGCAATGCCGTCGACCATGCTGCGAAGAATCGCGAGCAGATAGACGAGGTCGCCGATCGGCAGCCGGTAGGATCGCGCAATTCGCGTGACCTTCGCATCAAAGCCAATCCCGGCTCCGTTTGCAAAGAAACGGTCGTTTATCCGGCCGACATCGACGCCACGAGGAGAAGCTCCCGTGGCAATGCGGTCCGCCAGGAGTGTTGTCGCGTGCTCCCAGTCAAGGGGAATACCACTGGCCTTGGCAAAGTCGTTGCCGGTTCCCGTAGGAATAATACCCAGCGGGGCATCATCAGCGGCACGCATAATCCCATTGGTGGCCTCGTGGATACTGCCATCGCCCCCCGCGACGACGAGACGCCGGGCGCCATTGTCTACGGCTTGCTGCACCTCTAACTCGAGATGGCCGACGTCCTGGCTAAGGTGTACTTCGACAGGGAAACCCTGCTTGCCCAGCAGTTCACGAATGCGCGGCTCACGCTTGCCAGCGCGGCCCCGTCCGGCGGCCGGATTTAGAAACAGGTGAACGGTCTCGGCAGTCATTAGCCGATGCTACAATGCGACGGTCTCTTCTCGCAAAATGGCAGGCGAATGCTGGAACTCGGCGTCAAGTTTCTGATCAGCTATTTCATCGGTTCAATGATGGGCGCGATGATCGTTGGCAAGATACGCGGCGGAGTCGATATCCGCACGATGGGCAGCGGCAATGCCGGCGGTACCAACGCCCTCCGCACGCAGGGGATCGTATTCGCGCTTGGCGTGGTGATCGTCGATGTAGGCAAAGGCGTAATCGGTGCCGGCCTCGTGCCTGGCCTCGATATCCCATTCGTGCCACGTGACCCCGAAATTTCGCGCACCTGGCTGACGCTGGTATGCGCAGCGGCCGCGGTCTTGGGCCATGTCTGGCCGATCTATCATGGTTTCAAAGGCGGGAAAGGTGCAGCGACGCTGGTCGGAACGCTGGTCATTCTGGCACCCAAGCTGATCATTGGCGTATTGCTGGTATGGGGGTGGGTCCTCGTCATGACTGGCTACGTCGGGCTGGCGACGATGACCGCCGCATCGGCGCTCCCTGTCTGGCTGGGCCTCAAGCACCTGCCAGATAACCAACCCTTGTTTATCTATCTGACAGTGATGGCCATGTTTGTCATCTACTGGCATCGCTCCAACATCCGGCGCATGCGACACGGGGTAGAACATCGCAATGTAAAAGTCATGTTGTTCAAGTCCAGGGAATCGACCGGCCCCGATGAACAAACTTGACGCGGATGCCATCCGGCAATCGTTGGGCGAGCTTGTAAGCTCAAGGCTGGCGGGGCTGGAGGCCTTTCCTGAAATAGGCTCGACGAACAGCTACCTGATGCAACAAGCTGCGCCGGCTCCAGGCCAGGTGCACGTTGTTGTCACCGATAACCAGACGCAGGGTCGGGGACGTCACGGACGGACCTGGCAGTCGCCGCCGGGATCCGGTCTCTGCCTGTCGCTGGCCTACACGTTCGAACAGCAACCAGCCAACCTGTCCGCACTGACACTGGCGCTCGGGCTTGGGGTTATCGATGCTCTCGAAAGCCTTGGCGTGATCGGTGTACAACTGAAATGGCCGAATGACCTGGTTGCCGCCGACGGTAAGCTCGGTGGCATCCTGACCGAAACGCAGGCGCGGCGCTCAGGCGAAATAAGCGTCGTGACGGGCGTTGGGCTTAACGTCGACCTTGGTGGGGGTCTGGACGTTGGGGGTGAAACGGACTGGGCGAGACGGGTTAGTGATCTCGCGGGATTTGTTGGCGATGTTCCTCGTCGCGACGAGCTGGCCGTCCGCCTGATTGACTGCCTGGGCGGTACGTTTCTCGAGTACGAAACCGGCGGGTTCGGGCGCTTCATTCACAAGTGGCCGGGACGAGACTGGCTGCTCGGGCGGGAGGTAACGATAGATACCCCGCAACGCCAGATAACCGGCGTCGGTGCGGGTGTCGCCGATGACGGCGCATTGCTGGTCGATACCGGTGCGGGCGCCTGTAGCCGGATTACGTCGGGGTCGGTGGTAATTGCCGGTGCCAGAGGCGCTGTCGAATGAAAGCCCTGCTGATGGATGTTGGCAATACGCGGATCAAATGGGGCGTGTCAGAGGACGGCGAGATACGCAGGACCGGTCACATTTCTCAGGAACGAATTCGAGACGGTGGCTTGCGGGCCCTGACGACCAAACTTCCCCGCCGCGTCGACGAGGTGTTTGTCAGCAACGTGGCGGGAACCACGTTCGCGACGCGCCTGTCGGGTGTCGTCAGTGCGCATTGCGATCGGATTGTGCGCTTTGCTCGAAGCGAGCGAAGTGGTTGGGGTATTACGAACAGCTACACGCAACCACGGCGAATGGGCGTTGATCGGTGGGTCGCGATGGTCGGCGCCTGGGCGGAAGTCGAGGCGGCGTGCCTGGTTGTCGATGCCGGTACAGCAATCACGATCGATGCGATTGATGGCGACGGCCAGCATCTTGGCGGCCAGATCATCGCTGGTGTGGCGACAATGGCCAGCGCCCTGACCGAAGCGACCAGCGACATTCCGGCGGTGCGTCCAGCGCCCGGGCGAGGTGACGCGGACCTCGCAATGTTCGGGCGCAATACGGCGGCTGCAGTTCGCGAGGGTGCACAAAATGCGGTGGCAGGAGCCGTCGACCGGGCGATACGGACTTTGCAATCAAATGCTTATGAGCCCGTTGTTGTCTTGACCGGTGGAGACTCGTCGCGCATCCTTAACGCGCTTTGTGAAACACCGTTGCATCGTCCGCACCTCGTACTGCAGGGACTTGCACATATGCTGGAAACCGCTCGATGAAAAACCTGCTGCTCCTGCTGATTCTCGCGAACGTGCTGTATTTCATGTGGGGCATGTTCACCGACGCGGATCCGGTGCCCGGCATTGCCGTTGTGGAAGAGGCCGATCTAGGGCCCGCACTCGAGGTGACGGTAGGGCAGGGCAGCGAATCGACCGCCAGTGTTGGTGCCGTGCTGGGGTCTGGAGACCCCTCTGACCTCGAAGCCGCTGTCGGCCGATCCTGCGTGACAATCGGTCCTCTCAAAGTGAGCGGCGATGCCGACTCAGCGGTTCTTGAGTACGGCAACGAAGGAATGAAGACCGCGCTGCGTAAGATGAGAGGGCAGATTTTCGTCGGGCATTCTGTCCAGATACAAAATGTCGCCAGCCGCCAGGATGGGCGCGACATCATTGGCAAACTCGGCGAGCAGGGTCTGGGCGACGCTTTTATCGTAGGTAATGATGAAGACGGATACGCGATCGCCCTGGGGATCTTCGGTAACGCCGAGAATGCCGAGAAAGTCGAGTTGCAGGCCGGGGCCGCCGGGTTCGAGGTCGTCATCTCGCCGATGACGCGGGACGGCGACATTTTCTTCGTCGATATCGTCCTGCCGCCCGGCAAAGGGGCTGGGGCCATTGTCGAGAAGTACGGCGAAGACCAGGTAGCACTACGTGACGCGGCAACCTGTCCGCAGTAATTCGGGTCCAGGCCCTTGTCAGGGGCCTGCAAAAACCTAATAATTCGCCACCCTCAGCCGGAATAGCTCAGTTGGTAGAGCAGTTGATTTGTAATCATCAGGTCGCGGGTTCGACTCCTGCTTCCGGCACCAGACACTAAAAGGCCCCTTTCGGGGCCTTTTTCTTGAGACTGATCGGGTTAGTCTTCCGGGCGGTCCGGGAAGGTCTGCTCGAGCATATATTCTGCGGCAGCGCCGACGACCTTATCCGAGAGCTCTGTCTTGCCGCCGCGCGCCGGCATGTCAAAATAACCGGTCTTCGCGTGCTCCATCAGGACTCCTTGCCAGAGGCTTGAACGCCCCTGCCACTCCTGTGGCTGGCCTTCGCGCGGGGCGCCCAGCATCCCGGTTTCATGGCAGCCCGCGCAGTGTTCGTTGTAGGCAGCTTCGCCATTGATCGCTGCAGCAGGTTCAATCTCGGATGACGCAGCGGTGTCGCCGCCATTGTATGCACAGGACGCCAGTACGAATCCGGCGGCGATCAGGAAAGCGGTTTGTCTCATAACGTTACCTCTGTGGCTACTATGCTGGTCTTTCGGCCTGTTGCCAACAATACGCATTCCTGCCTACGATGGGCATTGAGTGAGCCGTATCGCGGGGCGCGCGAAGCAACCGCGGAGTCACGCGGGGTTCTGCTTTCGCAGAAACTCTCCCAGCAAGCGAAACTCATCGGCGCGCCTGCTGCCCTTGCGCCACACGAGTCCGATCGTTCGATAGCTGCGTTCGCCCAGCGGCCAGAGCTTGACCGACGTGTTTCGCAACAAAGCCGAATCGTGCGCCATCTCGGGAAGAAACGTGATGCCGAGATCGGCGTCCACCATTTCAATGAGTGTCAGCAGGCTGCTTGCGCCGAAACGACGGACCTTCTGGGTATCGCGGAGACGGCATGCGGCCAGTGCGTGTTCCCGCAGACAATGGCCGTCCTCCAGCAGCAGGATGCTGTCCGAATCCAGCCGGTTGTAGCGGTAATTTTCCGGGTCGACCCGGTCCGTGCCTTCTCGGCAGGCGAGACAGAACTCGTCCTTGAACAGCGGCATCTCCTCGACGCCCTGCATCTGCCAGGGCAGGGCGAGCAGCAGCAGGTCGAGCTCGCCATCCATCAGGCGGCGGTAAATGCGCTCGGTCTGGTCTTCGGCGAGCAGTAGTTCGAGCTCCGGGAAACGCTTGCGAAGTCGCGGTAACGCATCGGGCAAAACGAATGGTGCTATGGTCGGGATGACGCCGAGCCGTAATTGTCCGGTTAGCGGTTCGCTTCGCCCCCGAGCGATTTCGACCAGGCTATCTACATCACGTATTACCAGGCGTGCCTGCACCGCGACTTCCTGTCCGGTGGCAGTGATGGTTACGTTCCGATTCGTGCGGTCGACCAGTTGCGTGCCGAGACTGGTCTCGAGTTCCTGGATCGCATTGCTGAAGGCAGATTGAGAGACAAAGCACCGATCCGCGGCACGCCCGAAATGCTCCGTCTCGGTCAGAGCGATGAAGTATTGAAGCTGTTTGAGTGTGGGTGCCCGCATGATCTACAAAATCGAATGTTATAAGCGAATTAAACCATTTTTCATTAGTCATGAAAAGCCTCAATATGGTTGCCACAGACATTGAAAAGAACGCCTGGATGCTTCGCAGCATGCTGGCGTAACCCGAAACAACCATGAAAAAGGAAACAACTATGTTCGAGAATCTTGAAGGCAAACGTATCCCCGACGTTACGTTTCGCACACGTCAGAACCACGAGTGGGTAAACCTCACCAGCGAAGAGATTTTCGCAGGCAAGTCGGTTGTCATCTTCTCTCTGCCGGGTGCATTCACACCGACCTGCTCGTCGTCGCATGTGCCGCGCTACAACCAGCTCGTACCGAAGTTCAAAGAGCAGGGCATTGACGAAGTAATCTGCGTATCCGTTAACGATGCTTTCGTCATGAACGAGTGGAAGCGTGCGCAGAACGCAGATCGTGTGACGTTCCTGCCCGACGGTAATGGCGAGTTCTCGGATGGCATGGGTCTGCTGGTCGGCAAGGAAGACCTCGGTTTCGGTCGTCGCTCGTGGCGCTATTCGATGCTGGTTCGTGATGGCGTCATCGAGAAAATGTTCATCGAGCCCGAAGAGCCGGGCGATCCGTTCCAGGTATCCGATGCAGATACGATGCTCAAGTACCTGGACCCGGGCTGTGAATTCCCGTACGACGTCAGCGTGTTTTCGCGTGACGGCTGCCCGTTCTGCGTTCGCGCCAAGGGCCTCCTGACAGACGCAGGTATCGAATTCGAAGAGCTGGTTCTGAATCGGGACTACACGGACAGAACTTTGCGAGCTGTGTCGACAAACACGACGTATCCCCAGGTGTTCATCAACGGACAGCTGATCGGTGGTTCGGACGAGCTGGCCGACTGGCTGACCAAGCGCGCAACGCGCAACGCTGCATAATCCCTCCCCTGATTGTGCTTGCGGGCCGGGCGGGTGAAAACCCGCCCGGTTTTTTTTGGTTTGCGGTCGGGAATTCGTCGGGTTTCCATAGAGGTCCGATTCTGTCTATTTTGAGTCGGGCCGGGGCGTATACTTTGCGCCATGGACAGCACCGCCGTCAGCAACGATATTTACGAGCGAGCCCGGTTATCTCGGGACGTGCGCTTCGATGGTCGTTTCTACGTTGGTGTCCGCACGACCGGGATCTACTGCCGGCCAATCTGTCCGGCGACACCACCGAAGAGTGAGAACGTCACTTTCTACCCTACCGCGGCGGCGGCCAGCGAGGCTGGTTATCGACCCTGTCTGCGATGCAGGCCCGAGTGTGCACCAGGGACACCGGCCTGGGCTGGCACATCCACCACGGTGCAAAGAGGATTGCGCCTGATCGCCGATGGCGCGCTTGACGACGGCAATGTTGAAGGTCTTGCCGAGAGGCTCGGCGTCACCAGCCGTCACCTGCGTCGCTTGTTCACAAAGCACGTCGGAGCCAGTCCACTGACAGTGGCGCATACGCAGCGACTGCATTTTGCGAAGCGGCTCATCGACCAGACGGCGCTATCCATGCAGGAGATTTCAGTTGCAGCGGGGTTTGGGAGCGTCCGGCGCTTCAATGATACGTTTCGCAAGACCTATGCACGCACGCCGCGTGAACTGCGCCGCGGCCGGGAACCGACCGTCACGTCAACGTCGTTAAGTGTCCTGCTGCCCTGTCGCCAACCCTACGGTTGGCAGGAGTTACTCGATTTCTTTGCAGGGCGCGCAACACCTGGCGTTGAGGTCGTCGCTGACGGACGCTATTTGCGGTCTATCGAGGTTGGTGAGGAGCGCGGGCTTATCGATGTGAGGGAGAGCGATGGTGCGCTGTCGCTGACCGTGCATGGCCTTGGAACTGCTTCGCTGTTCTCGATCGTACAACGGTCTCGTGGCCTGTTTGATCTCGACGCCCCGATCGATGACATCAGCAAAACCCTGTCAGGCGACACAGTCCTGCGGGGATGGTTGAAAGAGTGTCCGGGACTCAGGGTACCGGGTGCATGGGACGGATTTGAACTGACAGTCAGAGCAATTCTCGGTCAGCAGGTTTCGGTGAAGGCGGCCACAACGTTTGCGGGCCGAATTGCCGGGCGCTACGGGGAACGTATCGACGTACCTGTTGACGGCTTGCCGAACGCGCCCGACCGCCTGTTCCCTGAACCACGAAAACTGATGCGGGCGCGGCTCGAAAATCTGGGCGTCATACGCAGTCGTGCGCAGACGATTCGGGATCTGGCACGCGCTGTGGTCGATGGCTCGCTCAGCTTCGACCTGGCGCAGGACATGAACGAGCAGCGCGCAGCGTTGCTGTCGATTAAAGGCATCGGTGAATGGACCGCCGAGTATGTCGCGATGCGCGCGCTGAAGAACCCCGATGCGTTTCCCGCATCGGATCTGGGGTTGTTGAGGGCGTTTGACAGTGCTGGCAGCGGGCGGCTGCGGCCGACGGAACTGCATGCGCGTGCAGAAGCGTGGCGCCCATGGCGCGCCTATGCGGCATTATTGATTTGGGGCTCTGAAAAGGGAGCCGGGGGCTGACTATGTACTACTGCTATCTTGATACGCCGATCGGCGAATTGCTGCTGGCTGGTGAGGAGGGCGCGCTTTCGATGATCGGGTTCCCGAAGGGTTCAATGCGTCGCGAGCCGGAGGCCGACTGGATCTTCAATGAAAAACCTTTGGCCAACGCCTGCACTCAACTGAGCGAGTATTTTGCCGGTCGCCGCAAGGAATTTGACCTGCCATTGAAACTCAACGGGACCGAATTTCAGGTCAGCGTGCTGGAAGCACTGCAGGGTATTCCGTACGGCCAAACCACCAGCTATGGCGAGATCGCGAGACGCATCGGCAGACCGAAAGCCGTGCGTGCGGTCGGCGCTGCGAACGGCCGTAACCCTATTCCGATTGTCGTACCGTGCCATCGGGTTATCGGCAGCACGGGTGATCTCACCGGTTTTGGAGGTGGCCTCGATACCAAAGAGGCACTGCTCAGGCTCGAAGCCGAGCACACACAAGACCTGCTATAGCTTCTTGTTCTCCAGCGCCCTGAGCGCGTCCGATGGCTCAACGCCCTCGCTGACGAGGCTGTCGGGTTGCAAGGCCGTGAATCGTGATTCAAGCGGCAGCACACCGGCCCAGACCGGCGTGTCGAGATCGCAGGGCTCGTCTTCCGGCATCTTGTCGGAGATCTTGGCCGATGCGGACTCAATATCGACGGCAATGACCCCAGTCATCTTGAGCTCATTCTCCAGAGGCTCTCTCAGTTCGGCGCTGCGTCCTGGCATCGCGTGTTCGTTGATGACATGCAGCGCCCGTTTCTTTTCATCGACTTCATCGACCAGCCGCGCACGGCCAAAGACTGTGACGGAACGATAGTGCATGGAGGATGCGAACGCGGAGCGGGCGAACACCAGTCCGTCCAGCAACGTGATGTTGATGCAGGCCTTGCCAGTGCCCTCAAGCATTCGAATTACCCGCGCCTTGCGAGCGCCATGCAGAAACACTGTTTCACCCTCGCGGCCGTACAGCATGGGAATGACAACCGGTTCACCGTCCTGAACGACGGCGACATGGGCGACCATTCCTGCGTCGAGAATCGCGTGCACGGTGTCTTTGTCATACGCCGCTTTCTCGCGCAACTGACGCACCTTGTTCTGTTTGCTGACATTGTATTCGGTGGACAAGAAGATTCTCCCTACAGAAATTTGGGTGCGAGAAACAGTGCGACCAGCGACACGAGGAATATGCCAACGATGTTAAGCATCATACCGGCTCTGACCATTTTCGGAATGGTCAGCATCCCGGATCCGAAGACAATTGCATTTGGCGGTGTTGCAACAGGCAGCATGAATGCACAGCTGGCAGCAAACGTCACGGGTACGGTCAAAACGATCGGATCGACGCCCGACTCAATCGCGATCGCTCCGACCACAGGCAGGAACGTCGCAGTCGTCGCGATGTTGCTGGTGAGCTCGGTGAGAAAGATGATCATCGCCGCTGCGATTATGACCACGGCTGCGAGCGGCAGCGCACCGACCGTCTGCAGACTTCCACCCAACCATTCGGCCAGACCGGTACGAGTAACAGCACTCGCCAGTGTGAGGCCACCACCGAACAGGATCAGTACGCTCCAGGGAAGCTGCTCAGCGTAGGTCCATCGGAGCAGCAGCGGATCACTCTTGTCGCCGCTCGGTATCAGGAACAACGCGATGCCACCGGCCATGGCAATGCCTGAGTCGTCGAGGGCCTCCAGGCCGGGAACGGTGACGAGCAACGGCCGGCTTATCCAGGTCAGGGCCATCAAGACAAATACGATTGCGACGCGTGTTTCCGGCACGGTCATGGTGCCCAGTTCTTCCTTGAGTTGTCGCAGTGTCGCGCGACCCTCATCGGATGTCTGGAAGTCGACCTTGAACGCGAGGCGCGTGAGCACGAGCCAGGCAAGTGGCAGCATCATGGCGGACAAGGGCAGGCCAACCAGCATCCAGCGCGAAAAATCAATTTCGGTGCCGTAGGTCTCCTGCATGAAGGCAGCCAGCATGGCGTTTGGTGCGGTCCCTACGAGCGTTGCCATGCCGCCGATTGTGGCCCCGTAAGCGACGCCAAGTAACAACGAGTACTGGAAGTCGTCCTTGCCCTTGTCGTCCAGTGAGCCAACGGTCTTGTGTATGACAGCAATAATAGAGACAGCGATGGGCAGCAGCATCATGGTTGTCGATGTGTTCATCACCCACATACTGATCACCGCACTCGCAAGCATGAAGCCGCCAACCAGCGACCGGCCATTGCCGCCCACATGCTGCAGGACGGTCAATGCGATACGGCGATGCAGATTCCAGCGTTGCATGGCAAACGCCACGATGAAGCCACCCAGGAACAGGTAGATCACTTTGTTTGCGTAGGGTGCTGTCGTGTCCTGGATCGTCGCAATACCGAGCAGCGGAAAGACGACGATCGGAAGCAGGGCGGTCACGGCGATTGGCACGGCCTCCGTTGCCCACCACACGGCCATGAGAATGCCGACAGCCGCTGTCAGCCATCCCGTTTCAGACAAGCCGGCCGGCGCGCCGCTCAGGATCATGGTAATCGCCAGCAGTGGACCGAGGAGCAGGCCAACCACCTGGTGCTTCGATCGGCCTTCAGTGTGCATATCGGTCAAGGCAGTAACTCCGCAACATTATTCGTTGCAGCAAGCCTACCTGTTTCGATCAGAATCGTCGTCGGTTTTGCGAATCCAGCCTAGATATAGTGCGTTACTCGCCTTCCCATACAAGATGTAGTAGCATTCCGTGCGTACCGACTAGGTACGCACGGAGATGAGATGTAAGAAGGCAACGCGGGCGGTCCGCCATGCCGGATGCGTGAATCAAGGGCGGGCTTTGCGTGAAACCTCTCAACACGCCACCCGAATGACCGGAATCCTGCAACTGGTCAGTGCCATTGATGAAGCGGATTGCCAACCGGGGAATGAACCACGCCGAATGCATGCAACAATGATGTTCCAGTCATTCAAATGCGAACTCTGAACCCAGCCGGATACATCTTCTGCTTACTGTGCCGCCCAGATTCTGGGCGGCCTTTTTTATATACGGATGTATTTATGCCGCAAAGCGCACGAATGTGCGGGAGCGGCGTCTTACAGGAACTGCGTTGATGAGAAGAGTCGTACTGCTGATTACGATGATGTTACTTGCAGCCTGTGCCAGCGGTCCTCCGAAACTTCCCTACCCCGCGTTTGTCCAGGTCGATGACCTGGAAGACATGTTTATGGCTACCCTGCCTGGCATTCGTGGCAAGCAACTTGCGGGTGACCCGCAAACACGGCGTACGAGTAATCGCATCGACCTGCCGCCTGCCTGGAAAGGCACCAGTGGTGGCATGCCGGGACGCTCAATGGAGATCTTCGTCGTCGAGGGTTTGGTGACGATTGCCGATATCGAGCTGCCGCCCGGCGGCTACGCGTTCCTGCCGGCAGGGTCGCTCGGATTCAATATGGAGTCCGAAGAGGGTGCGCGCATCCTGTACTTTATCAACGACGTCGACCCCGAATCGATAATTCGTTCGCCGATTATCATTGATACCGCCCTCCTCGACTGGGCGTCTACAACTACGTCGGGCATTGCGACCAAAGAACTGCGCAACGACCCTGGCAACGGCGCCAAGACATGGTTGCTGCGGATTGAAGCAGGATCATCAGTGCCATGGCAGTCGTCGTCAGCACTCCGCGAAGGTTACCTTCTTCGCGGTACCTATCAGCACAGCGAATGCGTGCTTGGTGAGGTGCATACCTGGCAATACATGCAGGGCGGATACTTCTACCGGCCCGCGGACACCGTGAACGGGGGGCCTCTGTCAGGTGGTGAGACTGACGCAGTCTGGTTTCTACGCGAAACCGAACTCGGAAAAGAGACGACCGTCTCCGGGTGTGTAGCAGCGCCTATTTCCTGACGAGCTTCGTAATCTTCTTGCCGAGTCCCATGAGCTTGGTCAGCGTACTGGTCGGGATATCGCTAATTTCTTCATACCAGTTGCTCGTGGTCTCAACAAACTTCAGCATGTTGCGGATGCGTTCCTTGGTAACCGGGTCGGTTTCTTCTTCATTGTCGACCTCATCAGCGCAGCCGCGCAGCATGGCCAGCGTCGGATTCAACTCTCGCTGCTTGCGTTGCTCGATGATGGCGCGAAAGAGATCCCACACATCGTGCAGAGATTCAAAATAGTCGCGCCGGTCCCCGAGCACGTGGGTCATGCGCACCAGGCCGTAGCTCTGCAGTTCGCGAATACTTGTGCTGACGTTGGAGCGCGCCACGGACAACAGGTCGACGATCTCATCGGCGCGTAGTGGCTTTGGTGACAGGTAGAGCAGGGCCTGTATCTGGGCGACGGTGCGGTTAGTGCCCCAGCGCGTGCCCATCTCCCCCCAGTGAAGAACGTACTTTTCTACGGCCGGCGTCATCTGCATAGCGGTATTTCCGTAATTTCTGTTTGTACAGAAATTACTACGGGACCGTTGCAGTAACAACCACGCGGTGCGGGGCGGGCCAGCCTTCGACGGTTTTCGTGGGGTCCGTTGGGTCGAGCGCCTCGCGCAGCGAGTCAAAGGTCATCCACTCGGTGCTGCGCTGCTCGTCGAGGTTTGTGACCGAGGTATCGATGACCTCGATGTCGGCGTAACCCGCCTCCTGCAGCCATACAACGAGTTGCGGTACCGTGGGCAGCGACCACACGTTGCGCATGCGCGCATAACGATTCTCCGGTGTCGCCGCACGCAGGTCGTCACCTGGCAGATAGATCGTCTCAAGTACGAGTTGCCCGCCGCGCCGCAGCGTCGACTGCAGGTGCGCGAGATGCTTGAGCGGCTCGCGTTGATGATAGAGAACGCCCATCGAGAACGTTGTGTCGAAGACGTTATTGGCGGGCGGTGTTTCCTCGAGGCGGCAGGGCAAAATGAAGACAGCCGGGTCCTTCTCGAAGACATTGATCGCGAGGAACTGCATCGCAAAGAGCAGCGTCGGGTCTACGCCGATGACGGTAGCAGCGCCAGCCTTGCGCATCTGTAGCGCGTAGTAGCCATTGCCCGAGCCGACATCCAGGACCTTGCGGCCGTCAAGCGGTGCAATACCGTCCTTCACACGTGCCCATTTCCAGTCGCTGCGCCATTCGGTATCAATCACAACGCCGTCGAGCACCAGCGGTCCCTTCCGCCAGGGATGCAGGCCCATGAGGCATTCGCGCAGTCTCGTGGTATCGCCGCGTAATGCGGGCAGGTCTTCGACAACCTGGTTCCAGCGTGCCCAGTCGCCATGCGTCTGGCCGGTCAGTCGCTGGCGCAGCAGGGGGCCGAGTTCATCGAGCCAATGGCCAAGGCCTAACGAATCGAGGCAAGCGTCAAGTGCAGCGAAGTCATACATGCTCAACGAATTGCGATAATCGAGACGAAATTGAAATAGCGCAGCCAGACGGCCGAATGCGAAAACCCGACGCGCTGCAGTCGCTCGCGGTGGGTCGCGACGCTTTCGGGAACCAGCACGTCCTCGAGAGCAACCCTCTTGCGCGCGACTTCGAGGGCGCTGTAATGATTGCGGCGCTTGTGCTCGTGGTGCAGATCCACGAGCAGTTCTTCCATATGCGCGCTTTCGTCGACGACTTTTTCGGACAGGACCAGCAGGCCGCCTTCGTTGAGGCCGTCGAAGATTCGCTGCACGAGAGCATCGCGCGCCCCGGGATCGACGAACTGGAGCGTGTAGTTCAGGACGACCATCGAGGCGTTCGTGAATTCAATGTCGCAAATGTCGCCTTCGATAATATCGACCTGAGTTTCAGGACCGCTCTGCCGGTCGTCCTCGGCCAGGATCTCCCTGCATCTCTTGACCATCGCTGGCGCAGAGTCGACCGCGACGACACGGCAACAGGGCTCGCTGATCCCATGACGCATGGCGATGGTCGCCGCCCCGAGCGAGCAGCCCAGGTCATAGCACGTGGTGCCCGGGCGCACGTAGCGGGCGGCGAGGGAGCCAATGGCCTCGATCGAAGCCGCGTAGCCGGGGATGGAGCGCTGCAGCATGTCCGGGAATACCCGCGCCACCCTCTCGTTGAAACGGAAGGGCTCGGAGCCGTCCTCGGATTTGTAAATATCGTCGTCTTTCATTCTGGCGCTACTGTGGGACAATCGCGCATATGCTACTCGAACTTCACTCTGAACTCGGCATTCCCGAGAATTATGGACTGGACGGAACCCGGCCGCTTTTCGAAGAAGCCACCGATCTGGTAGACGTTGGGCCAAATCTCGTCGGACGCATGCAGCGCCTGACGCCGGTGACCGCCAGCCGCTGGACCGACATGCAGGCGGCTGCCGCCGGGGACGGCGTGATCCTCATCATCGTCTCCGGATTCCGGAGCATCGATTACCAGGCGCGCCTGATTCGAAAAAAAATCAATGCAGGACAGTTAGTTAGCGAGATTCTGTCGGTTAATGCGGCGCCCGGATACAGTGAACACCATACGGGCAGGGCGGTCGATATCGCCTCGCCCGGGTCCCGGCCGCTGACCGAGGAGTTCGAGGATTCCGATGCCTTTCGATGGCTTGAGCGCCATGCCGCCGGCTACGGATTTTCGATGTCGTACCCGCGGGATAACCCGGGAGGTTTCATTTACGAACCCTGGCACTGGGCCCAAAACGCCTGATTCCTCCGTAAAGCTTCATGTGACAGAGGATTCAGGTACAATCCGTGCCCGATCAAAACGTAAAAAAACAGTCGTTTAGCTGTTGACACTGCGACGGCGTAGATAGAAAATGCCCGGCTTGCGTACCGGAGGGGTACTCAAGCGGTCAACGAGGGCAGACTGTAAATCTGCTGGCTATGCCTACGTAGGTTCGAATCCTACCCCCTCCACCAGATGGTGGTTCGTCTGAGTATTTCAGAACGGTCCGGCAGCGTGACGACACAGTATATGAATTATGGAATCCGGACGGTTAATGCGAACAGACTGTCAGGATTTTTGCACGCCCGATAAAAGCGGAATTAGTGCGATTCAGGCCGGTGTTCGGCGCGAGGCGAAGGCAGTTTGAATCGTTACTCCTTGTATAGGGAACGAGACAGAAAAGGCGGGTGTAGTTCAAAGGTAGAACCTCAGCCTTCCAAGCTGATGATGTGGGTTCGATTCCCATCACCCGCTCCAAATGGAAGGATGTGCGCTCGCTAAGAGTTTGCCCACATAGCTCAGGGGCAGAGCACTTCCTTGGTAAGGAAGAGGTCCCCGGTTCAAATCCGGGTGTGGGCTCCAGATTAAAGCAGGATCGGCAGGATCTGCGATGGCCGCAGAATGATTAATCGTAAACCTTGAATCTAGAGATTAGGGACATGTCAAAAGAAAAATTTGAGAGAACAAAACCCCACGTTAACGTTGGCACGATTGGTCACGTTGATCATGGCAAGACGACGCTGACGGCGGCACTGACGAAGGTGATGGCTGAGGCGCATGGCGGTG
>Ga0224504_10000210_pt1 | contig 25664 bp, 27 predicted proteins | sample SF_Oct11_sed_USG_3_FD_170160 | JGI IMG/M metagenome (GOLD analysis project Ga0224504, IMG submission 170160) | Sediment microbial communities from San Francisco Bay, California, United States - SF_Oct11_sed_USGS_24 | ecosystem: Environmental > Aquatic > Marine > Sediment | place: USA...
AAACTCTAAAATTGAACAAGGTAAATTTATTGTGGCAACCATTTTTGCGCCAATTTATTTCAACTCTTTTGGTGACGGATCAGGGGCAGACGCACAATTCAATAGCAATCAAACATCTGGTAGCTCATCTTTTTCTTACGGTGTTAAATTTGCGTATAAATTAAATAATAAATTAAGTATTCAATCGGGGGTTAATTTAATTAATTTGAGCCAAACAACAAACGATATTTATATTACACCTGGTGTTGCTATAGTAGGTTTATCTAGTTTAACTAACTTACCTTCTTTAAGTAAAAACGTTCATGACTTATCAAAAGAAACCTTAGATTTAGCAAAGGAAAACAGGGCTAGTTTAAATCAAATTTTTGGCTATATTGAAATCCCTGTTGAAATAAAATACAATGTTTCAGAAGGTAAGGTTGGTGTTAATTTAGTGGGTGGATTTAGCACCTTGGTTCTAAATAAAGATGACCTTTTTGTTGAAACCAATACTTATTCACAAAACTTAGGAAATTCTAACAATTTACGGCCATTAAACTTTAGTGGAAATTTTGGTGTTGATGTTGATTATTCTCTTTATAAAAATTTATTTATAAACGTTTCTCCAATGTTAAAAGTTCAAACAAACACATTCTCAAAAAACTCGGGAAATATTCAAACATATTACCTAGGCGTTTATACAGGGTTAAATTACAAGTTTTAGTTGGTTTATTATTTGGTTGGTTACCAAATATTGAATGAAGTTAAAGCCATTTCAAATTTGAAATGGCTTTACTTTTTTAACCGCTTTTTATTTGTAAATTTGAACTAACCAAATATTTAAAATCCAATTTATGGAAACGCATATACCGCATAATTTTCTTTCTAAACTAAAAATAAAAGACATAAATAAAGGAACTTCAACCGGGGTAAATTTCTTTGGTAACGGTGCCGAAATAGAGTCGTATTCACCCGTTAATGGACAATTAATAGGGAAAGTTACAACTACTACTAAGGAAGATTTTGACGCTGTAATTAATAGCGCTCAAAAAGCCTTTAAAATTTGGCGCCTTATTCCGGCACCTCAAAGAGGAGAAATTGTTCGTCAATTTGGAAATAAATTACGTGATTTAAAACAACCATTGGGAGAATTGGTCTCATATGAAATGGGGAAATCCTTACAAGAAGGTTTGGGTGAAGTTCAAGAAATGATTGATATTTGTGATTTTGCTGTTGGCTTATCACGTCAACTTCACGGCTTAACAATGCACTCTGAACGCCCGGGACATAGGATGTACGAACAATACCATCCGCTTGGAATTGTTGGTATTATTTCAGCTTTTAATTTTCCGGTTGCTGTTTGGAGCTGGAACACCGCACTGGCTTGGATTAGTGGAGATGTATGCATTTGGAAAGCCTCTGAAAAAACACCATTATGCAGTATAGCCTGCCAAAATATAATTGCTGAAGTTTTAAAAGAAAATAACTTACCAGAAGGTATTTCTTGCATTGTTAATGGCAATTATAACGTTGGGAAATTTATAACTACCGACAAACGGATCCCTTTAGTTTCTGCTACAGGATCTATAAAAATGGGTAAAATAGTTGCTACAACTGTGGCAGAGCGCCTAGGAAAATCACTACTAGAATTGGGTGGAAATAATGCAATTATTATAACCCCTGATGCCGATCTTAAAATTAGTATTATTGGGGCTGTTTTTGGCGCTGTTGGAACTGCAGGCCAACGTTGCACCTCAACACGTAGATTAATTATCCACGAATCTATGTACGACAAAGTGAAAAACACATTGGTTGACGCCTACAAACAATTACGTATTGGAAACCCTTTAGACGAAAACAATCATGTAGGTCCGTTAATTGATAAAGATGCTGTAAAAATGTATGAAAACGCCCTGCAAAAAGTAGTTAAAGAAGGTGGTAATTTAATAGTAAACGGAGGTGTTTTAAACGGTAAAGGCTATGAAAGCGGTTGTTATGTAAAGCCAGCAATAGCAGAAGCTAAAAACAATTTTGAAATAGTACAACACGAAACTTTTGCACCAATTTTATATTTAATAAAATATATTGGCGATCTCAAAAATGCCCTCGAAATTCAAAACGGGGTAGTACAAGGACTTTCATCTGCTATAATGACTAATAATTTACGTGAAGCCGAATTGTTTTTATCGCAAGCAGGTTCAGACTGCGGGATAGCCAATGTAAACATAGGAACTTCAGGTGCTGAAATTGGTGGTGCATTTGGAGGTGAAAAAGAAACAGGAGGCGGAAGAGAATCGGGATCTGATGCCTGGAAAATTTATATGAGGCGTCAAACAAACACCATTAATTACACAACTGAATTACCACTAGCACAAGGCATTAAATTCGACTTATAGCAATTATATTTATATTAATTAAACGCTCCAATGCGGGGCGTTTATTTATTCATAATTTACTTTCCTAAGAATGCGAACAGCCTCTTTGTATTTTATATAGGTTGATTTATCCACTAATTTTTTTAAATAATTTTTGGTTTCCATTAATTTGGAATATGCTTTTGGTATTTCATTTAAAACACAAATCATATAATTGATAGGCAACTCTTCTAAATCTATTTTTTCAGCCTCAGTAAGCGAAAGATTCTTTTTAAATTTTTCAAGTATCGCATTACAATTATTAAAAACATGATACAATATTTTTTTATCCAATTTTGGCGGTTGAAATAAAAACTCCGTAGCAATGTCAAGTTTTCCGTTTTCTTTAAAATTAAAAACTGTTTTTTCAAGTGGGTAATAATCAAAATGCTCTTTAATTTTTAAATAAACATACTCTGTAATTCTAAATGAAGTATGGTCAAACTCAATTTTAACTTCATCAAGAGCTGAGTAAAATAAACGTACCTGCTCATTTATCAATTCAATATCTACACGAGAATAAAATACTTTCTCACCAACTTGTTTCTTTTTACCAGCCCAACACAATACAAATTGTTCATTAAAAACTTTATATGTTGGATGGTATTCACTTTTATGTTGATTTATAAATTCAAAAACACCATCTAAGGTCATTTCTATATTGTTACTTGCATTTTTTTCAATGGCTTCCACAATTTCCTTATTGGTACTTTTTAATTCAAATTTACCTAAAGTAGACATTGAATTACTTCCTCGTCTAAAAAAGATTAGACCTTTTATATACTTCCAAATCCCTTTTTTAAGTGATGTTATCCTGTTATTTGAATGTATGGTTACCAAACCAACTACTTTGTATCTGGGCAGCGTAGGAAAAGGTATATTTTCATATTGAATTTTTGGTGGGTTTTGAAAAAATACATTTACCAAATTCTGAATTTTGCTATCATCAAAAAAATCTACACCAACAATATTATTAGTTCTATCTTCAATTCCAATAACAATATATGCATTGTTTTCAGGGTTTGAATTCGACAATGCGCAAACGTGTTTTAAAAATTTTGCTTTCCCTTCACTGCTATCTAACGAAATATTCTGCTTATTATCATAAAAACTATTCTCATCATTATAAGCAAGTAAATTCTTAACCAACAGCCGTTTATTTATCATTTATTTTTATTTTACATTAAAAGTAGTAACTTTACGTAAAGCATATTCAAATTACCTCATAATTGCTTTTCTTTTCTACCCCATAACAGAATTTCTAATTTAAAATTAAAATTATGAAAATTAAAAGTATTTTTCTAACAGTCTTTTCCATTATATCTATTTTACTTTTACAAAATTGTGACACTAAAGAAATAAGTCCTCTGAATGATCAGAACAGTATTTCTGAAGATGGACCAACGGATCAAACTAAATCAAGAATTAAATTTAAACTCGTTGATGCTCCAGATGATACTTATTTGGAGGTATGGGTTGAAATTGTTGATGTTCAATACAATAGAAATGATGACGATTCAGGATGGACCAGCTTCGACGGTTATCCAAAATCTCCCGGAGATAAGGTAGATTTACTAAGCCTTACGGCCGGCTCTTCTCATATTTTAACAGATCAAGATATTGAATCTGGGATGCTAAGTAAAGTTAGATTAATATTAGGAAATGACAATTGGATTAAAATAGAAGAGCAACCAGAACCTTTTGATTTAAAAACTCCAAGTGCGCAACAATCTGGTTTAAAACTTCATTTAAACACCCAATTGGTTGCGGGATATTCTTATACTTTCATATTAGATTGGGACGTGCAAAAATCCATTGTAAAAGCAGGGAAGTCTGGAAATTACAATTTAAAACCTGTTATTAGAGTTATTGCCGAAGCAAATTCAGGAACTATTTTAGGACGAATTGCTGATATTTTAGAGGAAGAAGAAGGGGCTGAACCTATGCCAATAGATGATGCTACTATTTATGTTTTTCCAAATAACAACTATATACCTGAAGAAGAAATAACAAGTACGGTTTCAAGTGATGAAGAGGACTCTGAAGGTTTGTTTATGATTCAAGGGTTAGCGGGAGGAGATACAGGAATGAACTATTATTTGAGAATTGAACATCCAGATTATGATATGCTTGATTATGGGCCTGTAACGGTTTTAAACGGACAAGACACAAATGTTAATACCTTGCATTTAACCAGAAGTACTGGAAGTATTATTGGTAGAGTAGCTGATATATTAGAAACAGAAACGGATGCTGAAGCTATGCCAATTGCAGACGCCACTGTTAATATATATTATAAAGATGATGTTGATTTCTCAGATATTTTAGCAACTACAACAACAAGCAGTAAAGATGAAGAAACTAAAGGAACTTTTTATCTTGAAGGATTATTACCAGGAGAATACATTTTAAAAGTTTTAATGGCTAACTATATGGATGGGCAATCTGAAACAATTGAAGTAAAAATAAACACTGAAACTGATGCGGGAACAATTTTATTAACAGCAGAGGCTCTTTAGTTACCATAACAAATTAACAAAGAGATTTAAGTTAACCGCTTAAATCTCTTTGTTTAAAATGGTAGGGGTGGCTTGGGCTGTTGGGTAAACAACCAAATCTTCAATATTTACATGCGCCGGACGTGAAACCACAAATTGAATAATTTCGGCAATATCTTGTGCTTGTAGCGCTGAAAAACCCTTGTACACATTTTTTGCTTTATCAACATCACCTTTAAAACGGACTTCAGAAAATTCGGTTTCAACAGCTCCCGGATGAATTGCTGAAACGCGAATATTGTGTTTATTTAAATCAATTCTCATTGCCTTATTTAATGCGTTTACAGCGTGTTTTGATGCGCAATACACATTTCCATTAGCATACACATCTTTGCCTGCAATTGAGCCAATATTTACCACAAAACCATTGTTTCTTTCAACCATTTGAGGAAGAATCGCTTTTGAAACATACAACAAGCCTTTTACATTGATATCTATCATTGCGTCCCAATCATCCATATCGCCATCTTGAATAGTGCTTAAACCATGTGCATTTCCTGCATTGTTAATTAAAACATCTATTTTTTTAAATTCCTGAGGCAGGGAATCTACAGCTTTAAAAACTTCCTGTTTATTACGAATATCAAAATGTAAGGTAGTAACATTTGTTATTTTACTCAATTCTTTTTTTAATTGAACCAATCTATCCTCACGTCTTCCGCAGAGAATAAGATTGAATTTGTTTTTTGCAAAAATTTCTGCAGTCGCTTTTCCTATCCCAGAAGTAGCACCGGTTATAAAGGCTGTTTTTGAATTCATCTAATGTTATTTTACAAATATAAAGATACAAAAAAACCACTCCGACCAAGGAGTGGTTTCCGTTAGCTGGTTAAAAATAACCAGCTAAAAATCAACTAACCAAACTTTATTTTAAATTTCTTTTATTATCAACTGTCTTTCTAATTACTTTAGTTCGTTTTCTACCGTCATTCCTTACATTTTCTTTTTTACTATCTGGTTTTAAGTATTGAATAAAACCCTTTCCAGTAAACTCATATGTTGTTTTAGATGTTATATGATATAAACTAATTGTTCCATCATCTATAACGCTTAAATCAAACTCTTCAATATCTCCAAAACCATAATTTAATGTTAAATATTTTAGATTGTTAATTCCTTCAATATTAAAAACTTCATAATCTCCTACATAATCCCAAAATACCCTTTCAATATCTGTGCCAATCTCATCTTGTGAAGAATAAAAAGTTGTAATATTTTCAGGCGTAAAAGCTAAAAAATTCTCATAGTCAAAAACATTTTCTACACCTCCATTTACGGCCGATTTTTCCCAACCTATATATTCTTGTAAAAAATATTCAATATTGTCATAAAATATTTGATCAAAATCAAATGTATCTTTGTAATACCCTTCTAAATAATAAGTTACCTTATTATAATTATCTATTAAAGTTAATCCTCTTGAAGAGTTTTCAACCACTTCAAAATCGTAAAACCCATCTAAATTGTGCTCTATTTCTAAAACACCCTTATTAGAATTGTAATAACCTATTTGAATACCATAACCATTACCCGTAAAACCAATACCAACAATATTATTATTTGCATATAATTTTCCATTAATAAATGAAATTGTAAATGCTTTTGATAAAAAAGGTACATCTCCCACACCTTGTGTTCTATTATAATCTACATACCACAAGTCATATTTGGTTAAAACTTCTTCAAGTGTTGGATAATATGGTTCATCAAAAGAGTTACTACACGAGCTAAAGGTAGCTACGGTAATTATGATTAAAAAAAGTAATTTTAATATTTTCATACTATGATGGTATTTTGGATTAACTATTAAAAATCAATTTTTATGCCAAAAACTCCAACTTACTAACCTACAGCAATCTATTATTCTTCTAAAATTTCAATACAATTCAAAATTTTAAAATAATTAATTTTATTGTTTAATAAATAACTTACTACCGCCTGGTTCGATTTTAATTGAAATGGAATTTTTTGAGAAATATCTGGAACTTGATTTCCAAATTCCTTTTTCGAATCAATATGTAATTGCATGTCTTTATTTACATTTTTCAGAATCAACTTTCCAACATAAGTATTTTTTGGAAGGTTTTTATTAAGCGCTATTATGACACTTGTATTTCTAAAATAAACGGTATCTAATGTAACTCTAGTATTGTCTATAGTTATATAAATTAAAAATCCATTAACACCAAGTCCATCATCAATCCATTTCGTATAAGTCGCCTCCAAAACTTTAAATGGGGGCTTTTTCACAAAACCATTATGTGTTGTTTTTGCTGTTCCACAACTAAAAAAATTACAAATTATAATTCCTAAAAGTAAAATATTAACAATCTTGCTCATTATCTAAATTTATTAAAGATATCACAAACTTCAATAAAAAAAAGCGCTTATCAGAATCCTGATCAGCGCTTTTTTATTTTTTACTTAAATTTTATTTAATTATTCAATGCCTCTGCCCCTCCAACAATTTCTAAAATTTCATTCGTAATTGCAGCTTGACGCGCTTTGTTGTAAGTTAATAATAAATCGTTACGTAAATCGGTCGCATTATCTGTAGCCTTGTGCATTGCTGTCATACGCGCACCGTGCTCTGAAGCAAAAGAATCTCTAATTGCTTTATATAATTGGGTTTTCAACGATTTTGGAATTAATTGTAAAACAATTGCTGCTTTTGATGGTTCAAAAATATAATCAGCATTTACATTTGAAGCTGTGTCAACCAATTTAATTGGTAAAAATTGCTCCACTGTTGTAATTTGGGTGGCTGCATTTTTAAACTGATTGTAAACCAATTCAATTTTATCATAGTTTCCATCTGCAAATAACTGCATAATTTTTTCAGCAATTAAAGCAACATTATCAAAAGTTAAATCATCATAAATTTCATTATTATTTTCAACAACATGATGCTTTTTAACTAAAATATCATTTCCTTTTTTCCCAATAGTTAAAAGATCAACTTGTTTTCCGTTATAATTCTCTTCAATATTTTTAGCAGTCTCTTTAATTACCGATGAATTAAATCCACCACACAAACCTCTATTTGAAGTAATTACTACCAATAAAACTTTTGATACTTCTCTTTGTTCAGCATAAACATTTTCCACATCACCTTCTAAACTTGCACTTAAACTTTCTAGAAGTTCGGTCAATTTATTCGCGTATGGACGCATTTGAGTAATTGCATCTTGTGCTTTTTTCAACTTCGCTGCCGATACCATTTTCATGGCACTGGTAATTTGCATTGTTGAACCAATAGATGTAATTCTGTTACGTATTTCTTTTAAGTTTGCCATTTAATTATGGTATTTAGTATTGAGTATTAAGTATTGAGAACGAACATCTCAATACTCAATACTAAAAATATATTTAAGCGTATTTAGCTGAAATTTCTTTCGCTGCACTAGTTAAAGTATCAATAACCTCATCAGTTAATTTACCAGCTTTTAACGTGTCTAATGTCGGTCTATGTTTAGCGTTTAGATATTCAATGTAATCTTGTTCAAATTCCTTTACATTTTCAATTGGCACTAAACTTAGTAAGTTTTTAGAACCAGCATAAATAATTGCAATTTGGTCCTCAACTTTAAAAGGATCACTTTGATTTTGTTTTAAAATCTCAACATTACGTTTACCTTTTTCAATTACACTTAAAGTTGCAGCATCTAAATCAGAACCGAACTTTGCAAAAGCTTCTAACTCACGAAAGGCCGCTTGATCTAATTTTAATGTACCCGCTACTTTTTTCATTGATTTAATTTGGGCATTACCCCCTACACGAGATACTGAAATACCAACATTAATTGCCGGTCGAACCCCTGAGTTAAATAAATCACCATCCAAAAATATTTGACCATCTGTAATAGAAATTACATTTGTTGGTATATATGCCGAAACATCTCCCGCTTGTGTTTCAATAATTGGCAAAGCAGTTAAAGACCCTCCACCTTTTATTTTTCCAACCAATGAAGTTGGCACATCATTCATTTGGCTAGCAATAGTATCATCGTTAATTACTTTTGCAGCACGCTCTAATAAACGAGAGTGTAAGTAAAAAACATCTCCAGGGTATGCCTCACGTCCTGGTGGACGACGTAATAATAAAGACACCTCACGGTAGGCAACTGCTTGCTTAGATAAATCATCATAAACAATTAAGGCTGGTCTACCAGTATCTCTAAAATACTCTCCAATTGCAGCACCTCCCATTGGAGCATAAACTTGCATAGAGGCAGGATCAGATGCATTGGCAGCAACAATTGTTGTATAGGCCATAGCACCTTTTTCTTCTAATAAATTTGCAATCCCAGCAACCGTAGATGCTTTTTGTCCAATTGCAACATATATACAATACACCGGTTCACCAGCATCGTAAAATTCTTTTTGGTTGATAATAGTATCAATAGCAACAGTAGATTTACCTGTTTGCCGGTCACCAATAATAAGTTCGCGTTGACCTCTACCAACAGGAATCATAGCATCTACAGCTTTTACTCCGGTTTGTAAAGGTTCGGTTACTGGCTCACGGAAAATAACTCCTGGTGCTTTACGCTCCAAAGGCATCTCGAAAGTTTCTCCTTGTATTGGTCCTTTGCCATCAATTGGAAGGCCAAGTGTATTTACAACACGCCCAACAATTCCTTCACCAACTTGTAATGAAGCAATTCTTTCGGTACGTTTTACAATAGATCCTTCAATAATGTTTTTTGAATGACCTAATAATACAACCCCAACATTGTCTTCTTCTAAGTTTAGTACAATTCCTTCTAATCCATCTTCAAACTCAACTAACTCACCATATTGTGCGTTTGCCAAACCGTAAACACGAGCAATACCATCACCTACTTGTAGTACCGACCCTACTTCGTCTAACGAAGCAGCCCCGTCGAATCCTGCTAATTGTTGTTTTAAAATTGCTGAAACTTCAGCTGGTTTTATTGATGCCATTTTTTAATTTTTTTAAAACTTATTTTATGATTTACATTTTTGAGCTAACACTTTCGCTCTCAAATTGTCTTTTTAATCCTTTTAATTTATTTGCAACACTTGCATCGTATTGAACATCGCCAATACGCAAAATAAATCCACCTATAATATCTGGGTTTATTACATTTTCAATAGTTGCTTCTTTTCCTGTAATTTCCTTTACCTTTAATAAAATTTGTTTGTTTAAGGCTTCAGTTAATGGAACCGCTGTTGTAACTTTAGCTACTTCAATTCCTTTTAATTGATCAAAAATAACAGTGTATTTTTTAGCTATAACCTCAAAAATTGGCAATCTCTTATTGTCAATTAAAAGATTAATTAAATCAATTGAGATACGAGATATTTTATTTGAAAAAATTTCTTTTAAAGCCGATTTTTTAATTTCAGATTTTAAAATTGGGCTATTAAGCAACAATTGTAAATCTCTATTTTCGTCGATGGTTTTTACAATAAGCAACATATCATTATTCACTTCAACCTCTTTGTTTTGTTCAAGTGAAAAACTTAATACTGCTTTTGCATATCGTACTGCCGCTCTAGATCCGCTCATTTAAATTCAATTAACTAATAGTTACTTCTTTTAACATATCTTCAACAAGTTTTTCTTGCTTGCTCTTATCAGAAAGTTGCCCTCTTACCACTTTTTCAGCAATGCTAATAGACAATTCAGCAACTTGATTTTTCAAATCAACAATCGCAGCTTGTTTTTCAGCCTGAATGGTGCTTTGTGCTTGCTCTACAACTTTTTGGGCTTGCGCTTGCGCTTCGTTTTTAGCTTCAGAAATAATACTTTCTTTCATCTCACGGGCTTCTTTTAAAAGTACATCACGTTCTATACGGGCTTCTTTTAAAATACGAGCATTGTCAGCATTTAAGTTTTGTATCTCTTTACGGGCATTGTCCGCTGATTTTAATGCTTCATTTATTGAATCTTCTCTTTCTTTAACTGCTCCTAAAATTGGCTTCCACGCTACTTTTTTTAATAAAAAAAGTAATGCAACAAAAATTATTGTCGTCCAAAATACTAAACTTTCTGGTGCTACTAAATTCATATTCTAAATTTATATATATTTCTAATTCTTTAGTTTAATTAATTTATAAAATACCTGCAACCAACCGTTGCAGGTATTTTTTTTGCTTTCAAAAATTATTTTGCGATTAACGCAACAACAACAGCAAATAAAGCTACACCCTCAATAAGAGCGGCAGCAATAATCATTGCAGTTTGAATTTTTGCAGTAGCTTCAGGTTGACGTGCGATAGCATCCATTGCAGATCCACCAATTTTTCCAATACCAATTCCTGCTCCAATAGCAGCCAATCCAGCACCAATTCCAGCTAAAACCATAGTTTCTAAAATTTAAAATTTATAATTAATAATTAAACAATTCTTTTTAATGATGATCATCAGCAACAGCTTGACCAATAAACAACGCTGATAACAACGTAAACACATATGCTTGTAAAGCTGCAACTAACAACTCTAACACACTCATAAACAATACAAACGCAGCAGAAACAGGTGCAATTGCAACTGTTTTAAAAATAAATATTAAGGATACCAAGCTTAATATAATAATATGCCCTGCTGTAATATTAGCAAATAAACGTATCATTAAAGCAAATGGTTTTGTAAACATTCCAATAATTTCAATAGGAATCATTATTGGATAAAGAGCCTTTGGTACAGGTGGCAATAATATATGCGACCAATAATTTTTATTACCACTAAGTGTTGTAATTAAAAAAGTAATAAAGGCCAAAACACCTGTAAAAACTATGTTACCCGTTAGGTTTGAACTTCCAGGAAAAAAAGGTACTAAACCAATAAGATTATTAATCCATACGAAGAAAAAAACTGTTAATAAGTACGGCATATAATTGGTGTATTTTTTTTCTCCAATATTTGGAATAGCAATATCATCACGGACAAAAGTTACTAATGGCTCTAAAAATCCCGCGATTCCTTTTGGTGCATTTTTATTCTTTTTATAAGAACGTGCAACTGCTGTAAACAATAAAAATAATATTATTGCTGACATTAACATTGAAAACACATTTTTAGTTATTGAAAAATCTAACGGTTTACTTGCGTTTATTGGGGCATTATCCTCCCCTAAAATAATTGCATTTTCACCTTCATTTATTTGATAAATTTGTTCGTGAATTCTAACAAATTTTTCTCCACTCTTTTCAACTATAACCTCCCCATTATTGTCATGATGAAAGTTGCTAGACATAAAAGTAACTATTCCGTTTTTTGACCATAAAATAACAGGCAAAGGCATTGAAATAGCGTGTCCTTTCCAATCAGCAATGTGAAAATCATGTGAATCACCAATATGTTCATTGATTAATTCTGACGGATCAAACTCTTTTTCTTCTTGATTTGTTTGTTGAACGTTTTTGATATTTTTAGAATTACGATCTTGAGCATTCGCAAACTGGGCGAATGAAAAGAACATTATAATTGTCAAAAACAATATTTTTATAGGTTTTGCAGCTAAAATCATTATCTATATTGAGTTTTCTTTCCTAAAATTTTGAGCAAAAATACTTTTTTTTTCATAAAAGGACTCAAAACAAATCATTTTATTTTAATTCTATTTAAAAACTTAATGATAAAAGTCAGTTCAAAAAAAAGAAAAAAGAAGTATGGGATGAAAAAAGCAATGATATCTGGTAATTTTTGATCTTTATAAATTTGTATTAAAGGCACCAAAAATATAACTGCTGCTAGCATTTTTAATATACTTAAAGCCATAAATACAAACCCCGTTTTTTCGGAAAATTTTTTATTTACATAAATAATAGCTAAACAAACAATAGAAGTTGTTATAATTTGGAAAAGGTAAATAGCATAAATTGAATAAAAAAAAGAATAAGTATTAAAAAAATATTTAATGATTAATAAATGTAAAAAGAAGAGGATTATAGAAAAAGGAATTATTTTTTTTATAAAATTCAGAATAGGTAAATTCATTTTAATTTGCTTATTGAAATTACTTTTTTAATAACTAAATACAATGAAACGAACACCGCCAACAGAGAAAAAATAATAGTAAATAAACTATAATCATTTTCATATTTACCATCTAACCATTGGCCAAATAAAGTTCCAATAGTAATTACAATTCCCATTTGAAATGCCATTGAGGAAAAGTAAATATATTTATGAAGCTGATTTTTTTTGTTTTGATTGGTCATTACGTAACTCTTTTACTGAACTCTTCATAGCACATGAGGCATTAAATTCGGCTCCTGGTTCAACAGACAACTTACTAGTTAAAACGTCTCCAGAAATTTTTGCAGTTGATTTCAGCGTTAGTAAATTTTGCACATTTAGTTCGCCTGAAAACCTCCCTTCAATATCTGCATCTGAACATTCTATTTTTCCAATGGCGGTTCCATTTTTTCCAATTACAACTCTACCTCCTGTTTTTATGGTTCCTTCTACCTTTCCATCTATTCTAAAATCACCTTCAGAAATTACATCACCAACAATAGAGGTATTGCTTCCAATAACATTTCGTTCTAAAATTTGTTGTTGTTTTTCTTTCTTTTCTTTATACATGATTTATATATTATTAGGGGTTATCTTAAATTTTTGAGTTTATGGTTTGCAATACTTCTAAGGCTTTTTTTCCTTCTGCTGTATTTGGGTAATTCGCAACAATTAGGTCTAACTCTTCTTTAAAAGCCATCATTCCGTCCCTTTTACCAATTGCGTAAGCTTTTAACAATTCAAACTTTGATACAATAAACTGACCTTCGTATTTTAGTATTGCATTGGTTGATTTTTCAATTACGCTGTCATATTCTTCTTCCTTGTATTCATAGTACAAATTAGCATATTCCGTTTCGGATGAACTATTAGATTCATCAGTAATTAACACATCTGTTGGGTTTAATATAATTTTGGAATATTTAGACTCTGGGTAATTTACAGTAAGATCATTTTTATAGTCTTCCGCTTTTTTATTATTTAAAACAGCATACATTTTATACAAATGATATTTTGCAGGAAGAGAAAGATAAATACCTGGGTTAAATGTTAATAATTTTTCTAGCCTTGAAATTGCTAAATCAATTTCCTTGAATTGTGCTTGGTAAATAATTCCTAATTTATAATAAGCATCATTTCGCTCTTCTGAAATACTATCTATTACTACTGGATTAGATGGAATTTTCTCAAGATAATATGATAATTCATATTTTTTAGATTTATCTTCTTGGGTAACTACTGTGTTATCAGCTCCTAAACTATTCATGTTAATTCGCATCTTTTCACTTAGCCTCCAATTATCTTCCAAAGGTCTGTTCCCCCAAATGTTTCTAAATTCTTGCTCTCCATACTGTACAGCTTGAGTGTTATAAAAATACCACTTTCCACCTGAAATTGTATTATTGTTGTTTGAACCAAGTAAATTAATACCTGAATTTACTTTCATAATCTCCTCAAGCTCTCTTTTTCTTTCTTCTTCAGCTTTTAATGTTTCAATATAATTGGTAAAAAAAGTTAGACGGTCATCACTACTCAATCCAACAACATCCAAAATACTGTCGTTCCTTTTTGCTATACCTTCATAAACAATAACTTCTTCTAAATTATTTCTTTTTCTTTTTAAACTTCTAATACGTTTTGTATTTTCATTTGTTGTAATTTGCAATACACTATCATAATAAGCCCCAGCAACACTATACTTCGCTTTATCGAAACTTATATTTCCAATAGCTTCATAGGTTAACTCTTTCTGAAAATTATTCCTTTCACTTGCTTGAATTGATTTTTTATAAAACACCAAGGCCATATCCTCATTGTTTCTGAGCGTTAGAGCTGCCAGTCTATAATACAGTTCATCTAAATAAGGGCGATTATAACGATCTTCAATTAGAATTTGCAACTCATCCGACATAGCCAACGCGGCAACCTTATTAGAAACATTTTTTGCCTGCTCTATATGAGCATGTATTACGTATTTATAGGGTGCATTTTTTAAATCAATTATTTTTTGAAAAGCAATATTTGAAGAATCAATTTTATTTTCATCTCTGTACAATTGTCCTAAAATAAATAAATTACGAGCGGTTTGCTCTTTATTATTATTAGTTAATACAGCTTGTTTTAAATATCTAATTACTTGATTTATACTATCCATTTTAGCATATGCCATAGCCATTGCCGTATTAGCATCTTCTTTAACTTTATCTTTTAAAGAAATATTATCTAATAAAAAGGATAAAGACTCAATTGCCATATCTTCATTTTGCAAACGAATATTTGTTTTTGCTTGCCAAACTCTAGTTTCATCAATTAAATCGGCACTGGGATAGTTTATAAGTATATAATTAAACGCTTCAATTGCAGGAACAAATCTTTTTGAATAGTAACGTGCTTTTCCTAAAAGCAAATAAGCAGCATCAATTTGGCTATTTCGTTCTTTCCTTGCAATTAACATTGAATGTTTTTGTATAGCCTTTACAGCTTTCTCTTCAGCTCGTTCAAATTCTTGAGGAGAATTATCCATCTCTCTTTGCATTCCTGGCAAAGCCAATTCATCAATTTTTAAGGGTTCTACTGGTAATATCTCCCAAAAATTATCTTCATAATAAGCATTTAAAGCTTCCAAACCATCATCTAAAGCTAACTCACCATTGTACAAGACATTAAACTCGGTAGCAATAGAATGGTATTTTCTATTTATAAATGAATTCTTTTTAGTTGAACAACTAAAAACTAAAAGAACTAATGCAAATGCGACGACTATTTTAAAAATATTTTTCAAAAAAAATGTTTTACTTACTTTTTAACCACAAACAATTGTAATTATTGCGAAGGGTGTGTAAAAATACAAAAAACTATGTGATTTTTCAGTTAGACTGAAAAATAGGTTTCTAGTTCTTCTAAAGTTTCGTTTGATGTTTTAATATCTTTTACAATAACCCCTTTTTCAATTACTACAATTCGTTCACAAACCTCGGTTACATGACCCAAATCATGACTTGAAATTAAAATAGTAGCGTTGCTTTTTTCTGTTATTTTTTTTATTAATTTCTTTAATCTTATTTGTGTAGTAGGATCTAAATTGGTAAATGGTTCATCAAAAATAATGACTTCGGGATTTCCTATAAGTGCCGCTACAATTCCTACTTTTTTCTGATTTCCCTTTGATAAATCTCTTAAGAATTTTTTATTGCCTAAAATTTCCTCGTTGAAAATTTCTTCAAACTGCATTAAAAAAAAATCCATAGCCGTTTTGTTTATACCATTCAGTTCCCCAATAAAGTAAAAATATTCTTCAGGCATTAAATAACCTATTAAAAAACTTTCATCTATATAAGAACCTGTAAAAGGTTTCCAGTCTTCACTTTTATTAACTTGGATCTGGTTATTTAAAATAAATCCTGTAGAAGGCTTTATTAAATCTAACATTAAATTGAAAAAAGTAGTTTTTCCTGCGCCGTTATTACCTACCAAACCAAAAGTTTGCCCCTTTGGAATCTCTAAATAGGTTATATTTAAAACCATATTGCCATTATATTCTTTTGAAAGTTCAGTTGCTTTTATCATTGCGCTTATTTAATTATGAAATAGTTGTGTTTTTTTTACTTTTTAACTAACTCTTTTGGTCAAAAGCTTCAATCATTTTATATTTTGAATCAAGATATTTCGTTGTAATAAATTTCATTATTTTTTCATGAAACACAATACCAATACCCCCTAATATTACCAAAACTAATATGCCTGTTTCAAAACTTAAAAATTTATAAGAAACATAAAAGAAACCCATTGGAACCAATAGTAATGGAAAGCCAACCAGCCACTGAACCACACCTGTTCCCTGATAATTAAAAACTGCTCGCTGTGTTAAATCAATTCTTTTTCGGTTGAAGGATCCGACATATAACAATATGTAAATATTTACACCAATATTATAAACCATCGCCGCAAAATGAATCACCAATATTCGCCACCCAAAATACACATAAGGAATACTTAAAAGAAACATTATAATAGCGCTCATTAACATCAAGGTATACTTAGAACTTAAATATTCTTTGTATTGAATATTCTGACTCATTAATAGCTTGTAGTAACCACTATCCCAGGCAGGAATAAATTGTCCGAAGTTGATAATAAAAATACCGGTTAAAAAAACACCTACAAAAACAAACATAGGAACCATTTCTTTATAAACTGGATTTGGATAAAAAAATAAGCCATACAACAATCCAATAACCAGCATAAAAATAGAAGAACGCGGTCGTTTATTTCGCCAAAGCAGTTTTAAATCCAATTGCAGAAAAGGAGCGATACTTCCAAACCTATGAGTCCAAATTAAATCGCTTGAAGCGGCGGTTTCGGCTTTAACCTTTAAAGTATTATCTATATATAATTTTTGCTTTAATATTGTATAATTTAAATAGTACAAACCGATTAAAATTAATAACGGAACCCAAATTAATAAAGGTTGTTCTGTTACTGAATTAATCGCCTTTTCAAACAATACTGATAAAGGAATAATTTCAAAAAAACTTAACCCAAATAAACCGGTTCCAATGGCTATAATAGGCAAGAAATACAATTCAGTATCTGCTGATTTTATTTCAATAATAAAATTCAAAAAATTTATTATTAAGGTAAAAACACACATAAATAGTATCCAAGTAACAACTTTTGTACTGTTATAATCTTCAAAAATTAAAATAATTCCAAACGGAATTATAGCAAAAAGAGGTAAAAAGTTAAAAAAAGATATCATAGACTTCCCTAAAACATAATGAACTATTTTACTTCTTTTTAGTGGTAAAATTAAAAATGGCTTTACATTCATTACGGGTAATTTCTGCAAGAAAAACCGCATCATTAAATCAGATAAAAACCAATAAAATAAAAATCCATTTAAAATAATTAGCGGGTCAGATTCTGGAAATTGTTTCTTCAAAATTGGATATAAACCAATTCCTACTATTAAAAACATTAATATAAAATACAAAACCAAAAAAACCATTAAAATATTAATTGCAATGCTTTTTTGCCAATATGATGAACGTAAAAATTGTTTCCTCTCAAAATTTAAAAAATATTTAATCATATGGAAAGACAATTTTTAGGTTAAATATATTATTAAATGTTTTAGGTAAATTTACGTCAAATAATTTTTTGCTTATTATTTTAAAAATTACTTTAACAACATATTTTAGTCAGATTAATTACTTTTGCATTCTAAAACTAACTAAAATGCCTAAGTTTAAAAAATTAACTGTATCAGAAATAATTAAAGAGACTGACAGGGCGGTATCAATTGCTTTTGATATACCCAAAGAATTGTCAAGTGATTTTAAATTTATAGCTGGCCAATATATTACTATTAAAATAACCATAGATAACAAAGAATTAAGACGTTCGTATTCCATTTGTTCGTCTCCTGAGAGCAACGAGTTCCGCGTGATGGTAAAAGAAGTTAAAAATGGTGTGTTCTCTAATTATGCAACTAAAAAACTAAACAAAGGAGATGTACTAGAAGTTTCACCGCCAGAAGGGAAATTTATTTTACAAACCACAACCTCCAATCAAAAACACTATGCTGCATTTGCATCGGGAAGTGGAATTACACCGGTAATATCTATGATTAAATCAGTTTTAATCAAAGAAACTCATAGTCGTTTTATTTTGGTTTATGGAAATAAATCAGCCAAAGAAACTATTTTTAAATCGGAAATTGATGCATTGCTACTGCGTTACCCTGAACGGTTTTTTGTACAATATGTATTCAGTAAAAAAATAATAGACAATGCCATTTTAGGTAGAATTGACAAATCTGTGGTTAATTTAATTGTAAAAAATAAATTTAAAAATACAACTTTTGATGGTTTTTATTTATGCGGACCGGAAGAGATGATTAATAATGTTACCGCTACCTTAAAAGAAAATGATGTTCCTTTAAGTAAAATTCATTTTGAATTGTTTACCTCTACTTATACATCAGGAGCTATTACGGCTAAAAAGTTAGATGGAAATACAACCATCACTGTTATTTTAGATGACGAAGAAACTACCTTTGAAATGTCTAAAAAGAAACTCATTTTAACTGCAGCTTTAGATGAAGACTTAGACGCTCCATATTCTTGCCAAGGAGGTATTTGTAGTAGTTGTATTGCCAAAGTTACCGAAGGCCGTGTAGTGATGGATAAAAATGCTATCCTATCGGAAGATGAAATAAGTGAAGGTTTAATTTTAACCTGTCAGGCACATCCCACTACAGATAAAATAACCATTAATTTCGATGATGTTTAAAAAATATATTATTTTCGCGCTAATAACATCAAAATATGTCTTTCCTAGACCTTAAAGAAGCAGTAATAGTTGGTTTTTTCTTGTCATTTATGATTGGTCCAGTATTTTTTATGCTCATTCAAACGAGTATTATAAAAGGTGCTAGGGCTGCTATTGCTTTTGATTTCGGGGTAGTTTTAGGCGATATTGCTTTTATATTAATAGCTTATTACGGAAGTAAAAGTTTACTGGAACGCATAAAAGACGACCCTAGATTGTTTTTTATTGGCGGTATTATATTGTTGGTTTATGGTATTATTACTTATTTAGATAAAAGTCAGAAAACAGTAGTTGTAGATGAAACATTGGTTTTTCGTGAAAAAACCAATTATTTAAAACTTTTTCTAAAAGGTTTCTTACTAAATTTTATAAACATTGGTGTATTGGCCTTTTGGTTGGGAATGATTGTTGTTGTTGGTCCAAATTTAGAAATGGACTCCCAAAAAATATTCAATTATTTTTCCATCATATTAGTAAGTTACTTTATTACCGACATTGGAAAAATTTTGCTAGCAAAACAGTTAAAAAAGAAGTTAACCCCTGCAGTTATTTACAAAGTAAAACGTGGTATGGGTATTTTACTAATGGTTTTTGGAGTTGCATTAATGCTGAAAGGGTTTATACCTAAAGATACATTACATATTGAAAACGTGATAAAACAACATAAATTAGCGTTTGTAATTAAACCCTCTCCTTATTATAAATACCTGCATTAATATACTTCAGCAGCAGGTAAAACATGTAGAAAACAACACCGTATTACCGGTATTGTTTGGTTTACTTTTTTCTTTTATAATTTTGCAAGGAGTTTTTACTCTTTTTTTTTATATACCAAACTTTAAATTCTTAAAAATGTTTTCAAAAACAAAGACACTCCTCTTAATTACAATTGTATTTAGTTTAAATTCCTTTTCCAAATAAAATTTAAAAAAGGGTGATTTATAAATAATCAAGGGAGTAAAACCAATTGTTTAATAAAAAATATTGAATGGAAAAACAATCCAAATAGTTTTGAATATAAACTTACAACGGGCTCAGAACCTCAAAAAAAGACCATAGACTCTATAACTGAGTTTGGAGTTTACCAACAATCTAAATACAAGAGGTTTCTTATAAATATTGACAGGTCTTTTGAAAGGAATAATGAGAAAACCCCATATAGAAACCCTTATTTTGTTAAAGAACTACTTTTATTAAAGGTACTGATTGAAGGTAACGCAAACTTATTTGTATACGAAAGTTTTAATTTGAAACGTTTTTTATAGTACACAAACATTAAAGATAGAACCTTTAGTTTATAAAAAATACAGGGTATCTTACAATCAATTTGTTTGCGAACAACAAATATAGAATAATTTAAAATGTAAAAATATTACTAGAGAGTATTTACAAAAATTAAAATATTCACAATATGCCTTGACCAAAGTATTTTTAAAGTATAATGCTTGTCATAAATCGGAAGTTGTAAATTATCTACCTAAAAAATAAACCATAAACATAACCGTTAGACCTGGTGTTAATATTGGCTCTCTGTACTCAATAACTTAACGCAACAAATCTAAATTTTAAAAGCGAAGTTGGATTTAGAATTGGCGCTGAATTTGAATTTATTTTACCTTTTAACAAAAATAAGTGGTCGTTCTTAGTTGAACCTAGTTTTCAAAATTATAATTCAGGTATTAAAACTCATGTAGGAGGGGCGGTTAAACCATCATATTTTGAAATAAACTATAATACTCTTGAATTACCATTAGGATTTAGATATTATTCTTTCCTGAATAACAATAACAAGCTGTTTTTAAATTTTTTATTTGTAGTATCGAGCGCCTTAAACTCAACCATTGAAAAGTATCAGTATTATACATATGAATTTAAAATTCAGTAATATATGGATCTCAAAAAAATTGCTTCAAATTTTTCTTTAGGATATCGTTATATGTACAATAATAAATATAGCTTTGAGGTAAGATATGGGTTCAAGAGAGAAATTTTAGCCTATAATGACTTGTCTTCAAGTTTTAATAATCTCCAGTTTAATTTTGGGTACACCGTTTTTTAATAACAGTTTTTTGTCTCAAACTTTACCCTTTCTAGTTTTTAAACCACATTATTAACTATTTAACAAATTACAATTATTATTTCTATTGAATTCTGCTTATTTTTACATACTAAATAAAAACTTATGAGCGATATAAAAGAAATAAATTACGGACCACTAAAAGAATTAATTGGCGTATGGAAAGGTAATAAAGGAATGGATACCGCTCCTGAATCTGATGGAACTGAAAAAAACCCATATTATGAAACCCTTACAATTACTGAAGGTGGAGATGTAACAAATGGCGAAGAACAGGTATTATCTGTACTACATTATAGAAAAATTGTATCTCGTAAATCTGACAATGGTGTCTTTCACGACGAAACAGGTTATTGGATGTGGGATGCAGCTACAAATGTAATTATGCATTCTTTAAACATTCCTAGAGCTGTATGTTTAATAGCAGGTACTACCTTAAAAGAAACTGATTATCAAAATGGCAAATTAACCATTGAAGTTGCTGCCGGTATAGATAATAAAGATTGGGGAATTGTACAATCTCCTTTTATGAAAGAAAAAGCACTTACTAAAAGTTATCATCAAAAAATTATTGTTGAAAATGGTAAAATGATCTGTTCCGAAACAACCCTGTTAGCTATTTATGGAAGAGAATTTGAACATACCGATAAAAATGAGTTGGTACTTCAAAAATAGCTTTTAAAATATTTCCAAAATTTCGGCATTGTTAAAAGGTATAATGTCTCCAACTTTTTTACCTAACAATTGTTTTCCAATAGGTGAATTGGTAGAAATCACAAAGTAATCAACATTGTCAATTGTTATTTTACCAGCGCTAATGGCTAAATAATAATTTGCCATGTTTGTTATAATTATATTTCCCAAACATATAATTTCAGTAGTTTTATCAAGTACTATCTTGTGCAGTGTTTCTTTCATTTCAATAACAGAACTTAACTGCTGGCCAGCCTTTTCCATTTCTAATTGCAACATTGCACGACCCGTTTCGTGCTTGTCACCAGCCGAACATTTAGTTTCAGAAAACAGTGCTTTCTTATTTCCCTCAATAATATTTGTAATGGTATCAAAGCGGTTATTTACAAAAAGCAAACAAGCTTTGTGTAATGCGCTCTTTTTTTGTTGAATTTTTTGCATATCGGGGTAAAAATAAACCAATTCAAGTACTTTTAATACTTTTATACATTAATTTTGCAAAATGAAATTTACAGGAAAAAGATATTTAGATTATTCTTCTTTTATCAAATTAAATTTTGGTGAACGCGCACAAAAAATATCATTAGATATTGGTTTTTCTTGTCCCAATCGCGATGGCTCAAAAGGTTATGGTGGTTGTACCTATTGCAATAACAATACTTTTAATCCAGATTATTGCGAACCCCAAAAAAGTATTCAACAACAATTAGCGCAAGGCATAGAATTCTTTGCTAGAAAAGGTAAAAACCATAAGTATTTAGCCTATTTTCAAGCCTATACCAATACGTATTCCGATTTTGAATCTCTCAAAAAAATGTATGACGATGCGTTAAGTGTTCCAAAGGTAGTTGGTCTGGTAATTGGTACGCGGCCCGATTGCATTTCAGATGAAGTAATTGAATATTTATCATTACTCTCCAAAAAATATTTTATTTCCTTAGAATTTGGAGTTGAAAGCACCAACGAAAAAACTTTACTTGCCGTCAATCGTTGTCATACCTTCGAAGAAACAAAAAACACCCTTGAAAAATGCAAAAATAAAGGTTTTCATTTAGGTGCACACATTATCTTAGGTTTACCAGGTGAAACAAAAAAAGAGCTATTAAATCACGCTATTGAAGTCTCAAAATTACCTATCGACACTTTAAAAATTCATCAACTGCAAATAGTAAAAAATTCTGTGATGGCTTTTCAATTCAAACGTAATCCAGAAAAATTTAACCTTTTCACTGTCGAAAGATACATCGAATTTATTTCTGAATTCATCACCCTTGTAAAACCATCTATTGTTATTGAACGCTTCATTAGTGAATCTCCTAGCGATTTACTAATAGCGCCCAAATGGGGATTGAAAAATTTTGAAATGGTTGCTAAAATCGATAAATATTTGGATAACCATAATTTATGGCAAGGGAAAAATTACAAAAAATAATTTAATATAACTTATTTTTTGTATGTTTAACTATGTTAATTTCTACAAACAAATTGCTAAGTGAAATGCCATGGATATTTATTCCTGGCTTGTAATTCTACCATAACTTCCACTTTATTCATTTTTTAACTTTCAAATTTTAACAAAACAAATTATGAGTGCAATTATAGTATTGGGTGCTGGTATGGTTGGTAGTGCCATGGCCATAGATTTAGCAAATAAACATGCTGTTTCAATTACCGATTTTAACAAAAAAGCTTTAGCAAAAGCAGTTTCTAAGTGCCCTTCATTAACACCTATTCAACTCGATGTAACCAATAAAAAAACACTTCAAAAAACCATTAAACCTTTTGATTTGGTGATTTGTGCTGTACCTGGTTTTCTTGGCTTTGAAACTTTAAAAAATATTATTGAAGCCGAAAAAAATGTGATAGATATTTCCTTTTTTCCTGAAAACTCATTAGTATTAGACAATTTAGCAAAAGAAAAAAATGTAACGGCCATTGTAGACTGTGGTGTAGCACCAGGTATGGGGAATTTTATTTTAGGTTTTTATAATGAGAAACTTAAACTAACTGATTTTGAATGTTTGGTTGGTGGTTTGCCTAAAGTAAAAAAATGGCCCTTTAACTACAAAGCTCCCTTCTCACCAATTGATGTAATTGAAGAATATACACGTCCGGCGCGTTATATTGAAAACGGACATTTAGTTGTAAAAGAAGCATTATCCGACTGCGAATTTGTGAATTTTGATGGAGTTGGAACTTTAGAATCTTTCAATTCTGATGGTTTACGTTCTATTGTTTTTACAATGCCACATATAAAAAACATGAAAGAAAAAACACTCCGTTATCCCGATCATATTGAATATTTAAAAGTGTTAAAAGAAAGTGGTTTTTTTAATGAAGAAACCATCAATATTAATGGGACGCAAATTTCACCTTTAGAATTTACTTCAAAAATATTATTTAACGACTGGAAATTAGAAGACCATGAAGCGGAAATTACTGTGATGAGAATTACCTTAAAAGGGACCAATAAAAAAGGAGAGCAAATCACCGTTGTTTATAATTTACACGATGAACATTGTAAAAAAACACAAACCTCTTCTATGGCCAGAACAACCGGTTATACAGCTACAGCAGCTGCCAACATGTTCCTAGATGGCTTGTTTAAAAAAACAGGAATTTTCCCTCCAGAACTGATTGGAAAACACGAAAGTTGTTTTTATTATATCTTAGATTATCTAAAAGATAGAAACGTAATTTATACCACAAATAGTTATTAAATTTTAAAGTTTTTCTCTCATTTTAATATTAATATATTACATTTACTGACTGATTAGTCAATACAAATGGATAAAAAACAACAATTATTAGAGGTCGCAACAAAACTTTTTGTTGAAAGAGGTTTTCACGCAACACCCACCTCGGCAATTACAAAAGAAGCAGGCGTAAGTGCAGGAATTTTATTTCATTATTTTAAAACAAAAGAAGATTTAATTGTTGCAATATACATTAAATTAAAAGAGGAATATGCAAATGCAATTATAGTAGATATTAACAAATTTAAGGCAGGCAGAAGTAAGCTGCGATTGATCTGGTCCAACTCTTGGAATTGGGGTTTAGAAAACCCTATAAAGTATTTGTTTTTAGTACAATTAGACAATTCAACATATGCCAATACTGTTAAAAATCATCCCGATATTATTGCCAAACACACCATGTTTTCAGCCTTAATTCAAGAATATATTTCTGAACGTATTGTAAGGGATATTGATGCCGTTTTTTTAATGACTTCTATGTTTTCATTAATCACTTCCATGGTCAATCATTTATCTATATTTCCTGAGCAAAAAAATGATCCATCTTTTATTGAACATGCCTGGGACATGTTTTATAATTACCTAAAACCATAAAATTTTCATATGCGTTTTGAGTGAATAGTCAATAAAGATATTTAAATTATATAAAAAAACAACGAATGAATAAAGTAGCATTAATAACAGGAGCCTCAACTGGAATCGGGAAAGAATTTGCTAAAATACACGCTAAAAAAGGTGGGGGATTTGGTAATTGTAGCTCGAAGTGAAGACAAATTATTACAACTAAAAAAAGAAATAGAACAACAATATTCAGTTAAAGTTATTGTAATTAGTAGCGATCTAACCAATTCAAATGCGACCCTT
>Ga0224504_10000211_pt1 | contig 25635 bp, 20 predicted proteins | sample SF_Oct11_sed_USG_3_FD_170160 | JGI IMG/M metagenome (GOLD analysis project Ga0224504, IMG submission 170160) | Sediment microbial communities from San Francisco Bay, California, United States - SF_Oct11_sed_USGS_24 | ecosystem: Environmental > Aquatic > Marine > Sediment | place: USA...
GAGGCGCAGGAACATCTCGCCGCTGTTCATCGGGATGTTCTGCGTGATGCCGATGTTGAAACGGTCTTCGGGGTTGTACGGAATAGGTTCGCCGTTACGGTTGCAGAAGCCCGTCACCGGGTCTTGGCCCGGGTCCGTCGAAAGCGCATGCCACGGCCCCGCGTCCTGGCAGGTCGCGTTTTCGAAGCTGATGTAGTCACCCTCGTTGTGCGCGTAGTAACCGGAAACGCTCATGTTATCCATGACCTGCCACAGATACTCGAGTTCAATGCCCTTGATCTCCAGATCACCCGCGTTGCGGAGGTTGAAGCCCACGCCCGTGAAGGAGTTGGCCTGGAAGTCATCGAAATCCGTCTGGTAAATGTTTGCTGCCAGGCGGAAGCGGTCGCCGAAATCACCCTTGAAACCAATTTCCATCGACTTGGATGTTTCGGCATCAAAGATCTGTTGCTGGAATTCGAAAAGTCGATCGGCATTCGTACCGCCGGACTTGAATCCGGTCGAGTAAGAGCCGTAGAACATCATCGAGTCGTTGGCGAACCAGGTGAGTTTGGCGGTGCCTGTAACCTGGTCGTCAGCGATCGACTCGGCCACATTCGCGCGTGGCGCAAACGGCGCCAGCGTCCAGGCAAACCAGCCTGCGTTTGGCTCTGCGACGGCCAGCAGCGGCGTGAGATCGGGTGGTGCCCCTACCTGGCCGCCAGCCACCCATTGCTCGAACAGGAAGAAGGTCGTTCCGATTGCGGTGAGATCAGGCGGTCCACCCGTACCTGGATTCGTCTGCGTATACGTTGCAGCGATGTCTTTGGCTTCATCGGTGTAGCGAGCGCCCAGCGAGAGTTCGAGGGTTTCGGACAGGGCCCAGTCGACCTGGCCGAACACAGCGAATCCATCGTGTTCCTGGAGGACTCTGTCATCAGCAAACATGCCGACCGGGATGGCCGGAGCACCCACCGGGATCAGGCCACCTGTGCCAATCGAAATAGCGGTGACGCCATTGGTGACATCTGACAAGGTGGGCTGCCCCGCCGCTGCCTGGCCCACATCGGCGAATGCCTGTAATTGCGTTCCAGCAGTCGTTATGGTGTTGCTCTTGATGTCCTGGGCGAAATAGTAGGCGCCGACTACCCAACGGCTGTTATCGCCAAACGAACCCGCGAGGCGCAGTTCCTGCGATATGGAATCCTGTTCCGCATCGTTTACGCGGACGGCCATATCGGTATCGGTAAAATCAACGTCGATAAAGTCAAAGGTATCGAAGGCCCGAAACGCCGTGACCGACGTCAGAGTGACGCCGTTGCTGAAGTCCTTGTTAAATTCGACCGACAAGCCCATGTCCGTATTTTCGGACCTCGGGGCTTCATTAACGGACGTGATGAAATCACCCCAGCTGACGCCCTGGATAACGTTCGGCGGGCGGGGGATATCGACGCCCAGGAACGGTGCTGTCGGCAGAAAATCCGGATAGTCGAAATCCGTGAAGACAATGCTGCCGAGCGACATACGGACAAAGTCAGTTCCCGGTATACCGACACCCGCATTTATGCCGCCGTGCGCAAACAGGTTGTCGACACGATTCGTGCCGATGCAGCAGGTTTCATCAATCTCGGAATAATCAGCGATGATGCGCAGATCGAAGTCATCACCTTCGTAACCCAATTGCGCCCGCAGGCCCAGCCTGTCGCGATCATTAAACGCGTCTTCCTGGATGCTGACAAAAGGCTCACCCGGCCCGGCGGCGAGGTTGTACGTGTAATTGTCAACGTAGCCGTCGCGCTCCGATGAGAAGATCGTACCGCGGAAAGCCAGCCTGTCGGTCAGCGGAATATTGGCGGCACCGGCTATACGTCGCAGGTTCAGGTCGCCGGCGGTCAGTTCCATGAATGCGTTAGCACTGTCTGTGCTGGGCGCGACGGTCCGGATATTGATGGCGCCGGCAGCCGTATTCTTGCCGAACAGCGTTCCCTGTGGGCCGCGTAAAACTTCGACGGCCTCGACATCGACCAGCTCGTTAATCATGGAACTCTGCCGTGAGCGATAGACGCCGTCGACGTACAGGCCAACCGACGATTCGACGCCAAAGTTATTGGATGTACTGCCAATGCCTCGCACCGAGAAATTCGATGTCGTCGCCGTCTGGCTGCGGCTGACGATTAAACCGGGAACGTTTTGCTGCAAGTCGAACATGTCCTTGATGCCGGACGCTTCGATCTGGGCCCCGGTTATCGCCGTGATAGCGACCGGTACATCCATGATGTTTTGCCCGCCTTTCTTTACTTTCGACGTAACAACGATTTCCTCGAGAAACGAGGTGTCTTCCTGCGCGTCCTGCGCAGCCGCGTTCGTGGCCAGCGCCAGGCCGACCAAACCTAGCGCCACAGCGCGACCGAGATTGAGTATGCTGGTACCAATCGGTTTCATGATTCCCCCCCTTCAATGGGATAATGCTTGACTATCGCACCAGAGCATACCACGGTTTGCATGTGTGCAATTGTTGTATAAGCTTATGAAAAGTACATGGTTATCCCAGCCAGCGACGGACAAAAGGACACGCTTATGCACGGCCTGATGATGGACACCCCCCTGCTGATTTCCTCGATCGCGGAACATGCCGAGAAATTTCACGGTGATCGCGAGATCGTATCGGTGACGATGGACAACCCACGGCATCGTTACACCATGGGGGAAGCGGTCGGGAGATCGCGAAGACTGGCCAACGCGCTCGATAAACTGGGACTGGCAACGGGTGACCGGGTGGCGACAATTGCGTGGAATGACTACCGCCACTTGGAGATCTATTACGGCGTCAGCGGTGCCGGCTATGTTTGCCATACGATTAACCCGCGGCTCTTTCCAGAGCAACTCGTATTCATAATTAACCATGCTGAGGATCGCTGGATATTCACCGATCTCATGTTCGTGCCGCTGCTCGAGAAGCTGTTGCCGCAGATTCCCAAGGTCGAGGGCTTCATTGTGATGACAGACGAGGCGAACATGCCCGAAACGTCGCTTCCCAACGCCGTCTGCTACGAAACGTTGCTGGCCGCCGAGTCATCGGAGTACCAATGGCCGCAACTCGACGAACGCACGGCGTCGGCGCTGTGCTACACCTCCGGCACAACCGGCGACCCCAAGGGCGTGCTTTACGACCATCGCTCGACCGTTCTGCATGCCTATGCCGGCGTGGCGCCGGATGTCCTGAATCTCTCGAGCAAGGACATCGTGTTACCTGTCGTACCGTTGTTTCATGTTAACGCGTGGGGCATTCCCTATTCGACGTTGATGGTTGGCTCCAAACTGGTGTTCCCCGGGCCGAAAATGGGCGACGGCGAAGCGCTGTACGAGCTCCTTGAAACGGAGAAAGTGACGGTGGCGCTGGGTGTGCCAACTGTCTGGCTGGCCTTGTTGCAATATTGCGAGCAGTCCGGCCAGACGCTGAATGCATTGCAGAGAACCGTCATCGGCGGCGCTGCCGTGCCGCGTTCGATGATCGAGCAGTTCAGCAAGGTGCATGATGTACAGGCGATCCAGGGCTGGGGCATGACCGAAATGAGCCCGCTGGGAACCGCGAATACGCCGAAAGCGGGCCAGGAGGGATTTTCCGACGACCAACGCTTCGATCTTGCAACCAAGGCCGGTCGCGGGATATTCGGCTGTGAACTGCGAATTATTGACGACGAAGGCCAGGAACTGCCGTGGGACGGGGTCGCCTATGGTGCGTTGCAGGTACGCGGTCCGTGGATCTGCAGCGACTACTTCAAACTTGAGGGCAGCGCCGGATCGCATTCGGACGATGGCTGGTTCAATACGGGTGACGTTGCAACCATCGACCCGCAGGGTTACATGGCCATTACCGACAGAACCAAAGACGTCATCAAATCAGGTGGTGAGTGGATCAGCTCGATTGAGCTCGAGAATACGGCGATGGGGCATCCGGCCGTTGCCGAGGCCGCCGTTATCGGTGTGGCACATCCGAAGTGGACAGAACGGCCATTGCTGATCGTGGTTGCCGTGGAAGGACAGGAAATCGACAAGCAGGCACTATTGGGCTTCTTCAAAGGCAAGGTGGCGGATTGGTGGATTCCAAATGAAGTGGCCGTCGTCACCGAGTTGCCTCATACAGCCACCGGCAAAATCAAGAAGATTGAATTGCGAAAGCAATTCGCAGACTATGAGCTTCCTGAATAGACTCTGGGTTTTGAGGAGTTCTTATGGCTGATCCCAAGCGCCTGTATGGGCTGAATGCACTTGTGCTTAATGCGGCCGATGGCGTTGGCGAAGCGATCGCCCGAACGCTGGTCAAGCACGGCGCGTCGGTCATCGCCGCCGACACGGGCAACAGCGGCGTGGTGCAGCATTATCAGTCGGTAAAGGGGATCACCGGGCATATTGCCAAACTGAACGATCCGGATCAGCTGGCCCTAATCGTTGCCGAGGCCGTCGAAAAGCTTGGCGGGCTCGATATTTTGGTAACGGATTTCCTGTTACGTCAGCCGGAGCCGGTTTCAGAATCCGATGACACGCTCGAAGCGGTACTCAAACAGCGAGCGACCTTGGTCATGGCTGCGTGCCGGGCAGCACTGCCGCATCTCAAGAAGAGTCCTGCCGGCCGCATCATCAATCTCGGATTTCTACGCAGTTTCTTTGCCGCAGACGGCGCCGAGGCGAGCATCCGCGCAGAAAGTGATCTTGCCAACCTGACGCGCGCGCTGGCGGCCGAAACCGGCGAGTTCGGTATTACTGCCAATTACATACAGCCCGGAGCCGTCATGACGCCGGAGAGTCGCGAAGTGTTCCGCAAGGACAAGGACCTTCGCGATTTTTGTATCCGGAACTCCGCGGCGCGGCGGCTTGGTGAACCCGTCGATGTCGCCAAGGTGGCGTTGTTCCTGGCAAGCGGCGACGCAGTGTTTGTCAGCGGCACTGGCATCGCGGTCGATGGCGGTCGCCTGGCCAACTGATGCACGCTGTTCTTGATGACCTGATTACGCTGCTTCAGCTTGAGCGTATCGAGGAAAACATCTTTCGCGGGGCCAGTCGCGACATTGGCAGCCCGCAAGTGTTTGGCGGCCAGGTGCTGGGGCAGGCTCTGTCGGCCGCACAACATACGGTCGAGGGCAGGGTGGCGCATTCGTTGCACGCCTACTTTCTGCGTCGCGGTGATATCACCGCGCCGATTATTTATGAGGTCGACCGTGCCCGTGACGGCCGCAGCTTCTCCAATCGGCGTGTCGTCGCGATTCAGCACGGCCGGCCGATACTGAATCTTGCTGCATCGTTTCAGGTTCCGCAGGACGGCCTGTCGCATCAGGCTGATATGCCGGAGGTTCCCGAGCCGGACGGCCTGAAAGATCTCACGCACCTGGCGGCCGATGTGCTGGATACGATTCCTGTGAAACTACGGCGCTTTATGACCGACCAGCGGCCGTTCGAGTTTCGCCCGGTCGAACAGTCGGACCTGGACGATCCGGCCCGGCGACCTCCTCGCAAACATGTCTGGATTCGTGCGGTCGATGCGATGCCGGACGGCACGGCATTGCACCAGAACCTTCTGGCCTACGTTTCGGATTTTGAGTTACTGACCACGGCCACGTTGCCGCATGCACTGCCGTTTACGCGCGGCAGGGTCATCCTGGCCAGTCTCGATCATGCGCTGTGGTTTCACCGCGAATTCCGCATGGACGAGTGGCTCCTGTATGCGATGGACAGTCCCACTGCATCCGGCGCACGTGGTTTTGCGCGCGGGCAATTCTTCACTCAATCTGGTGAGCTGGTTGCCTCGACGACTCAGGAAGGTTTGATTCGGGTTGTCGATCCCAGCCGCGCCAAAAAACGCTCAGACCCCCGGACCCAGGTCTGAATTAAACCTGGCGGCATTCCGGACATAGATGTCCGCAGACCAGCGGATATGTTGGATCTCTTCTTCGCGTAACTTGCGCACCGATTGCGCAGGCGCCCCCAGAATGAGAGAGCCGTCTGGAAACTCCTTATTCTCGGTGACGAGCGCATGTGCGCCGACCAGGCAGTTGTTGCCGATCCGTGCACCATTCAGGATCGTGCTGCCGATACCGATGAGCGAGTTGTTGCCAATCTTGCAGCCATGCAACACGGCCTTGTGCCCGACCGTCACACCATTGCCAATTTTGAGCTCGAAGCCCGGGTCCGTATGCAGTACCGCACCGTCCTGAATGTTGCTGCGCTCACCGACCACGAGCCAGTCGTTGTCACCGCGAAGCACGCAATTAAACCAGATGCTGGCCCGGTCCTCGAGTCGAACGCTGCCGATAATCGATGCACTGTCGGCGACGAAATGTCCTGCGCCTTGAAATTCCGGCGCGCGGTCACCGAGGGCATGGATCATTTTGCCTTGCCTTGTGCGGCGACTGCGGCGGCGGCTTTTGCTACGGCCTCGGGATCACCGAGGAATTCGCGCGAAATCGGCTTGAGTTTGTCGTCGAGTTCATAGGCCAGCGGGATTCCCGTGGGAATATTGAAGCCCGTTATCTCTTCGTCGGATACGTCGTCTAGCATCTTTACCAGGGCGCGCAGGCTGTTGCCGTGGGCGGCGATCAGGACGTTCTTTCCGGCCAACAGGTCAGGCGCGATGACATCTTCCCAACATGGCAGTACGCGCTCGAGCGTCAACTTGAGCGATTCGGCACCGGGCAGGCCATCGATACCGGCGTAGCGTGGATCATGTTGCGGGTGGCGATCATCGTCGTCCTCCAGTGGCGGCGGCGGAATATCGTAGCTGCGACGCCAGATGTGCACCTGTTCGTCACCATACTTTGCCGCAGTTTCAGCCTTGTTTAGACCCTGTAATGCACCGTAGTGGCGCTCATTTAGCCGCCAGTCACGCTCGACAGGAATCCACATCAGATCCATCTGATCCAGTATATGCCACAGCGTGCGGATAGCGCGTTTCAGTACCGAGGTGTAAGCGATGTCGAATTCGTAGCCCAGTTCGCTGAGCAATTTGCCCGCCGCGACGGCTTCGTCGTTTCCCTGCTCGGTCAGGTCTACATCTTTCCATCCTGTGAACAGGTTTTTCAGGTTCCAGTCGCTCTGTCCGTGACGGCAAAGTACAAGCTTTCCAGCCATGATATCTCCGTTAATCAGTAATCAGGTCGCGCAGCTCCTGCACCGCAACCGAGAGCGTGGCGAAGTCGATATTTTCGCGCAATTTCATTTCATCGATCATGTGTGTGAACTGCTGCACTTCCTGCTCATGCTTCGCGAGCCAGCGGCGTGCGATCTCGCGCGAGTCCCTGGTGCCGCGCTTCGTCAGCAGGTTGTCACCGATTTTGCGACGCAAGCGGAAGAAGTCTTCGCGCAGGTTGCTGCGCGCCCTGGCCTGCCATCGACCAGATACCCTGAGGTCCTCGGCTGAGTTGTGCAGCCATTGCAGTCCGAGCGCATCATTAAACGCCGAGTACAGGCGCGCCGACTCGATAACATCACGTCTGCGGTCGGCCGCGAGGTCGACAATGTCAACGGCGGCACGTGTCAGCAGCAACAACGAAATCTTGCCGGCGAGCTTTTCGGGTACGCCCATATCGAGATATGCCTGCTTTGCCGCGCTGATGCGAGCCTGGCTGGCCTTCGACACGTAGCTGCTCGAGCGCGAGTAGATCTTCGCCATACCGGGTTTCAGGCGATCCACACTCTTGACGATGTCGATGTGTTCGCCGTGCTGCTCGATAAGCCAGTAACACGCATGTCGCAGAGTGCGACTGACCTCGAACATCATTAGCATCTGCGCCTTGGCCGAGATCACGTGATCGAGAGCCTCGATTTCCTTGAGCAAAGGCCGTGCGTTGCAAATAATGCGTGCGACTTCGTAAGCGCGCGTTATTGTCAGAATGCTCGCACCGGTGTCGGCCTGGGCACGTTTGACGAACGCCGGACCCATGCGATTGACGATGTCATTCGCGACGAGCGTTGCAAGAATTTGCCGGCTCAATCTGTGGACCGGAATCAGGTCTGAGTAGCGGCGACGCAGTACATCCGGAAAATAGCGTTCCGGATCAATTCTCAGAAAGTCTGTCAGCGAATCGTCCGAATCGATCAGGCCGTCGTACAGGTCGATCTTGGCGTAGCTCAGAACGACCGCGAGCTCGGGTCGGGTAAGGCCTTGCTTGCGGGTACGCCGGTCCTCGATTTCGACCTCGTCCGGGAGAAATTCCAGATCGCGGTCGAGTTTACCTGCGCGTTCCAGGTCCGCGATAAGACGTGCGAGTTCCTCCAGACGGTCGGCCGACAGCATCTCGCTCATGCTGATGGCCTGGGTCTGCAGGTAGTTGTTGCGCAGAACCAGGTTTGCAACGTCATCGGTCATGGACGCGAGCAACTCGTTGCGTTTCTCACGCGGCATGTTTTTCTGCTTCGTCACCAGGCTCAGCAGAATCTTGATATTGACCTCGCGGTCGGAGCTGTCGACACCACCGGAGTTGTCGATGAAGTCGGTGTTTATACGACCGCCATTGAGGCTGAATTCGACACGTGCGCGCTGGGTTAGACCGAGATTGCCGCCCTCACCGATGACCTTGCAGCGCAGCTCATCTGCATTCACGCGCAGCGCATCATTGCTGCGATCGCCGACGTCCGAGTGGCCCTCGCCGCTGGCTTTAACGTAGGTGCCAATACCGCCATTCCAAAACAGGTCGACCTTCATCCTCAGGATCGCCCGAATGAGTTCGTCAGGCTGCATCGACTTTTGCTCGATGTCGAGCATGGCCCTGACTTCCGGGCTTAGCCGAATGGTCTTGGCCTGACGCGAGAATACTCCGCCACCCTTGGAAATAAGCTTCTCGTTGTAATCGTCCCAGGTAGAACCTGCCTTACGAAACAGGCGCTGGCGCTCCTTGTAACTCATTGCCATGTCGGGCGAAGGGTCGAGAAAGATGCGGCGATGGTTGAACGCGGCCAGTAGCTGGATCTTCTTCGACAACAACATGCCGTTGCCGAAAACATCGCCACTCATGTCGCCAATTCCGGCAACTGTGAACGGGTCAGTTTGTGTGTTGAGGTCCTGCTCATGGAAGTGCCGCTTGACCGCTTCCCAGGCACCTCTCGCCGTGATGCCCATGACCTTGTGGTCGTAGCCCGCAGAGCCGCCGGAGGCGAAGGCGTCATCCAGCCAGAATCCATACTCTGCAGACAGGCTGTTTGCGATATCGGAAAACGTTGCTGTGCCCTTGTCGGCGGCAACGACCAGGTAGGGATCATCACCGTCACGGCGGATGACGCGGTCCGGCGTGACGACGACGTCGTTGACAACATTGTCGGTTACGTCGAGCAGGCCGCGAATGAACGTCTTATAGCAATGCACACCATTTTTGAAGATCGCATCGCGGTCGCCCACTGGCGCAAGCTTGGGAAAGAAGCCACCCTTGGCACCCGTCGGGATAATCACCGTATTTTTAACGACCTGCGCTTTCATCAAGCCCAGCACTTCCGTCCTGAAGTCTTCACGGCGATCCGACCAGCGCAATCCGCCGCGCGCGATATCGCCGCCGCGCAGGTGAACGCCCTCTACTTCGGGCGAGTACACGAAGATCTCGTATTTGGGCTTGGGTAACGGGACTTCCGGCAGCCGCTCCGGGTTGAGCTTGATCGAAATAAAGTCCTTGAACGTGCCGTCGATCGTCAGGAAGTAATTGGTGCGCAGGGTCGCATCAATACCGCCGGCAAAGGCAGAAAGAATGCGGTCCTCGTCGACGTTACGGGCTTTCGCCAGGCCTCGCCGGACTTTGGTGCTAATCGTTCTTGACTCTTTCAGGCGCCTTGACCTGGACACGTCCGGATCGAACTGCAGTTCAAACTGCTTGACCAGCAGGCGTGTAAGCTCCGCGTGCGCCACGAGCACGTCTTCCATGTAGGCCTGACTAAACGGCACACCGAGCTGCAGGATGTGTTTCGCATAGCAACGTACAAGAGTAACCTGCCGCCAGGTCAGGCCGGCAGCAACGACGAGCCGATTGAGGCCGTCATTCTCCGCCTGACCGGCGAGGACGGCCATGAAGCACTCTTCAAAGCGTTCGGAGACTGCGTCGACATCGATTGCAGTGCCACATTCGTGCCGCAGGTGAAAGTCCTGGATCCAGAATGTCCGCCCCGATACCAGCTGGCATTCGTGTGGGTGTTCCGTGTAAACCGCCGCGCCCATTTCCTCAACAATCGGCAGCGCATCGGAGAGCACAATCGGATTGTCGAGGCTGTAGACGATGAATCGCAGATCGCCTGCCTGCAGCTTATCTGCGGTATACAGGTCAACGCTGCGTGAGACGCCATCGCTCAGCATTTGGTCGATGACGCGGATGTCGGAGCAGGCCTCGGAAGGAAGCGTTTCGTCCTGGTAGCCAGGAGGAAAAATCGGACCATAGGCGTGATGGAGCTGCTCGCCCATGTCGATGCCATAGGCCTCGACTAATTCGGCGCGCAGGCGGTCGGACCAGGTAACCACGAGTTCGGCCAGCTGTTGCTCAATTTTCTGAATACTGATACGCGGTCGTTCGCGCTTGGGCGTGCGCACAATGATGTGCACGCGTGCGAGAGCCGACTCGGAAATCTGCACCGACGAATCGACCGAAACGCCGCCGAATGATTCAGTGAGTAACGCTTTGATCTTGCGGCGAATCGCCGTTGTATATTTTTCCCTGGGTACAAATACCAGGCACGAAAAAAAACGTCGGAAAGTATCGCGACGCAGGAACAGTTTGACGCGTTGCCGGTCCTGCAGGTTCAGTATGCCAATCGTCGTGCGGGTCAAGTCCTGTATGCTGCTCTGAAATAGCTCTTCGCGCGGATAGGTCTCGATGATGTGCAATAACGCCTTGCCACGATGTCCGGCGACATCGACGTGGGCGCGCTCGAAAATCCTCCGCACCTTGTGTCGCAGCAACGGAATTTGGGTTGGGCTTTCGCTGTACGCAATCGAGGTAAGCAGCCCGATAAAACGGCGTTCACCAACGGCATTGCCGTCCTTGTCGTACATTTTTACGCCGATGTAGTCGAGAAATGCGGGACGATGAACGGTTGAGCGCGAATTCGCCTTGGTGAGTATCAGCCAGTCACGCGAGCGTGTCATACGCCGCATTTCCTCGGTTAGTTCGATCGACTTATGCTTGCCATCTTCACGGCTAAGAACACCGAGTCCAGTACCCTTGACGGCATTCAAATAGGTCCGTTTTCCGCGTTTTCGGAGCTTGTACTCGCGGTAGCCCAGGAAGGTGAAGTGTTCATTGGCCAGCCATTGGAGAAGCTCCTGGCTTTCTGTGCGCAGTAGCGGGTCGACGCCTTTTGGTCCGTTCTCCAGCAGGTCGCGCGTCTCGAACATGCGCTCGCGCATCGCGCCCCAGTCGCGGACCGTGACACGCACGTCCGCGAGAACTTTGGTGATTTCCTTTCGCAGGAGCTTGAGTCGTTGCGGATCGGTCTCGCGAGAAATCGCGAAACGAATAAACGATTCGCGCATCGCATAATCACTATTGGCCTTGGCAATGGATTGCAGCTTGCCGGTCTCATCGCGAACGACGGAAATGATCGGGTGTACCGTGATATGCACCGCGAGATTCTGACGATTGATCGCGGCGGCAACTGAGTCAACGAGGAATGGCATGTCGTCGTTGACCATCTCGACAAAAGTAAACGCGGACGAATAACCGTGTTCTTTTTCGGTTGCATTGAAGATGCGCAGCAAAGCTTCGCCGCTGCGTCTCTCGGCACCGAACTCAAGGTGGTCAAACGCGACTCGGGCCATTACCGGCTCAGAGCGTCCCTCGAGATCCTCGTACGGTACGTTCGCGAAGTACTGCTGCAGAAACCTCTTCGTATCAGATTGTTTTTTCAGCGAACGAGTGCTTGCGCGCGATGACAGGATGGCGTCAAAAATTTGTTGCCGCGCATCCCCGCTGCGTCGATTCGATTTTGATGTCACTGCGAGTGCCTTAAGTGGGTGCGGATGTCCCAGAAGTCGGGATTTTAGCCTACATTGGGCAGTCGTTTACAACGTTTAAAGTACTTATTCCCAGTGTCAGGGTGCGCCGATCAGCCGGGCGCGAGCCAGCAGGCGCTCCATAATGCCGTTGAGTTGCATAAGCTCTTCCGCAGAGAGGCCCTCAAGCAGATCGCGCTCGAACTCAAGGGCGAGCTCCGCGATCTCGTCATGCAGTATTTTGCCGTCTTCCGAAAGATTCAGAATAGATCGGCGCTTGTCCGCATCGGCAAATTCCCGGTCAATGCGTCCATTTTTAATCAGCTTGGTCACGGCACGACTCACGGCGACCTTGTCCATCAAGGTGCGTTCTGCGACCTCGACTGCCGAGAGTCCCGGGAAGCGTCCAAGTACCGCGATGACTCGCCATTCGGGAATCGAAACGCTGAACCGCTTGTCGTAGGCCCGTGCAACCGTGGTGCTGACCGTGTTGGAGAGCACGGCGAGCCGGTAGGGCATGAAGTTTTCCAGTTTCAGGTCGTCACTCATGATTCAGGGAATCTATCACGCGAGGTGGGGCAGCGCGAGATACGCGGTGGACTGCATTTCGATAAGACGGCTGAGGGTGCGGCCGAATTCGAAGGACAAGCGCGAGCCGGTGTACAGGTCCGGCACGTCGACGTCGGCCGAGAGAATCAGCTTCACGCGGCGATCGTAGAATTCGTCGACCAGGGAAATAAACCGCCTCGCCTGGTCATCGCGTAGCGCGTCGAACTGTGGAACGCCGGAAATGATGACCGAAGGGTACCAACGTGCGATCTCAATATAATCCGCCTGGCTGCGCGGCCCATCGCAAATGTCAGCAAAACGAAACCAGGCTACGCCCTTGGCGCAGCGGCGGGCCCGTATATCGCGACCATTGATATCCAGGTCAGCGTCGATCGCCACTTTTGTGGACGCCGTCTCGTTGAAAAAGTAATTGAGCTTCGCTGCGGCCGTTGCGTCATCTGGAGTCAGGTAGGTGCCAGCCTTCTGCAGGATGCGCAGGCGGTAGTCGGTACCGCCGTCCATGTTGATTACGTCGGTGTGTTTTTTCAGGAGCCCGATAGCCGGCAGGAAGCGCTGCCGCTGCAGACCCTCTTTGTACAGATCGTCGGGCGGTGCGTTCGACGTGGTGATCAGGGTAACGCCGCGACTGAATAATCCCTCAAGGAGTCGGCCCAGGATCATCGCATCGCCTATGTCGCTAACGAAAAACTCATCGAAACACAGCACCCGCGTATCTTGCGCGATGCTTGCCGCGACCTTATCCAGCGGATCCTCGACAAAGCTGAGCGTCTTCATGCGGTCGTGCACGTCGCGCATCATGCGGTGGAAATGAATGCGCCGTTTCTGCTCGATGGGCAGGTTCTCGAAGAACAGGTCCATCAGGAAAGTCTTGCCGCGGCCGACGCCTCCCCAGATATACAGCCCGCAGACAGTTTCGCGAGGCTCGCTGCGGAAAAACATCGTGCGCAATCCGCCTTTGCGCGGGCGCTGCGCCAGGAGCCGGGTCTGCAGATCCTCGAATCGCTCAATGACGGCGAGCTGCGCCGAATCTTCGCTATGACCGTCCCGGTGCAGGCTCTCTTCGTAGGCTTCGCGTATATTCAATCTACCCTCATGGATGTATTTGCAGCGCCGCTGCAGCAGGGCTAGATTACATGCCTGTCAGGACGGGTCCAACAAGAGAAGGTGCCACGGGATATGTCGGAAGAAAATGAACGCGAATCGATGGAGTTCGATGTCGTAATTGTTGGCGGCGGGCCGGCAGGGCTGGCCGCTGCCATCCGGCTGATGCAGCTTGACGATACCCTGTCAGTTGTCGTGGTCGAGAAAGGGTCTGAAATCGGTGCCCACATCCTGTCCGGCAATGTATTCGAACCGACAGGCCTGGACGAACTCATACCCGACTGGAAGGACAAGGGTGCGCCGGTGAAGACCGAGTGCGCCGGAGATCGGGTCCATTATCTGACCAGTGAAACGGGAGCTGTCCCTGTACCCGGCCTGTTCCTGCCGCGTCCGATGCACAATCATGGCAACTACATCATCAGCCTGGGGCAACTTTGCCAGTGGCTCGGCGAACAGGCCGAGGGGATGGGCGTCAACGTATTCCCGGGCTTTGCGGCTTCCGAAGTGCTCTACGACGGCGACGGCCGCGTCACCGGCGTAGCAACCAGCGATATGGGCATCGGCAAGGACGGCCAAAAGAAAAGTTCCTACACTCCCGGATATGAGCTGCTTGGCAAATACACGATTTTTGCCGAGGGCGTTCGCGGCAACCTCAGTGAGGAGGTCATGGACAGGTTCAATCTGCGCGAGAACTCAGACCCCCAGCACTACGGTATCGGTATCAAGGAAGTATGGGAGGTCGAGCCGGAGCGGCATGAGGAAGGGCTGGTTGTGCATACGACGGGCTGGCCGCTGGACAACCATACGGAAGGTGGTGGGTTCCTCTACCACGCTGCCAACAACAAGGTCTACCTGGGCCTGATTATTGCGCTTAATTACAGGAACCCGCATTTATCAACATTTGACGAATTCCAGCGTTGGAAGACGCATCCGAAAATTCGCCGCTACCTCGAGGGCGGCAAACGTATTGGGTATGGTGCGCGTGCCGTGAACAAGGGCGGTCTGCAGTCGTTGCCAAAGCTGGCCTTCCCGGGCGGGATGCTCGTCGGCTGCGGCGCCGGGTTCCTGAATGGCGTCAAGATCAAGGGCGCACACACGGCGATCAAGACGGGCATGCTGGCGGCGGAGAGTATCCAGAAAGCGTTCTCGTCGGGTGATCAGGGGCAGTCCGAACTCAGCGATTTCGAAGCAGGCGTCAATGCATCCTGGGTCTACGACGAACTGTACAAAGGCCGCAATTTCGGCCCGGGCTTACACAAGCTGGGCATGTTCTTCGGTGCGATGTTCGCATTCATCGACCAGAACATCTTCTTCGGCAAACTGCCATTTACGTGGCACAACAAGGATGCTGATCATGAGTGCTTGGACAAGGCCTCTGCAGCAAAGTTGATTGAGTATCCGAAACCCGACGGTGTGATTACGTTCGACAAGCTGTCCTCCGTCTTCCTGTCGAGCACCAATCACGAGGAGGACCAGCCCTCACACCTGAAGCTTAAGGACGCGTCCATTCCTGTTGCGTACAATCTGCCTGAGTACGACGAACCAGCGCAGCGCTATTGCCCGGCGGGCGTGTACGAAATAGTGGACGAGGGCGGCGAGAAGAAATTCCAGATCAGCCCGGCCAACTGCGTGCACTGCAAGACCTGCGATATCAAGGACCCGCAACAGAATATCGTGTGGACGGTGCCCGAAGGCACCGGCGGACCCAATTACGCCAATATGTGAGGGGCCTACTTGGCCTGCATCCTGATTGCGCCATCACAACGGATGGTCTCGCTGTTCACATAGGTCGTTTCGTATATGAACGCGACCGTGTTGGCGTATTCCTCGGGGTGACCGAGGCGTTTCGGGAACGGCACCTGGTTCGCGAGCGATGCCTGCACTTCTTCAGACATTCCGGCCATCATCGGCGTCAGCATGATACCTGGTGCGACGGTGTTCACGCGGATGCCGAAGTTTGCGAATTCGCGGGCCAACGGCAGCATCATCGCGTGCACGCCACCTTTCGATGCCGAGTAGGCGGCCTGACCGATCTGGCCCTCGAATGCGGCGATTGATGCGGTACTGATAATGACGCCACGCTCGCCGTCTTCAGTCGGTTCGTTTTCATTCATGATCGCCGCAGCTTCCTTGGTGACGTTGAAGGTGCCGACCAGATTGATCTGAATGACGCGATTGAAGTTTTCCGTTGGCCAGGGTCCTTCCCGACCCAGTGCGCGACCCGCATTGGCAACCCCGGCGCAATTCACGGCGAGCGTAATGCCGCCCATCGTCTCCTTGGCCTTCAGAACCGCAGCCTTGACTGAATCTTCTTTCGCTACGTCGGTGCTGACATAGGTTGCCCGGTCGCCCAGTTTGGCGACACTTTCCGCGCCGAGAGCGTCGTTAATATCGAGCAGCACGACCTGGCCGCCTTCGTTGACGATGCGCTGTGCGGTTGCAAATCCAAGGCCCGATGCGCCGCCGGTAATGACGGCTTTGGCTTCTGACAATTTCACGGCAGTTTCTCCCTAAAGAATTTCGTAAGCGACGGCTGTAGCTTCGCCGCCACCGATGCACTGAGTGGCAATGCCGCGCGTCAGCCCACGAGCGGCGAGTTCGTGCAGCAGCGTGACCGAGATACGGCAGCCTGTCGCGCCGATCGGATGGCCCAGCGCGCAGGCGCCCCCGTTGACATTCACTTTGTCGTGGCTGATGCCGACATCTTTCATGGCCGCCATCGTCACGACGGCAAAGGCCTCATTGATTTCAAACAGGTCGACGTCGTCTGGCGTCCAGCCCTGCGCAGCGAGCAGTTGCTGCAACGCGTAGACCGGTGCCGTTGTAAACCAAGCGGGTTCGTGAGCAAACACGGAATGGCCGACGATTTTGGCAATTGGCGTCAGTCCGCGTTTGTCTGCCTCCGCGGCCGTCATCATCAGCACTGCAGCCGCGCCGTCGGAGATCGACGAGGAGGTCGCTGCGGTGACGGTGCCATCTTTTGCGAAAGCGGGGCGCAGTGTCGGGATCTTTTCGACGCTGACATTTCCCGGCGTTTCGTCCGCGTCGACGACCGATTCTCCGCGGCGTGATTTGATGGTCACGGGGGCGATCTCGCCGGCAAATGACCCGTCGGCGACCGCCCGCTGTGCGCGCACCGCCGACTCGGTGGCAAATGCATCCATCTCTTCACGTGAGAACCCATATTTGTCCGCGGTGACCTGGGCGAAGTGCCCCATCATCTTGCCCTCATAGGGGTCCTGGAGTCCGTCGAAGAACATATGGTCAAGAACCTCCTGGTGACCCATGCGATAACCGTTGCGCGCCTTGGGTAGCAGGTAGGGGGCATTGCTCATTGATTCGAGGCCCCCGGCGACCACGATACCCGCGCTGCCGGCTTTGATCATGTCATGCGCCAGGATGATGGCTTCCATACCGGAACCGCACATCTTGTTGACAGTTACGCAGGGGACACCTTCCGGTATGCCGGCGCCCAATGCAGCCTGGCGAGCCGGCGCCTGGCCGAGGCCGGCCGGCAGTACGCAACCCATTATGACGCGATCGATATCGGCGGCGTCGATGCCGCTGCCGTCAACCGCACCCTTGATGGCTGCGGCGCCAAGCTGAGCTGCGGTTGCACCGCTCAGCGCTCCTTGAAATGCGCCGATAGGCGTTCTTTTGGCAGCTACGATTACGACAGCATCTGAACTCATATTGCTTTGCTCCAGCCATTGCGAGGATTGATGAAGGCGCCGCTACTGTCCTGCAATTCGCGGCGTCGCGCAATACTACAAATATGCTAGCCGGGTGCGGTCGACTCGTCCTCATTGTCCAGCAGGTCCGGCTCGCCAAGTACCGCGAGAATTCGTTGGCGTGCGGTTTCAGCAAGGCCGCGGCTTGTCTCGAACCCGGGATCGCCGGGAGCTATGGCTGGCAGGATATCGATGGTCAATGGGCCATACCGTGGCAGGAACCGGCGGGCAGGCAGCATGTCGCGCGAACCGCCGATCGAGATCGGGACGACGGGCATATCACCCTTGATCGCGGCCACAAAGGCACCCGGCCGGAAACGGCTAACTCCGGGCTCCTCGCGAAAGGTCCCTTCCGGGAAAAAGCCGAGCGATTCGCCGTCCAGGGCGGCCTTGACGATGTGTCGAGCATCGCGGGTGCTGCGCTTGATGTCAGTGCGTTCGACGAATTTCGAGCCGGAACGTCGTAACAGGAAATGCGCCGGAGCAAAGTTCCGCATTTCGCCTTTGATCACAAAATTGAATCGCCACGGCAGGTATCCTTTGAGCAGCGGTCCGTCGAGATAGCTGGCGTGATTGGCAACGACAATGCAGTTATCAACCGGGAGGTTGTCCATGCCGCGCACCTGGACATCGATCCGGGGCAGCACGAAGACCATTTTGGCGGCCCACGTCACCAGTTTCTGGCGTCGGTCGGAGGAAGGCACGATCAGTACGACGAGCAGCGAGAACAGTACGGACAGACCGAAAGACAGCCAGGCAAACAGTCCCCAGGCCCCGCTCTTGATACGTGTGACCCAGTTCACCTTATGTCAACGCCTTGTCTAATGTGTGACAGCGGTCACGCCGGACCCCCGGGTTACTCAGCATACTCATAAACCTTGCAAAATCCGTCGCTTGGCGATGAAAGTGACCCGGTATGCTACCAGCAGGACGCAACGGTTGGCATAGGCAATTTCACCGTACGAAAGGAATGTGCGACTAAGGAAGATGGACGTATATGGCTAGTAGCAACAAACAAAGTAAGCCAGAGTCGAAAAAGGTGCTGCGCTCGGAAGAGCTCGTGGACCGCTTTCTCGATGCTATCTGGATGGAACGTGGTCTCTCGAAGAACACGCTGGGTGCCTATCGCGCTGATCTCATGACGCTGGGCCGCGGCTTGTCCGAGAACGAGAAGTCAATCGAACAGGCTGACAAGGCCGACCTGCTGGATTTCATTGCCAAGCGCGTGGAGTCCGGCGCCAAGCCGCGTTCGACAGCACGCCAGCTGTCGAGCTTCCGTCGCTTCTTCCGTTACATTATGCGCGAAGGTATGCGCGATACCGATCCGACCGCAGAGATTGAGATGCCGCGAATCGGCCGCTCGTTGCCCAAGACGCTTTCCGAAGACGAAGTCGATGCGTTGCTGAATGCACCCAACACCGACGAGCCACTCGGCCATCGCGACCGCGCCATGCTGGAGCTGTTGTATGCAACGGGGCTCAGGGTTTCAGAGCTCATCAACCTCAAGCAATCGCAGATCAACTTCAACCAGGGCGTCCTGCGCATCGTCGGTAAGGGCGATCGCGAACGTCTTATTCCGCTTGGCGAGGAATCGCAGCGCTGGCTCAAGGATTTCATCGATGGGCCGCGCATGGAGATTCTGCTCGAGCGCCAGACTGACTACCTGTTCCCGACACGACGCGGCGATCGCATGACCCGCCAGGCGTTCTGGCACATCATCAAGCGCTACGCCGAAAAAGCCGGTGTTCGCCAGAAAATGTCGCCACACAGCCTGCGCCACGCGTTTGCCACGCACCTGCTGAATCGCGGTGCGGACCTGCGTGTGGTACAGATGTTGCTGGGTCACAGTGACCTCTCAACGACCCAGATCTACACTCATGTAGCGCGTGAGCGACTCAAAGACCTGCACGGCGAACACCACCCGCGCGGATAGAATAGCCCCCGGGATTGCTCCCGGATGGAATATTCATTGCAACAAAATGCCCGTATTGTGGGTCTCTTTGTTAAACTTGCCGCGCTTCGCATACGGGTTAACTAATGAATCGAATCTCAGACACTCTCTCAAGGCTGCTGGCAGCCGCCTCAATTCTCTTGCTGGCATCGTCAGCTGTTGCGGCCGATGTTGATCCGCAGCTCGCCGAGGCGCGCGCCAAAGTCAGCGCGGCAATCGAATTTATCGATCCGCAGGATATCAGTACAAGCCCGGTGGAAGGCTGGTACACGGTTCAAAAGGGCGCATTCCTGGCTTATGTATCAGCCGACGGTCGCCACCTTATTCAGGGCGATCTTTATGATCTCGAATCGAAGATAAACCTGAGCGAGGAAAGCCGATCCGATGCCCGCCGTGAACTGGTTGGTGGTCTCGAAGACGAAGAAGCCATCATGTTCTCGCCCTCCGAGGTCAAGCATTCGGTCACGGTATTTACTGACGTCGACTGCACGTATTGCCGCAAGCTGCACGCCGAAATTAACGATTATATGAACCTTGGGATCGCGGTTCGCTATGTGCTGTACCCTCGCAACGGTCCGGCGTCGCGTGCATGGAGTACGTCGGAGGACGTCCTGTGTGCCAGCGATCGCGGTCGCGCACTAACCGCAGCCAAGCTGGGTCAGACATTCGAAACCTCGAAATGCGATACCTCGATGCTGACGCGCCACTACACGCTCGGACAGGATGTTGGCCTTAGCGGTACGCCCGCGATCGTCCTCGAAGATGGCACGCTGATCGGTGGATATTTGCCGCCAGCGACGCTCAGCGCACGCCTGGAGGGCGCTGCCGAGTAGCGCTATTCAGGACGTCGAGCGACGCAGCTCGTGTACGTGCACGCCGTTATCCCTGCCACCGTCCTGAAAGTACTTTTCTAACGCGTATTTGCCGCTGTGGAATGCGATCTCCTCCCAGGGGATCTCGTCCTCGCTGAATAACGCGCTTTCGAGTGTCTCTTCCCCGACACCGTAGTCGCCAACAAGCTTCCCTGTATAAAAGAGATGTACCTGGCCAGCGTCGACGACATCGACCATCGCAAACAGGTGGCCCAGCTCGACAGTTGCGAGCGCTTCTTCGAGTGTTTCCCTGGCCGCGCCTCCCGCGACCGTCTCTCCCAACTCCATGAAGCCCGCCGGAACAGTCCAGTAGCCGTAACGCGGTTCGATAGCGCGTTTGCAGAGCAGAACTTTGCCATCGCGCTCGGCGATACAACCGACGACGACGAGGGGATTCCGATAGTGCACCAGATCGCAGCTGTCGCAGATCGCGCGCTCGCGATTGTCATCTTTTGGAACGCGGTAGCTCACTGTGCCACCGCAACTGGAACAGAATTTCATCTTGTCGCCCGAGGTCGTTGGTGCCGGGAGGGGGAATCGAACCCCCACTTCCTTTCGGAAACCGGATTTTGAATCCGGCGCGTCTACCAGTTCCGCCATCCCGGCCATGTCGAGGGCGCACAGTATAGGCGCGGATCCGCTGCCTTGCGACCCTTTCGGACCCATATGCATCTATGATGGCAGATATGAGCAAATTTGCTGACATCGATATTGACCCGGGGATCATCAAGCGAGCCGCGGCGGGCGACGCGCGGGCTCACGAGATCATCTATCGCGCTTTTTCGGCGCCGGTGTACTCGATCTGCCTGAGATTCACGAAAGTACCGGCCCACGCTGAGGATCTGGTCCAGGAAACGTTTATCGAGATCATGCGCTCGATCGCGAAGTTCCGGGGCGAAGCGGCTCTCGGTAGCTGGATCCGGCGAATCGCGGTCACGAAGGCACTGATGTTTCTGCGCTCGGCCTGGACCAAGCGAGGGCAGATGCTGGCCGACGAATGGCATGAGGTGACAGAAGGTGATGCCCTGAGTCACGGCGTCTCGCGACATCCGGACGATGCGCTTGACCTGGATGCCGCGCTGGCGAGCCTTTCGGATGTCAGCCGCACCGTGGTCTGGCTACACGATGTCGAAGGGTTTACGCACAAGGAGATCGCCGGATTCATGGGCAAGACAGAAAGTTTCTCCAAGTCGCAGCTGTCACGGGCCTACCAACGCCTGCGACCGATGCTCGAAGTGCAGGAAGACGGTAAGCGGCCTGAGGGCGCTGCCGTCAGCTATTGAATGAACGTTATGAAGACAGGAGTTACCGGAAATGTCAGGTAACAAAAAGGAAGACGAGATGATTTGCGCGCTCACCGCGGAAGAATATACCGCACTGCAGACGGGGCTCAATGCACTCCCGGACACGATGCCGCCGCGTGTTGTCTGGCAGCGTATTCGCGAGCAGGCGGAGGCGGAAGGCCTGATCACTGCAAAGAACACGCACAAACGTTCCAACTGGTACATGGGCGCTGGTCTTGCCGCTGCCGCACTGGTCGCTGCAGTGATGATGCCCATGCTGCTGCAGAATCCGGTGGAGCCTCTGCCAACCGTGCCGGAAAACGTCGGCACCACCGCGCCGGTGCCACTGAATACACTGCAAACCCTGATGACCGAGTCGCGTGAACTTGAAAGCAACTTACGGGCGTTGCCGAACGCGCCGCGCGTGCAACGCGCGAGTACTCTGGCCACGATCTCGGATATCGAAGACCGGATTGCGGCAATCGACTACCAGCTGAATGACCCTGAGGTGCAGATGTCACCTGAGGACACCGAGCTTTTCTGGCGCGAGCGCGTCAGGTTAATGAAATCGCTGCTGCAGTTGCGCTATGCGCAGGCACAACGTGCGGCATTTTAGACAGGAGTAGGGCCAAATGAAGATGTGGAAAGTGATACTGCCGGTAGCAGCGGTGCTGTTATTCGCAGGGCAAGCCGCTGCCCAGACGGACCATGAGGAGCAGGAGCGTGCGCAGGCGATGGAAGCCAGGGAAGCCGAAATAGAAAAGAAACTGCGCGCCGCTGAGGCGCGCATGGCAGAAGCTGCGCGGGAAATCGCCGAGATCACCAAGGAACGCCTGCCGCGCATTGCACAAATAGAGCAGCGCTTCGCGTTTGCAAGCAAACCACGGCTTGGCGTAACCATCGATCCTTCGGCAGAAGCGGGACCGGTCGAAGGTGTCACCATTCTCGGTATTTCGCCGGGTAGTGCTGCGAGTGACGCCGGACTGCGTTCAGGCGATATCCTGACCGCGGTTAACGATGAAAGCCTGAGTGCCGAGAGCTGCAAGGCAGCCAATATGCGGCTGCTCAAATTTATGGAGGCTGTTGAGGAAGGCGATGTGCTGACCGTCGAGTATCTTCGTGATAACAAGGTCGGCTCGGTCGAAATCGAACCCCGTATTGTTGACGACAGGGCGTTTGCCTGGGTCAGTAAGGGCGGGCCCGATCTGGTTATGCCGGCAATGCCGGTTGACCCCGAGATGGTGGAGCGCCTCAAGATGGAATTTGGATTTCCCTGGGCGGGCAGCGGACTGGGTGACCTCGAACTCGTGGAACTTAACGATGGGCTTGGTAGTTACTTTGGTACAGATTCGGGCCTTCTGGTTGTTGCCGCTCCGGAGTCAGACGCATTCGACCTGCGAGATGGTGATGTCATCCAGACTATCGACGGTCGCGAGCCGAAGGATGTACGTCATGCCATGCGCATCCTGGCTTCATACCAGGCGGGCGAGAAACTGGAGCTCGGGATCATGCGTGACAGGAAGAAAGTCACCATCGACGTAGAAATTCCAGCCGACCACCACGGCAAACTGCACGAAAAGTACGAAATCGAGGTTAAGCCGGCACCATCCCCCTAGTGGCTACCTGGATTCGCCACCTGCATCAGGTGGCAACCCCATGGGCGCGTATGGCTGGTACCCTACGCGCCCATGCTTATTTCAGACTTCGATTATGAGCTCCCCCGAGAGCTGATTGCGCGCTACCCGACGGAGGATCGGCGCGGCAGTCGCCTGCTGTCCGTTGGTGTCGGTGTCAAGGATCTCGGCTTCGCTGACTTGCCCTCACTGCTGTGTCCCGGGGACCTGCTCGTCTTCAATGACACCCGAGTGATCAAAGCACGACTCAACGGTTACAAGGAGACGGGTGGCAAGGCCGAAATTCTTGTTGAACGCATCGAGAGCGAGCGCGTCGCGTTGGCGCATGTACGCGCCAGCAAGTCGCCGAAGCCCGGAAGTCGCCTGATATTTGACGGCGGTGCCGAGGCGCTTGTGGCCGGTCGCGATGGCGATCTGTTTCTCCTGGAGTTTTCTGCGGATTTGCTGCCGTACCTCGATGCGCATGGCGACGTACCGTTGCCGCCATATATCGAGCGCGCGGCAGACGCCGCCGATATTGAACGCTACCAGACGATCTATGCGACTGATCCTGGCGCGGTCGCCGCACCAACCGCCGGCCTGCATTTTGATGCGGCCATGCTGGCGGAAACACGGGCTGCGGGCGTGCAGCACGCGCACGTCACCCTGCATGTCGGCGCCGGCACGTTCCAGTCTCTGCGCGAAGAGCATATCGAGGAAAACCGCCTCCACAGCGAGCGCGTCGAGGTTACACAGGATTGCTGCGATGCTGTCGCCAGCACGCGTGCCGCCGGAGGGCGAGTGATAGCGGTGGGGACGACGTCAGTACGCGCGCTGGAGTGTGCTTCCGCGAGCGGTGTCTTACGGTCGTTCTCCGGTGAAACTGACATGTTCATACTGCCGGGCTACGAGTTTCGATCGGTCGATGCCATGCTCACCAACTTTCACTTGCCACAATCGTCTTTGCTGATGCTGGTCGCCGCGTTTGCAGGCAAAGATCGCATCCTCGCGGCTTACAATCACGCCGTGCGTGAGAAGTACCGCTTCTTCAGTTACGGTGATGCCATGTTTCTCACCCCGGCCAGGCAATCATGAAACTGACTGTTACCGCGACGTCGGGTGCGGCGAGAACGGGCGCGCTGGAATTTCGACGTGGCACGGTGCATACGCCGGCGTTCATGCCCGTGGGAACCTACGGCACTGTAAAGAGCGTAACGCCCGAAGAAGTGGCGTCAGACGGTGCCGAGATCATCCTGGGCAATACGTTTCACCTGATGCTGCGCCCGGGCACTGAAGTGATCCGCAAACACGGGGGCCTGCACGAGTTCATGAACTGGCATGGACCGATTCTCACGGACTCGGGTGGTTTCCAGGTGTTTTCGCTGGCGGCCATGCGCAAGCTCTCGGAGGAGGGCGTGAGGTTCCAGTCACCGGTGAACGGCGACGTTGTCATGCTGACACCCGAGAAGTCGATGGAGGTGCAGCACAATCTCAACGCCGACGTCACCATGATTTTTGACGAGTGCACGCCGTTCCCGGCAACGCAGCAAGAGGCTCACAAGTCGATGGCCTTGTCGCTACGCTGGGCGGCACGCAGTCGGCAGCGATTCGATGAACTGAAGAACGAGGAGCCCGATCGCGGTGAAGCGTTGTTCGGCATCGTACAGGGCGGGATGTATGGCGACCTTCGTAGGGAATCGCTGCAGGGCCTGACCGAGATAGGGTTCGATGGCTATGCAATCGGTGGGCTGGCCGTGGGTGAACCGGAGGCGGAGCGCCTGGCCGTGCTCGACGACCTCATGCCGAATATGCCCAACTATGCGCCTCGTTACCTGATGGGTGTGGGCACGCCCGTCGACATCGCCGAGGGCGTCCTGCGCGGCGTTGATATGTTCGACTGCGTCATTCCGACGCGCCATGCCCGCAATGGCCAGTTGTTCACATCACGCGGCAATGTGAAGTTTCGGCACGCCCGCTACCGGGATGACACCTCACCCCCGGACCCGGATTGCGCCTGCTACACCTGCCAGCATTACAGCCTGTCCTACCTGCGGCACCTGGTGAAATGTGGGGAAATCCTGGGCCCACGCCTCGCGACGATCCATAATCTTCATTATTATCAGAAGCTTATGTCTGATATTCGCGCAGAGATAGAGGCGGGCTCGCTCGCGGAGTTCACCACGAGGCTGCGCGAGGTCTATGCAAAATAGCGTGAAATCCGGGCTGCCGGCTTGCCTTCACTGAAGTCGCCCCCAACTCCGGCGCTTATGCCATAATACCGCGCTGTTTTTTGGGGATATCAAATGGATTTCTTTATTCAGGACGCATACGCGCAAGGCGCACAACAGGGCGACTCGACCAGCTTCATCATCATGATGGTTCTGATGTTCGCCGCTTTTTACTTTCTACTCATTCGCCCGCAACAGAAAAAGCAAAAGCAGCACAATGAGCTGGTTGCCGCACTGCAGGTTGGCGACGAAGTGCTGACCGCCGGTGGCATCCTCGGCAAGATCACTGGCGTGAGCGAGCACTACGCGGTTATCGCAATCAGCGACAACACCGAGATCAAGATTCAGAAA
>Ga0224504_10000212_pt1 | contig 25588 bp, 22 predicted proteins | sample SF_Oct11_sed_USG_3_FD_170160 | JGI IMG/M metagenome (GOLD analysis project Ga0224504, IMG submission 170160) | Sediment microbial communities from San Francisco Bay, California, United States - SF_Oct11_sed_USGS_24 | ecosystem: Environmental > Aquatic > Marine > Sediment | place: USA...
CCCAAACGATCCGGGGTTCGTGGCGGAGGTCGCCGAGCGGATACGTCCTGCTCTGCAGGAGGCGGCGCGCATGGGGAAGCCGCGCCTGTTGTTCTCGGCGCACGGCCTGCCGAAGAAGATCGTCGAGCGCGGTGATCCCTATCAATGGCAGATCGAGCAGAGCGCTGCGGCCGTCGTCGCGGCTCTGGCCGAGAAAGATCTGGACTGGCTGGTCTGCTATCAGAGCCGGGTGGGACCGATGGAGTGGATCGGCCCGTCGACCGACGCGGAGATCCTTCGCGCCGGGCGCGACCAAGTACCCATCGTCATCGCGCCGATCGCCTTCGTCTCCGAGCACTCCGAGACGCTGGTGGAATTGGACATCGAGTATCGGACTCTGGCGTTGGAAAACAACGTACCGGCCTATTTGCGGGTGGAGACGGTGGGTATCGGCGCGAACTTCATTGACGGTCTGGCGCAGCTCGTGCGGGACTGTCTGGCCGGGGAAAGAGCGGTCTGTTCGCAGGCCGGAATGCGGATCTGCCCGGGTCGCTGGCGGAAATGCCCCTATGGGCCGGCGGCGGAGGAGTAGTGGAAGCGATGACTGGGTTTCTTGGCCTGGGTTATCCTTGGGTGAGCGCACTGCATATCGTTTCGGTGATGACCTGGATGACGGGGATGCTCTACCTGCCGCAGCTCTATGCCTACCACTGCCGGGCCGAGCCCGGGTCGGCCCAGTCGGAAACCTTCAAGGTGATGGAGCGGCGACTGCTCAGCATCATCATCAATCCCGCCATGCTCCTGTCCTGGCTCTTCGGGCTCGCGTTGGCGGCCCATCTGGATGCTTGGAGCGAAACCTGGTTCCATGGCAAGCTTGCGCTGTTGGCCGTGATGCAGGTCACGCATGTCGCATTTGCGCGCTGGCGGCGGCAGTTCGCCGAAGACGGACACCGCCGCGGAGAACGTTTCTACCGCCGGGCGCACGATATCCCGGGCCTTGCCATGATCGGTATCGTGCTCCTGGTGGTGGTCAAACCGTTTTGAGTGGGTCGCCTTGCGGCTTGACTCTTGGTTAACGGTTGGCTAACGAAATCCTGCCAGTCTACACTTGCTACTTAGCGCGGCGCTTCCCACATTGATTCAGCGGACCTTCGAACCGCGATCCAATCCGACGACTTTCCCCAGCGTTCCAGGCGGCCGACCGGCCCCGTCACAAGCATCGTCGCAAGCGGTACAGACTCCCGTCCCACCGACCCGGCCGGTTCCGGCCAGCGACCTCATCAGCGGCAAAACCGATGGATCTCCAAGAACTGAAGACCAAGAGCCCGGCGGATCTTCTGGCATATGCCGAAGAGCTGGAAATCGAGAACGCGAGCGTCCTGCGCAAGCAGGACATGATGTTCGCGATCCTCAAGCAGCTCGCCGAGAACGACGTGGCGATCTTTGGCACCGGCGTACTGGAAGTGCTGCAGGACGGGTTCGGCTTCCTGCGGTCGCCCGAGGCCAACTACCTGCCGGGACCCGACGACATCTACGTGAGCCCTAGCCAGGTGCGGCGTTTCGGTCTGCGCACCGGGGACACCGTGGAAGGCCAGATCCGCTCACCCAAGGACGGCGAGCGGTATTTCGCGCTGCTCAAGATCAACAAGATCAATTTCGACCCGCCGGAGAACACGCGCCATCGGATCAACTTCGACAACCTGACGCCGCTCTATCCGGACGAGAAGCTTACGCTCGAGGTCGAGGATCCCACGATCAAGGATCTGACTCCCCGGGTCATCGATCTGACCGCGCCCTTGGGCAAGGGGCAGCGCGCGCTCATCGTCGCGCCGCCGCGCACCGGAAAGACCATGATCCTGCAAAACCTGGCTCATTCGATCGCGGCCAACCATCCGGAGGTCTACCTCATCGTGCTGCTCATCGACGAGCGGCCAGAGGAGGTGACCGACATGGATCGGTCGGTCAAGGGCGAGGTGGTCAGCTCGACCTTCGACGAGCCGGCCACGCGTCACGTTCAGGTCGCCGAGATGGTGATCGAGAAAGCCAAGCGGCTGGTCGAGCACAAGAAGGACGTGGTGATCCTGCTGGATTCCATCACGCGCTTGGCGCGCGCCTACAACACCGTGGTACCGAGTTCCGGCAAGGTTCTGACCGGCGGCGTGGACGCCAATGCCCTGCAGCGTCCCAAGCGCTTCTTCGGCGCGGCGCGCAACATCGAGGAAGGCGGCAGCCTGACCATCATCTCGACGGCCCTGATCGATACCGGCAGCCGTATGGACGAGGTGATCTTCGAAGAGTTCAAGGGCACCGGCAATTCCGAGATCGTGCTCGACCGGAAGCTGGCCGACAAGAGGACTTGGCCGGCCATGGACATCGGCAAGTCGGGGACCCGCAAGGAGGAGCTCCTGGTTGACAAGGGGACCCTGTCAAAGATGTGGGTGCTCAGACGGATTCTCATGCCGATGGGCGTTTCCGACTCGGTCGAGTTCCTGCTGGACAAGCTCAAGCACTCGAAAAGCAACGCCGATTTCTTCGACGCCATGAACCAGTAGGCCGGGAGAACGCCTCTGGTCAGGGCAGAAGCACGGTCGAGCCGGTCGTCTTGCGGGCTTCCAGATCGCGATGTGCCTGTGCCGTTTCGGCGAGTGGATAGGTCTGGTTGATCTCTATCTTGACAGCGTCCGATAGCACGACGTCGAACAGCTCGTTGGCGCTGGCCAGGAGGTCCGCGCGCTTGGCCGTGTAGGTCATCAGGGTCGGCCGGGTGACGAACAGCGAGCCCTTCTGCGCGAGCACGCCCATGTTGAAGGGCGGGACCGGCCCCGAGGCGTTGCCGAAGCCCACGAACATGCCGAGTGGCGCCAGGCAGTCGAGCGAGCCCTCGAAGGTGTCCTTGCCGACCGAGTCGTAGACCACGGGAACCCCGGCGCCGTCGGTGATCTCGCGCACCCGATCGACGAAATTTCCCGTCCGGTAGTTGACCGGATGATCGCAGCCGTGGGCCCGAGCCAGCTCGGCCTTCTCGTCCGAGCCTACCGTGCCGATCACCGTCGCTCCGAGGTGCTTCAGCCACTGGCAGGCGATCAGGCCGACACCGCCGGCCGCGGCGTGGAACAGCACGGTGTCGCCCTTGCTCACCCGGAAGGTCCGGCGGATCAAGTATTGGACCGTCATGCCCTGGAGCATCATCGCCGCCGCCTGGACGTCGGAGATGCCGTCGGGCAGCTTCACCAGGCGGTCGGCCGGCATGAGCCGGGCTTCGGCATAGGCTCCCACGGGCGGCGCGGCATAGGCGACGCGGTCCCCCGGCCTGAGATCGTTGACTCCCTCGCCAACGGATTCGACTTGGCCGGCGGCCTCCATGCCGATCGCCGTCGGCAGCGCGGGCACCGGGTAGAGGCCGGTACGGTGATAGACGTCGATGTAGTTGAGCCCGACGGCGCTCTGTTTGATACGAGCCTCGCCCGGACCCGGCGTGCCGAGCTCGACGGTTTCCCAGGTCAAGACCTCGGGGCCGCCGGTCTGATGAATACGGATTGCCTGGGTCATGAGCCGAGAGTCTCCTTGAAGAATGCCAGGGTGCGGTCGTTGGCCAGCTTGGCCGCCGCTTCATCGTAGTGCTCGCCGCCCGGGCGCGCAAAGGCGTGGTCTTGGCCTTCGTAGACGTGGAGCGTGATCCGGCTGTGGGGGGTGAAGACCGCCTTGATCTTCTCCTGCGCCTCCGGCGGCACGAAACCGTCCTTGGAGGCCATGTGCATCAAGAGCGGCCTGGTGATCCGTTCCGCCTCGTCCAGCAATTCGTCGAGGCCGACGCCGTAGTATCCGACGTTGCTGTCGGCATCCGAGCGGGTCGCCATGAGGTAGGCGATCTTGCCGCCCAGGCAGTATCCGACGGACCCGACCCGGCCGTTGCAGGCTTCGTGCCTGCGCAGCTGGGCCAAGGTCTTCTTCATGTCCTCGATGCCCTTGTCGACGTCGAAGAGGTTGAACAGCTCGAAGGCGCGGGCCCATTCGGCTTGGGTCTTGTCGGTCAGCTGGATGCCCGGCTCGATGCGCCAGAACAGGTCCGGACAGGCGGCGACATATCCTTCGCCGGCCAGCCAGTCGCAGACGTCGCGCATGACCTGGTTGACGCCGAAGATCTCCTGGGCCACGACGATGCCGGGGGCCGGCGTGGTCGCGGGCAAGGCGATGTAGGCGCCGAATTCGCCGTCGGCGCCCGGAGTGGTGAGATCGGACATTGGGCCTCCCTAGGGTTTGAGGCGGTCCTGGCCTGAACTGCGGCGGTTGACGGACCTCGTTGATGCTCGCGAGCTTACCCCGCGCCGCCCGGAGTTGTCACCTCCCCGGGAGCGTGGGGCGCCGCGCCCAGCGCCCGGCCGAGTTCGGCCGGATCCGTGATCGGCAGCGAGCAGGTCTGACCCCTGCAGATGTAGACCGTGGCCCGGCCATCGGTCTGTCCCTTGCCGCAAGCGGGATGGTCCGCCGGCAACTCGAACCCGGGCTGCACGATATGTAGTATAAACAGTGGTGTGTGCTTACTATATATAGTGCGTAATAAGGTGCGCGTATCTTCGGCGTTCCGCTCACCGACGATGACCACCTGTACCGCCGACTGCAACAGCTCGCTGCCGTTCAAGAGGGTGGAAAGCGGGAAGAAATTGCGTTGCAGTTCACCCGAGAATGCCGCTATGACGGCCTCCGCCCGCTCGCGATAAACGGCCTTGCCGGTCAGGTAATAGAGTTTGGCAAGGACCCCCGTCATGGTGCCGTTTCCAGAGGGAACCGCGTTGTCGTTGACGGTCTTGGTACGGACGATGAGCTGCTCGGTGTCGTCGGCGGTCAGGAAGTAACCACCACCCTCGGTGTCCCAGTAGTGGGTATCGAGGACCTGGACCCAGACTTCGGCCTGAGCAAGATGGTCTGCCGCACCCGTGGCCTCGTAGAGCGCAAGGGCGGCTTCGCAGAGGTTGGCGTAGTCGTCCAGGGTCGCGGGGTGATTGAGCCGCCCCCCACGCCAGCTGTGCTTCAAGCGGCCGTTCTCGGTCATCCGCTCGGTGACGAACCGCATGGCGCCCTCCGCGACCTCGAGCCAGGCCGGCTCCTCGAACACCGGTGCGGCCTTCGCAAGGGCGGCAATCATCAGGCCGTTCCAGTCGGCGAGCACCTTGTCGTCCCAGCCGGGGCGAATCCTTGCAGTCCGGGCCGCCAATAGGGTTTCGCGGGCCTGGGCCAGCGCCGCTTCCTGTGTCGGGTCGCCTAGGTCCGGGCGTTGCAGGCGGTTAAGGATCGTCCGGCCCTCCCAATTGCCGCCCGGCATGACATCGTAGGCCGCCTTGAAAGCTTCCGAGCGGTCGCCGAGCAGCGCGTCTATTTCGGCCGCGCTCCAGACGTAGAACCTGCCCTCCTCGCCTTCGCTGTCGGCGTCGAGCGAGCTGGCGAAGGCACCCGCCGGTGTACCGCCGGAGACGCCGGCATCGGCGAGCATCTCGCGCAGCACCCAGCCGACGGTCTCTCGGACCCGCGCCTCGTAAAGCGGGTTGCCCGCGTCCTGCCAGAGCCACGTTAGGAGCTCGATGAGCTGGGCGTTGTCGTAGAGCATCTTTTCGAAATGCGGCACCAGCCACTTGTTGTCGACCGCATAGCGGGCGAAACCGCCGCCCAGATGGTCGTAGATTCCGCCCTGGCACATACGAGTCAGGGTCAGGTCGACGGCGTGGCGGTAGGGCTCGCCCCCGGTGCGCTTCCAGGCCTGCCAGAGAAGCTTGAGGATTGCCGGTTGCGGGAATTTGGGCGCGCCGCCGATACCGCCGTTGAAGGGATCGATTTCGCGGACCAAGCGCTCGGCGACCTGATCGTTCAGCGCGAGGCCGATCGGGCCGCCGCTCTGGTTCTTGGACAGCTTCTGCAGGGCCTCGGAGAGGGCGGCGACGTTCTTGGCCACATTGTCCGGTTGCTCGGCATAGGCCGTTGAAATGCTCCGCAGCACCTGGACGAAACCGGGCCGGCCGTGGCGGGGTTCCGGCGGAAAGTAGGTGCCGCCCCAGAAAGGCTCGCCGTCCGGCGTCAAGAACATCGTCAAGGGCCAGCCACCATGTTCGCCGAGCAGCGCCAGGGCCGACTGGTAGATGCTATCCAGGTCGGGCCGTTCCTCTCGGTCCACCTTGATGTTGATGAAGAGCTCGTTCATCACCGCGGCGATGGCCTCGTCCTCGAAGGACTCGTGAGCCATCACGTGACACCAATGACAGGCGGCATAGCCGACCGAGAGCAGGATCGGTTTGTTGGAACGCTTGGCCGCCTCGAGGGCGCCCGGCCCCCAAGGGTGCCACTGCACCGGATTCTCCTTATGCTGTAACAGGTAGGGGCTGCTTTCCTCGGCGAGGCGGTTCTCGGGCATGTTTCGCGACAGCTCCGTAGTAGGATTCTTGTCGGTCGGACGGCTAGGCCGTTGCCGTCGGCCGGGCCGGGCGATAGTGTCGGCCCACTATATGCGTTCGAGAGGGCCGGAGGCTCAACCACAAATGGGATATGGACTTGGCACCAAAGAGGAGGGCGACGATGAAGATTACGATCGACATCGATTGTACGTCGGAAGAGGCGCGGGCCTTCCTGGGGTTGCCGGAGGTCGCGCCGATGCAGGCGGCCGTCATGGAGAAGGTCCAGGAACGCCTGATGGCCAATCTCGCCGCCATGGATCCGGAAACCTTGTTCGAAACCTGGCTGCCCGCGGGCCTGCAGGGCTTGGAACAGATTCAGAAGGCCTTCTGGTCGCAGTTCGCCCGCGGCCAACGTGCTGGCGACAAAACCGGCGATACGGAGAAGGAGTGACCGGCGGATGAGCCGGAGTGGCAAGGAAGACCGGCGGGACGATCCACCGCTCTATTACCGCAGGCACGTTTTCTGCTGTACCAACGAGCGTCCGAAGGGGCACCCGCGGGGCTGCTGCAAGGAAAAGGGGTCTTTGCGCCTGCGCAATTATCTGAAGGCGCGGGCCAAGGAGCTGGGCCTGGCCCATGTCAGGGTTAACGCATCCGGTTGCCTCGACCGCTGCGAGCTGGGACCGACCATGGTGATCTATCCGGAAGGCGTCTGGTACAGCTACCATAGCGCCGAGGACGCGGACGAGATCCTGCAACGGCATCTGATCGAGGGCGGTCGGGTCGAGCGCCTCATGCTTGAGCCGACCGACCTGGAACCAGCGCCGGATTGACGATCCGAGCAGAGCGAGCAGAGCAAGACGGGCGCCATGGATAGCCCCGGGGACACCATCTTCGCCCTTTCGACTCCGCCCGGCCGCGCCGGGATCGGGGTGGTGCGGCTGTCCGGGCCGGCCGCCGGCGCGGCGCTCGAGGCCCTGGCCGGGGCACCTCGACCTACCCCGCGTGTGGCGCGTCTGCGCCAACTCATCGATCCGGACAGCCGAGCGCCGCTCGACCGCGCCTTGGTGTTGTGGATCGCCGGCCCGGCGAGCTTCACGGGCGAGGACATGGCCGAGCTGCACCTGCACGGCGGCCGGGCGGTGCCGGCGGCGGTGATCGGGGCGCTGTCCCGCCGACCGGGGCTGCGCCCGGCCGAACCGGGCGAGTTCACCCGCCGGGCCTTCGACAACGGCAAGCTCGACTTGAGCGAGGTCGAAGGCTTGGCCGATTTGATCGACGCCGAGACGGACGCCCAGCGGCGCCAAGCGCTGCGCCAGATGACCGGTGGCCTGTCCCGGCTCACCGAGGACTGGCGTACCCGGCTGCTATCCGGTCTGGCCCATCTGGAGGCCGCGATCGATTTCCCGGAGGAGGACCTGCCGGAGGCCATTCTGGACAGGGCGCGGGCTGTCGCGGCCGAACTGGTCGGTGAGATCGGCCGGCATCTTGCCGACCAGGGGCGCGGCGAGCGGCTGCGCGATGGCCTGCAGATCGCGATCGTCGGCCCGCCGAACAGCGGCAAGTCCAGCCTCCTGAACGCGCTGGCCCGGCGCGACGTGGCCATCGTGTCTGAGGTGGCCGGCACGACCCGGGACGTGATCGAGGTCCACCTCGATCTGGGCGGCTATCCGGTGACCCTGGCGGACACGGCGGGCCTGCGGACGCTCGACGGGGGTGGGGGCGATGCGGTCGAGCAGGAGGGGATGCGCCGGGCCCGAGGCCGGGCGGCCGAGGCGGACCTCAAATTGGCGGTCTTCGACGTGACCACCTGGCCGGACCTGGACCCCGAAGCGGTGTGTGTGGTGGATCAGGAGACCCTGTTGGTGCTGAACAAGATCGACGCCAGGCCCGGCCCCCCGGATGAACTGGGACCGTTAGCGCTTCGGGACCGGCGGCGCTTTGCGATTTCAGCACGGACCGGCCAGGGGCTCGACCGGCTGCTCGAGGAGGTCGAGCGGCGGGTTGTCGAGCGCCTCGGCGTCGCGGGCGCCTCCCCGGCGGTGACACGCGCACGCCATCGCAGGGTGCTGGAAGATTGCCGCGCTTCGCTCGAGCGGGTCGCGACGGCGGAGCTCCCGGAGTTGGCGGCGGAGGACCTGCGGCTGTCGACTCGGGCGCTCGGTCGGATCACGGGGCGGGTCGATGTCGAGGACGTCCTGGACGTGGTCTTTGGGGATTTTTGCATTGGCAAATAAGGGGGCGGGGGCCAACGGTTGGCCGCCGAAACCTTGCGGAGGCGCGGTCCGGAAAAAGTTGTCCCGGACATCTTTCATCCGATGTTTCACGTGAAACAGTGCCTTAGGGCCGAGTCTGAAGACGGTCGAACGTTGGGCGGCCGGGGCGGATTTTTTTGACTTCGATCGCGGCGCTCCCTATCTCTTCGGCCATGTCTCAGTATGACGTCATCGTGGTGGGCGGCGGTCACGCCGGGTGTGAGGCTGCGGCTGCGGCCGCGCGCCTCGGCGCGAGGACCGTGCTGGTCACCCATCAGCCCGACACCATCGGCGTGATGTCGTGCAATCCGGCGATCGGCGGCCTGGGCAAGGGCCACCTCGTGCGCGAGGTCGATGCCTTGGACGGCATCATGGGCCGCGCCATCGATCTGGCCGGCATCCAGTTCAGGGTGCTCAATCGCAGCAAGGGGCCGGCGGTGCGCGGCCCGCGGGCCCAGGCCGACCGCAAGCTCTACCGTCAGGCGGTCCAGGGCTTGCTCGCCGCGCAGCCGGGCCTGAAAATCCGTGCAGCATCGGTGGACGACATCCTGCTAGACGATCGGGGCCGCTGTCTCGGCGTCGTGACCGGGTCCGGGGAGCAGCTCCGGGCCGGCACGGTGGTGCTGACCACTGGGACGTTTCTGCGCGGCGTGGTTCACATGGGTGAAGAGACCTTCGCGGCTGGCCGCGTCGGTGAACGCCCGGCGGTGGCGCTCGCCGGAACCCTAGATCGTTTGGGCTTTTCACTCGGCCGGCTGAAGACCGGGACGCCGCCACGGCTGGACGGCCGGACGATCGACTACGCCGGCCTGGAACGCCAGCCCGGAGACGAGACGCCCGAACCCTTCTCCTATCTGACCGAGCGGATCACGCGACCCCAGGTCGATTGCCACATAACCTTCACCGGCCCGAAGGGGCACGCGCTGATTCGGGCGAATTTGCACCGGGCGCCGATCTATTCGGGTCAGATCGAAGGGACCGGTCCGCGCTATTGCCCCTCGATCGAGGACAAGGTCGTGCGGTTCGCCGGGCGGGAGCGCCACCAGATCTTCCTGGAGCCCGAGGGTCTGGACGACGACACGGTCTATCCGAACGGCATCTCGACATCCCTGCCGGCTGATGTCCAGGGCGCGCTGTTGAGGACCATTCCTGGGCTTGAGCGGGCGGTGATTTTGCAGCCCGGCTATGCGATCGAGTACGACTACGTGGATCCCCGGGAGCTCGATCCGGGACTCCAGACCCGGCGTGTCCCAGGGCTTTTCCTGGCCGGGCAGATCAACGGCACGACGGGCTACGAGGAAGCCGCGGCCCAAGGCGTGATGGCGGGGCTGAACGCCGCCCTTCTGGCCGGCGGCGGCCCGGCGGATTTCCGGGTGGACCGCTCCGAGGCCTACATCGGCGTAATGATCGACGATCTCGTCACCCGCGGCGTCAGCGAGCCCTACCGCATGTTCACCAGCCGGGCGGAATACCGCCTGCGGCTCCGTGCCGATAACGCGGATCAACGGCTGACCGCCAAGGGCGCGCACCTGGGGTGCGTGTCGCGCGCACGGGCTGAGGTGTTCCGGGAAAAGGCCTTGGCATTGGAGACTGGCCGCGCGCTGCTTGACCGACTGTCCGCGACCCCCGATGCGCTCGCCCGGCAGGGTGTCACGGTCAAGCGCGACGGCGTTCGACGCAGCGGCTTCGACCTCCTGCGCTATCCCGACGTCGATATGACCGTGCTGCGGCGGCTCTGGCCGGAAATCGGCCGGCTCAGACCTGACGTCGTGGCCCAGCTCGAAACCGACGCCCGCTACGCCGGTTACCTGGAGCGCCAGGAGGCCGATATTCGCGCCTTCCGCCGCGACGAGGCGCTGGTGCTTTCCGGATCCCTGGACTACGACGCCATTGCCGGCCTTTCGCAGGAGGTGCGCGAGACCTTGAAGCGGGTGCGGCCGGAAACCCTCGGCGCCGCAGCCCGGCTATCCGGCGTCACGCCGGCATCGCTGGTGGCCCTCCTGGGGCACGTCAAGCGGCAAGGGCCGCCGGGACGGGCCGCCGCGGACACGCGTGCCCTGTCCAGCACTGGCGAGGACGCCGCGTAGACTGCCGGTGGGTGACGTGGCCACGTCGAACCTCGGGAGACCAGCTTGACCTTGGCGCCACCCTTCGGCCCGGATGACTTTCAGCGCGAGACCGCTGTTTCACGTGAAACAATGTTGCGGCTGGAAACCTACGCGGCCCTACTGGACAGGTGGACTCGGGCGATAAATCTGGTCAGCCAGGCCTCTCTAAGCGATCTCTGGCGGCGCCATATGCTGGATTCGGCCCAGCTGCTGCCGTTGCTGCCGACGGGTCCCGCGGCCCGTCGGCGGGTCATCGTGGATCTGGGCAGTGGAGCCGGATTCCCCGGCATGGTGCTCGCCGTCCTGGGCGCCGGGGAAGTGCATCTGGTCGAGTCGGACCGGCGCAAGGCGGTGTTCCTGCGCGAAGTCGCGCGGGAAACAAGGAGCGACGCGCGAATCCATGATCAGCGCATCGAGGACATGCCCCCCATCGCGGCGGATGTGGTGACGGCACGGGCCTGTGCGCCCCTGCGCAAGTTGCTGAAATACGCCCACGAAATCCCGGGGCCGGCACCCGGAATGCACCCCTGTTGCCTGTTCCTCAAGGGGAAACGGGTCGATGAAGAATTGACCGAGGCCAGGAAACAATGGACAATGCGGTTGGACACCTTTCCAAGCCGTTCAGATCCCAGCGGCACGATCCTGAGAATTGGGCTACTGGACCGTGAAATCACAATATTATGATGACAGCGTCGCCTTGACCGACCAAGAGGCGAGGATCCTGGCGATCGCCAATCAGAAAGGCGGGGTCGGCAAGACGACGACAGCGGTCAACCTCGCCACGGCGCTTGCCGCGTGCGGCAAGCGTGTGCTGATTGTCGATCTGGACCCCCAGGGAAATGCGACCACTGGCCTCGGGTTGATCGGCCGGCAGAGGGGCAAGGGCATCTATCAGGTGATCATCGAAGGCGCCCCGCTGGCCGAGATGGTGATGGAGACCCTGGTTCGCGGCATGGCTCTGGTGCCGTCGTCGGTCGAGCTGGTCGGCGCGGAGGTCGAGCTGGTCTCGGGCGCGCGGCGGGAGTATCGCTTGAGCGACGCCGTGCAGGGCGTCGTGGACGAGTACGACTACATCCTGATTGATTGCCCCCCCGCGCTCGGCCTGCTGACGCTCAATGCCTTGGTTGCGGCACACGCGGTCCTGGTGCCCCTCCAAACCGAGTTTTACGCCCTCGAGGGGTTGTCCCACCTGCTGCGAACCGTGGAGCGGGTGAAACGGGCCTTCAATCCCGCGCTCGAAATCCAGGGAATTGTTCTCACCATGGTCGACCGCCGGAACAACCTGTCGGAAATGGTGGCCAAGGACGTTCGAGCGCATCTCGGCAACAAGGTGTTCGAGACCGTGATCCCGCGTAACGTCCGTGTCTCCGAGGCTCCGTCGCATGGCAAGCCGGTCCTGCTCTACGACATGCGTTGCGCCGGTGCCCAGGCTTATATCCACTTGGCCGGCGAGATGTTGCGGCGCGAACGCAAGACCCCGATGCGCCCGGTCCTGGTTTCGTAATCGGCGGAGACCGGAGGGTTTACCATGTCGGATAGCCAGCAACGGACCAACCTCGGGCGCGGCCTGGCGGCGCTTTTCGGCGAGGAGAGCGAAGACTACGCAACGCTCGACAAGCTGCGCGCCACCAAGGACGTGCCGATCGGGCACCTCCACCCCAATCCGAGGCAACCCCGCCGGAGCTTCGACGAAGCGGCGGCCCGGGAGCTCGCCGAGTCCGTGAAGGCGCAGGGCGTCCTGCAGCCGATCCTGGTCCGGCGCCACCCGGAGCTGGCCAGCGAGTTCGAGATCGTCGCCGGCGAGCGCCGCTGGCGCGCGGCGCAGCTCGCCCAGCTGCACGAGGTGCCCGTCGTCATCCGCGACCTGAGCGACGCCCAGTCCCTCGAGCTGGCGCTGGTCGAGAACGTCCAGCGCCAGGACCTGGGACCGCTGGAGGAAGCGCAGGCCTATCAACGCTTGATCGAAGAGTTCGGCAACAGCCAGGATGACGTCGCCCGCGCGGTCGGGAAAAGTCGCAGCCACGTCGCCAACACGCTCCGGCTTCTCACGCTGCCGGACCCGGTCAAGGACATGCTGGCCGACCAGCGAATAAGCGCCGGTCACGCACGCGCGGTTCTGGGAGCCCGCGACCCGGAGGCGGTGGCCCGCAAGGTGGTGGCGCAGGGCCTCAACGTGCGGCAGACCGAAGGTCTCGCCCGGGCCCAGAAGCAGGAAGAGACCCAGGCCAAGCCCAAGGCACCGTCCGAAACGGCACCTGCCGGAGTGCCGCGCGTCGGCAAGGACCCCGATACCGTCGCCCTGGAAAGCGACTTGTCGGCCCGACTCGGGCTAAAGGTCACGATCGATTTTCACGGAAAGGGCGGCTGTCTATCGTTCCACTATGAGACCCTGGAACAGCTTGACGACCTGCTCCACCGCCTCGACCACCCGACACGGTCCTCCTAAGATCACGTCCGCCGTTTGCCCCGAACGGGCGCGTTCGCCGCGATTTCCAGCAACGCGCGGGCGGTGATGACCTCCGCCGGGGCACCGGTTTCCTTGCAGGTCGCCTCCGCCTGGAGCAGACGGTCCAGGGCCCGGGCCAAGGGCCGGGGCGACCACGCGGTACATTGGGCCGTGAACCGGTCCGCCATCTTCCAGAAGACGGGCGGACGAAGCCGCCGTACCGCATCGCCCGGAGACAACCCCGTGGCGATGCTTCCGGCCGCGATATGAAGCCGCTGAAAATGGCGCGCCACGGCGCGGAGTACGGCGACCGGGCTGCTGCCCGCTTCGAGGCTGCGCAGCAGCGTCCGCTCGAGGCCCGCCAGGTCACCGCCGGCCACGGCGAGAGCGAGATCGTCCAGCGTCAAGGCCGCGCTGTCCCCGACGCAGGCAACGGCCTCGTCCAGGTCGACCGCTCCGCCCGATCCGCCTTTATAGAGGATCAACTTTTCCATCTCGCGCCGGGTGAGCTGCCGGTCGCCGCCCAGATTTGCGCTCAGGTAGGCCATGGCCTCGGGGGTCGTCGTCAGGCCCTGATCCGCCAGCATCGCGGTGATGACCGCCGAAAGGCTGCGCTGGTCGTCGCGATAGCACGCCACGGCCGCGCCCAGCTCCGCAGACTCGAAAACCTTGCGCAGGCTGGACCGGGCCGGCAGCTCGCCGGCCTGAACCACCACCAGGGCATCCCCGGCCGGGTTGGCCAGGAAGCTCTTCATGAGGCCGGAAACGGCATCGCCCGCCTCGCCGACCCGCACCACCCGCCGCCCGCCGGTCAAGGCCAGGGCCGCCGCCTCGTCCGCGAGCCGGGCCGGATCGGCCTCCAGCTGCCGGGCTGTCAGGTCGGCGACCCGGAAGGGGTCCCTCGGATCCTCCACGACCGAGCGCGCCAGGGCCTCGGCCCGTTCGCGCACGAGACCGGCGTCCGGACCGTAAACCAGAATGCCCCGGATCTTCGGATCCGGGGTTCGAACGAAACGCTCGGCCTGGCTGGCTGAAACCTTCATCGGCGCGGTCTGCCCCGCGTGGGCGACGGCCGCAACGCCTTCAGTGGGCCCGGATCGGCGCTGTGGGCAGTGATCATGGCGTCTTGGCTGCTTGCGGACCCGCGAAATAGACGGCCAGACGAAGGCCGATGTCGTCCGCCAGATCGCGTAGTCCGCGCCGCGCCGCGTCGTCCTCGGCGACCTTGGTGGCATAGAAGGCGTCGAAAATGTTGTAGCTGTTGACGGAAACCGATTTGCCGACGAGCAGGACGGCCTTGGACTCAAGGTCCCGCAACTTGAACGTTGCCGACATCGCCAGGTTTGCGCGGGTCGCCGTCTCGTCCTTGCGGATGCCCAGCTCCCTGGTGGTCACGCGCAGCGCGATCTCGAGCAGGTACGAGGGGTCCCGCGGCTGTCCGGAGGCATTCAAACGGTCGCGCAGCAGATTGTGAAGTTGCTGGCCGACCCGGCCCTCGAGTGGCGTGATGCGGATCGAGGCCAAGCGATCGGCCGGCGTCGCCTGGGTGGGCTCCGTTGGGGCGTGGAGCGGCTGGAAGCCGCAGCTGGCCAGCACCAGGAGCAACGAGGCGACCGTAGTCGCCTGAAGGAAGCGACTCATCGGACGCCGGGTCTTCTTAAACCACCACATTGACGATCCGGTTCCTGACAACGATCACCTTGCGCGCCGATTTGTCCCCCATGGCCCGCCGGACACCCGGCTCCGCGAGGGCCGCATCCCGGACGAAGTCGTCCTCGGAATCGCGCGGCACGGTGATGGTGGCGCGCAGCTTGCCGTTGACCTGGACCGCGACGGTCACGCTGTCGTCCCGCGTAAAGGCCGGGTCCGCGACCGGCCAAGGTTCGTCGACCAGGAGATTGTCGTGGCCCAGCCGCTGCCAGAGCTCCTCCGCCAGGTGCGGCATCATCGGTCCGATGAGGCGCGTCAGCATCTCGAAGGCCTCGCGCAGTGCCCAGTGGCAGCCGTCGTCGGCCGGCTTGAAATTGCTCAAGTGACCGGACAGCTCGTAGAGCCGGGCCACGGCCCCGTTGAAGCGAAACTGCTCGACATGTTCGGTGACCGCCTTGACCGTCTTGTGAACGTTGCGCCGTAGCGCCAACGCGGCATCGCCGAAGGCATCCGGTGCCGCCGCGTCCACGGCCGGCAGTTGACCGAGGCCCTCGGCGACTTGGCGCCACAGCCGTTGCACGAAGCGATAAGCGCCCTCGATCCCCGCGTCGGTCCATTCCATGTCGCGGTCCGGGGGGCTGTCGGAGAGCATGAACCAGCGTGCCGTATCGGCGCCGTAGGTCCCGATGATGATTTCCGGGTCGACCGTGTTCTTCTTCGCCTTGCTCATCTTTTCGGAGCGCCCGACCGTGACCGGCCGGCCGTCGGCGGCCACGACGCTGCCGTCGTCACGTCGCGTCACCTGCTCGGGCGACAGCCAGCCGTTGTCCGTCCCCTTGTAGGTCTCGTGGCAAATCATGCCCTGGGTGAAGAGCCCGGCGAAAGGCTCGTCGATGTGCAGATGGCCGGTCTGGCCCATCGCGCGGACAAAGAACCGGGAATAGAGCAGATGCAGGATCGCGTGCTCGATGCCGCCAATGTACTGGTCGACCGGCAGCCAGTAATCGACCGCCTTCCGGGCCACCGGTTGTTCGGCGCGCGGCGAGCAGAAGCGGGCGAAGTACCAGGAGGAATCGACGAAGGTGTCCATGGTATCGGTTTCGCGCGTGGCCTCCTCGCCGCAATTCGGACAGAGCGCCTGCTTCCAGGACGGATGATGGTCCAGCGGGTTGCCGGGCGCGTCGAAGGTCACGTCCTCCGGCAGCTCGACCGGGAGGTCCTGCTTGGACGCCGGCACGGCGCCGCAGGACTGGCAGTGGACGATCGGGATGGGGCAGCCCCAATAGCGCTGGCGAGATATGCCCCAGTCGCGCAAACGGTACTGCACCTCGCCCCTGCCGTCACCCTGCTGCTCCAACCGTTCGATTGCGGCGGCTATGGCATCCGGCACTGAAAGGCCGTCCATGAAGTCGGAATTGAACAGGCTACCGTCGCCGACATAGGCCTCGTCGCCGATCTCGAAGCTCGCTGGATCGGCGTCCGGCGGCAAGACCACAGGTGGTACCGGCAGGCCGTATTTGCGGGCGAAGTCCAGGTCGCGCTGGTCGTGCGCCGGACAGCCGAAGATCGCGCCGGTGCCGTATTCCATGAGCACGAAGTTGGCGACGTAAACCGGCAACTCCTGCCCCTCGACGAAGGGGTGCAGCGCCTTGAGCGCGGTGTCGAAACCCTTCTTCTCCGCGGTCTCGATCGCCTCTTCACTGGTGCCGAGGCGGTTGCATTCGGCGATGAAGGCGGCCAGCTCCGTATTGTCTCCCGCCAGCTCAGCAGCCAGGGGGTGGTGCGGCGAGATCGCCATGAAGGACGCGCCGAACAGGGTGTCCGGCCGCGTCGTGAAGATCTCGAGCGGCGCGTCCCGGCCGTGCAGCTTAAAGTCGATCCGCGCGCCCCTGGAGCGGCCGATCCAGTTCTGCTGCATGAGCCGCACCCGCTCAGGCCAGCGCTCCAGCGTCTCCAGCCCGTTCAGAAGCTCGTCGGAAAAGGCCGTGGTGCGCAGGAACCACTGGTTCAGCTTGCGCCGCTCGATCGCTGCGCCCGAACGCCAGCCACGACCGTCGATCACTTGCTCGTTGGCCAACACCGTCTGATCGACCGGATCCCAGTTGACCCAGGACTCCTTCCGGTAGGCCAGCCCGGCTTCGAGGAAGTCGAGAAACATCTCCTGCTGATACTTGTAGTACCCCACGTGGCAGGTGGCCAACTCGCGTGTCCAGTCGATCGACAGCCCCATGGACTTCAGCTGTCCCCGCATGGCGGCGATGTTGGAATAGGTCCATTCGGCGGGGTGGACCTTACGCTCCATGGCGGCGTTCTCAGCCGGCAGGCCGAAGGCGTCCCAGCCCATCGGATGCAGGACGTTGAAGCCCCTGGCGCGCTTGTAGCGGGCGATCACGTCGCCGATCGTGTAGTTGCGCACGTGGCCCATGTGGATGCGCCCCGAGGGGTACGGGAACATCTCGAGAACATAATACTTGGGCCGGGCCGAGTCCTCGGAGACGGCGAAGCAGGCCCCCTCCTCCCAGGCCTTCTGCCACTTGGCCTCGGTTTCCTTGACGTTGTAGCGGCTCATCGGGATCCGTCCATACCGGGACTTAGCGTTCGATCGGGTCGGTCGCGCCAGGTTGCACGCGGATCTCGGGCGTTTCCGCGTGCCGCCGAGGGTCTTGCCACATCATCGGGGTCGGGGAAACCGGTTACTGGACCGCGGCGATACGCAGCTGCCGGGCGCGGGTCAGGATGGCGTCTTCGAGGTCTATCGGGGTTTGCTTGTCGACCTCCGCATCGACCCAGTTTCCGAACAGGTCCTGGCGCTGGCGGAAGACGGTCGCGCGCAGGCCATCGGCCCGCAGGTCGCGGCCCAGGATATATACGTTGACCTTGAACCGCTCCCGCAGGACCTCGGGCGGCGTGTACCAGTCGGTTATGATCACGCCGCCGAAGGGATCGGCCGAGCTCAGCGGCATGAACGAGATGGTATCGAGCGAGGCGCGCCACAGGAACGAGTTGACGCCGATGCCGCCGCCGCCGCCGCCGCCGGCACCGCCTTCGGGTTTCTTGTCGTCGCCGCCGATGGTCAGACCGCTGGGGCCGAAGACCGAGTTGTCGCTCGTGTCGTAGTTCCTCTGGCCGCCCGTCTTCTGCCCAGTGTCCCTCGGATACACGGTATCGTCGCCGCTGCAGGCGGCGAGCAGCCCGGCCATAAGCACGGCCGCCAGAACCCCGAATCGGCGGCGGGTGGAAGCGCAGCTCGGCATGTGATCTCGATCTCCGTGCATTGCGAACGGCCCGGCCGGCGCCTCTCTCGCCGCCGAGGCAGGGTGCCCGTCGCGGGACACCTTGGAAGATAGACCTTACGCGGCCGGACTTCCAGTGCCAAGAGCCGCGGCGAGGGTGCCGCTTGGCGAGCCATATGTCTAGGTTTGCCGGCCGAACCGCTCGGTAAGCCCGCGCGGTACCTCCTTACGGGATCTTTCCGCCGGATCGGCGCCAACAGCTCGTGCCATGCCTCGGGTTGCCGCCCCGCGCAGACGAAGGATCCCGGCCTCGCCGGCAAACTGCCCCCGTTGCACGGCGACGTCGCTTCGCCTACAAACGGCCCCGGCTCCGTGACCGTCCCGTCCCGCTGCACCGTGGAGCAGCCGCGTGCCCGGCATTATCTGGTTGGCCTCCTACCCGAAGTCCGGCAACACCTGGCTCAGGGCGTTCCTGGCGAACTATATCACGAATGCCGCAACGCCGGTTGCGATCAACGACCTGCCCAAGCATGTTCTGGGCGACAACCTGATCCTGCACTACGAGCAGTTCACGGGAAAATCGGCGCGCGACCTCGCCGACGAGGATTTCAAATGGCTGCGGCCGAGGGTACATGAGTGGTTGGCCCGCTCGCGGCCGCAGGAGGTCTTCGTCAAGACCCACAGCGTGGTTTCGAAGGTCGACGACATGCCCTTGATCACGCCCTCGGCCACGGCGGGGGCGGTCTATGTCGTGCGAAATCCCCTGGATGTCGCGGTCTCCTTCGCGCACCATTACCAGGTGACCTATGCCCGCGCCGTGGACTCCCTCTGCAGTGACGACTACGTCCTGCCGTCTTCCTCCGGTTTGCACCGGCAGTATTTGAGCTCCTGGTCGCATCATGTCCGAAGCTGGACCGAGGCGCCCGGTCTGACGCCGCATCTGCTGCGCTACGAGGATATGCTCGGCGCGCCGCACAAGGCCTTCGGGCGCCTGATCGGGTTTCTCGGCTTGCCGAAGGATCCGGCGCGCCTGAGGCGGGCGATCGGTTTCAGCTCGTTCCGCGAGCTCTCCGGCCAGGAGCGGACGACCAGGTTCGTCGAATCGCGGCCCGACGGCGAATCGTCCTTCTTCCGAGCCGGACGGACCGGCGCCTGGCGCAACGTCCTGACCGAGGCGCAGGCCGAAATCCTGATCGCGAAACACCGCGAGGTGATGGTCGAGATGGGCTATCTCACCCCGAGCGGCAGACCGACCCGCTGACTGCTGCGCCGCGGCCGTCGAGCCGGCCCGAACCTGTGCGGGAGAGCGGTGTGATAAATCAGCCACAGTGATGATCAAATGTCACTCACAGGGCCCCGGTTTGCTTGACCCGCGGCCTGCTTTTCGGGCCTTATTCCCTGGCTTTCTGTCTCCTTGCGGGGGGCGGTTTGCGGGCACCTGCCGGTCGGATCGTCCCAAGGGCTTGTTGGGAGAAGTACCGGTCGAGGGCGGGTCGCGGAAACCTTGGTTCAGTCATAACCTAGAGAGGCTTAGGAGCTATGAAAAAGGCACTGTACGGCACGACGGCCCTGTTCGCGGCCGGCGCTTTGATGGCCTCCCCGGCATCCGCCGCGGAGAAGATCAAGCTCGGCGTGGGCGGCTACTACCAGAGTGTGTTTTCCTTTGTCGACCAGGACGAGCCCAACAACGTCAGGGGCTGGCATAAGAACAACCTTCGTCAAGAGGGCGAGGTCCACTTCACCGGCTCGACGACACTGGACAACGGCATCACCTTCGGCGTCCAGATCCAGCTCGAGGCGATCACCCAGAGCGATCAGATCGACGAGCACTTCCTATATGTCGAGGGCAGCTTCGGCCGCGCGAACATCGGCGCGGAGAACTCGGCGCCCTATCTCATGGGCTACACCGCACCGACCGTGGCCCTTGGCGTCAACTCCCCGAACTTCTTCCTGTTCGAGACTTTGGGCGGCGCCGGCACCGCCACCGTGATCGACGTCAAAACGAGCGACGCCAACAAGCTCACCTACTTCTCGCCGCGCTTCTCGGGCTTCCAGCTGGGCGTCAGCTATACGGCGAACACCGATGTGCGGGGCGGCGACCGGCAGACCGCCGGGCTCACCCCCGACAACGACGAGCTCGGTAATAATGTTACCGCCACAGAAGAAGCCGTATCCGACTTTATCAGCCTCGGCGCGAACTACGTCCAGACCTTCGACAACATCGACGTCGCGGTCTCCCTCGGCTACGTCACGGGGACCTGGGAAGACGAGTCCGGCAGCGAAAACGGCACAGGTCTACCGTTGGAGAGCCTCCAAGAGTACGGCTTCGGCTTGAACGTCGGCTTCTCCGGGTTCACGGTCGGTGGATCCTTCTACCACTCGAACAACTTTGTGGACGACGGTAAGTTGGCCACCAACGCGTACGACGTGGGTGTCACCTACGAGACCGGCCCGTGGGGCGTCGGCCTCGCGTACCTCCACTCCGAGACCCAAGCGTTTAGCTCTTGGGATTCGGACGAGCAGGATCTCGTCGAACTCGGGCTCTCCTACGCCATGGGTCCCGGCATCAAGCTGGTCGTCTCCGGCCAGTATTTCAACGAGGATAACGATTCCACGGCAGATACCGACGGCGTAGGCTTCGCGGTCGGCTCGATGCTTTCGTTCTAGGCCGAAGACGAAACGAACCTCGCAGTATCTGCGAACCTGGAGGGCGGGCATCGACCCGCCCTCTTCTTTTTCCGCAGCGGTCCTCCCGCGCATTGCCAGATGTCCGGGCCTTCGATACCTTCGGCGCGGCCGGGAAGCGCCCCGGCCCTCGTCAAAGGCAGCACCGGAAACGGCAATGGGCGCTCTCGTCTGGCTGGCCTCCTACCCGAAGTCGGGCAACACCTGGCTGCGCGCCTTTCTGCACAACCTGCTGCGCGCACCGGCCAGGCCCATGAACATCAACGAGATCGACAGCTTCACCCTGGGCGATTCCCAGGCGGCCTGGTATCGCGCCCTCACCGACAGGGCGCCCGACCAGCTGAGTCCCGAGGAGTTGGCCGAGCTTCGCCCGAAGGCGCACCGGGCGATGATGAAGGCGCATCCCGATTCGGTCTTCGTCAAGACCCACTCCTACCTCGGCGAGAACAGCGGCGTCCCTCTGATCACCATGGACTGCACGGCCGGCGCGATCTACGTCGTGCGCAACCCGCTGGACGTCGTCCTGTCCTTTGCCGACCACTTCGGCCTGAGCATCGACAAGGCCATGGAGGCGATGGCGCGCGACAACGGGGTGGCCGCGCCGACGGAGAGGAATGTCAGCGAGTTCATCGGTTCGTGGTCGATGCACGTCAAGAGCTGGACCCAACGACCCAATTCCCAGTTGCTGGTGCTCCGCTACGAGGACATGCTCGACACACCGTTCAAGGCCTTCGGTCGGACGGCCAAGTTTCTCGGTCTCGAGCCGCCCCGCGCGCGGCTGGCCAAGGCGATCCGCTTCTCTTCCTTCAAGACCTTGCGAAGCCAGGAAGACGCGGCCGGCTTCAAGGAGCGGAGCGATAAATCGCGCCGATTCTTCCGTGCCGGCAAGAAGAACCAGTGGAAGGACAAGCTGACGCCCGAACAGGTCCGGGCGATCATCGACCGGCACCGGGAGCAGATGAGCCGGTTCGGCTACATTCCTGAGGGCTATTGACGAAAGTCGCTGATGCGGATTGCCGATCTTCGGTTGCCTGCCGAGAAGCCAGTCGTCGCGATGGGACCCCCCGAGACCCATGAACCACTCGGAGCAAATCCCGACCGCGGCCAGCCTCGCAGAAGTCCGCGCGCGAATCGCGGCCGCGGCGCGCGCGGCCGGGCGCGATCCGGCCGAGGTCACCTTGGTGACCGGCGGCAAGACGCACCCGGTCACATGGGTCGAGGCGGCGCTGGCCGCCGGCCACCGAGTCCTCGGCGAGAACCGGGTCCAAGAGGCCGAGGCCAGTTTGCTGTGGGCCGACTACGGCACCGATGCCGACGATGCAGACGGCGGCGTGGCGGTGGTCGGTTTGACCATCAGCTTTTGACTGGATTGAAAAATCCGTTGGACCTTCGCGAGGGGCAGTTTCCGCCCCCCGGGTTCTCGGCACGACCGCGCAGCGCCGAGACGCGATGTGCCTCTGCCAAAGCCTGACAAACGGTCCGATGAGGCCCGCCGAAGTCGTTAGTCGCAAGGTTCGGCGGCTCTCAAGAACAGAAAGGTTCGGCAAGCGGGGATGCGGCCCCCGGACCTTGATTCGCCGATCTAGCCGCGCCGATCCAGCCCGGAAAGGGCTTCCTTCAGGGGCTCCAGATGCCGTTCATAGTTTTGCCAGCGGCCGGATGACGAGGTATAGATCGGCTTTCGCACCTGTTCCCTGCTCGCCGTATTGGTGAAGCGGCGCGACTCGTGGAAACGCAGGCAAGCCGGGTCCCACTCCAGCCCCAGGAAGTTTAGCATTTCGCGACAGATCCTCTCGGGTTCGGCGACATGCTCCTCGTAGCGAACCTCCAGCATCGGCCGGTCAAGCACCTTTCGCCAGTGCGCGACAAGCCGCTCGTACTGGCGGTAATAGAGGCCCGCGTGACCCAGATCGAAGGAGAAGAAACTCCCGGTGGAGAAGTTTTGAAAATAGCAGGACAGGCAGGTGTCGATCGGATCGCGTAGGCAGTGAATGACACGCGCCCGCGGAAAGAGCAGCGCGATCAATCCGAGATTCCGGTAGTTATACGGCATCTTGTCGGTTAACCGCGTTGCGTTTCCGCCTTGTTTGCGAAGCTTCTCGAGATGCCGGCTCGCCGCGGCAGTCAGGGACTCCCTGTCCAGGCCTGGCGGACTGTCCGCGCCGTCGTCTTCTTTTTGAAACGTGAGCCCAAAGCTACTAGCCAACCTTCCGATATCCCTCAGCTCTCCGGCCGCATGGACATCCCGATGACAGGACAGGATCTGCTCGACCAGGCTTGTTCCCGACCGCGGCAGGCCGACGATAAAGACGGGCAGCTCGGAGCGGTTGTCGGCGCGCGGGAGTTCCGCCAGGCGCTCGGCCGAGAAGAACTCGATGATCCGATCGATGCGACCCCGCGTCTCCGCCAGATCGAATGGCGCCGGGCGGAGCCGGTTCCCGGCCTCGTAATGTATGAAGGCCTCGTCGAACCTGCCAAGCTCGTCATAGAGCTTGCCGAGGGTGAAGCGCAAACGGCGCTCCTCCTCGTCCGACTGGCCGGACTGGGCCAGCATGTCCTCGATCTCGGCTGCCACCTCGGCCTGGCGGTGCTCCTTGCTTGCCATGTTTGCATAGAGATGAACCATGCCCCGGGGCGGCGGCCCCTCCACGGCGAAGTCGCGGACGATGCCGTAGGCATCCTGGGTCCGCCCCATTCGGTCCAGGACGTCCACCTTTCCGACCCAGGCCTTGTCTAACTTCGGGTTGCTCGCCAGAAAACCCTCGTAGATCTCGAGGGCGGGTTCGAAATTGTTTAGCTGAGTGAAAACGCGCGCCAGGTAGAGCCGCGCTTGGGCGTAGTCCGGCTTGAGATCGATTGTTTTGCGCAGATATGTCTCGGCGTCCTCGAGCCGATCCTTCTCGAAGTAGACTCTACCCAAGTTGTGGCAAGCCTGAGCGTAATCGGGATTGCAGCGAAGCGCCGCCTGAAAGCTATCGAGCGCCTCGTCGAACCGGCCCCTCGTGTAGAGGGCCGAACCAAGGCCGTTGTGCGCCTCGGCGAAATCGGACTTGAGCTTCAGCGCCTGCCGGAAGTAGGGCTCCGCCTCCTCCGCAGACACCTTGGTCATCAACACGGTTCCAAGATTGTTTTGTATCATTGCACTCGTGGGAACCAACTTCGCAGCCTTCCGATAGCACGCTTCCGCCTCGTCCAGCTCGCCCTCGCCGAGGAGCAGCGTCCCCAGGTTGATCAGGGCGTCGGCGTAATCGGGACGCAGCGATATTGCCTGGCGAAAACACTTGATCGCTTTGTCGCGGCTGCGTAGGACGGCGTGCGCCATCCCCAGATTGTAATGGAACTCCGGCTTCGTGCTGTCCACGTGGATCGCGTGGCCGATCATGCCAACCGCCTCCGCGGGTCGTCCGGACTGCATGGCGACCACGCCTAGCAGGTTGAGAGCCTCGCTGTCGCTTGGGTCCTGGCTCAAGACCGACCGATACAGCCTTTCGGCCCCTTGAAGGTCGCCAGCCTTGTGACAGCGGATCCCCGCCGCGAGTCCGGCCGTCTGTCGAGGCTGCGCGCCTCCGGCTCTTAGGGCTGCTTGGCCGAAGGAGTTTCGGTGTCGGCGCGATTTGGAGCTCATGGCGGTATCCCGGTTTGCGGTCGTCTATCTATCGCAAGGCCTGATGGATAGCCGAGCCGGCACCGCCTTGGCTATCGAAATCCTCTCCCCCGGCCCTTGTCAGTCAACCGCGACCTTTCAGCTGTCGCGCGGCGTGCCGTCCGGCTCGAGATTACCGAAACGCCGCACAACCTCACCTTTGGCTTGGACGATGCGCTTGATTTGGTCCTTGCTCGGGGCATCGCGCCAGATCCCCCGACCAGCTCTGGCGGCAGCAGGCCGAAGTTGCGCTGGGCGGCTGCTCCTCGAACGAACCGGCCGCTTCTTGCGCGGAGAACTCGTCGAAGGAGCTGGACCGGATCGCGCAGCTCAGCCACTCGGGCTCCGGCGGCAGATGGAGGAAGGCGCGCAGCCAAGCGTTGCCCGACTTGGGATAGGAGGCCAGCCGGACCACTCCCCACATGTGCAGAATAGCCGCCCCGGTTCGCGTCTCGGCCAAACCCGCTTTGGGCGGGCGCTCCCGCAGCCCTAGACGGCCCCCGCTATCCGACGCAAGGCAATTAGGCTTCATAACCCTACCCTGTCCAGGCCTGTATACCGTTATCGGCGCGAACGTGACCGGCGGCAGATCTGGGTCCAGGCGGCGTGGCTTTCGTTGCGGTTGGCTGTCAGGCCCGCTAGGTTCGCTTCTGGTGGACACCCAGCGGCCAAGGAAGAGGGAAAAGAGCCGGATCATGACCACGGTCGAACCGGTATCCGTCGCAGATAACCTCGCCCGAGTCCGAGGAAGGATTGCCGCGGCCGCGCGGGCGGCCGGACGCGACCCGGCCGAGGTCACCCTGGTGGCGGTCGGCAAGCTCCACCCGGCCGCGCGGATCGAGGCGGCGCTCGCCGCCGGCCAGCGGGTCTTCGGCGAGAACCGGGTCCAGGAGGCCGAGGCGAAGTTTCCGGATTTGAAACAGGGCTGGCCGGGTCTGGTGCTCCATCTGATCGGCCCGCTGCAGACCAACAAGGCGCGTGTCGCGGTCGCCCTGTTCGACGTCATAGAGACCCTCGACCGGCCGAAACTGGCCCGGGCGCTCGCCAAGGAGATGGCCGCGCAGGGCCGCCGTCCGGCCTGCTTCATCCAGGTGAATACCGGCGAGGAACCCCAGAAGGCGGGCGTGGCCCCCGCCGAGGCCGACGCCCTGATCGCGCTCGCCCGCGACGAGCTCGCCCTGCCCGTCGAGGGCCTGATGTGCATTCCGC
>Ga0224504_10000213_pt1 | contig 25435 bp, 22 predicted proteins | sample SF_Oct11_sed_USG_3_FD_170160 | JGI IMG/M metagenome (GOLD analysis project Ga0224504, IMG submission 170160) | Sediment microbial communities from San Francisco Bay, California, United States - SF_Oct11_sed_USGS_24 | ecosystem: Environmental > Aquatic > Marine > Sediment | place: USA...
CGGTGTACACCAATCTTCATCACCCTTCACGTTCACCCAGGAAGATATTGGAACTCCGACACCTCCACCATTGGGATTGGGCACTATCTCCACAGTTCCGCTCAAAGGTACATTGGTGCGCGCAGTAAGGGGAGCGCCCGGACCACCGTCATTACCGCCCGGTCCGTAACTGCCGATTTTTTCAGCGATCAGTGCTTCAGCCCCGCAATTGGTTCCATCATTTTCACAGTCGGCTTCACCGCGTGCCAGCAGGGTGATCAGGAAATACCGCCGGTCCATTTCACCTGTCTGCGGATTTCGTGGATCTGCCGCCTGCGTCGTCGTGCAGCCCCTCACCGCCGGATCCAGTGTGCGGTCAATTTCCAGCATGCAAAGAAGAGCATGCATGGTGACTGTTTCGGTACCGCTCGCGCTCAGCGCCGACGGATCAAGTGGCAAGTCAAAGTCATTGGTGGTTCGATCATCTTCGAAAGAATAGAAAAAGCTGCTGTTCCGCAGTGCCTCAATCGGTTCACCGAAACAAGGATGAGTGCGGTCGGAATCGCTGTAAGCACCCGCACAAGGTTGCCAGCGAAGCCCAGCGGCAGAAAGCCAGCCATCTGTACCGTCGGCCCGCTGGTCCTCGATCGAAGAAGACACCAGCGTCGAGTGAGCCGAAAGGAACTGCTTGGCGACTTGTATACCACTATCCGCCGTGTGAAAAGCCTGCTTCTGTCTCATTTCATTGCTGGATTTGCGCTGTTCGAAAACGCCGACCTGTACCGCGTAAATAACCATTTCAGTCAGGAGGATAAGGATCAGCACAGCGCTGAACATGGTTATAGCGCCTTTTTGCCGACTGCGATACATTGGATTCCTGTAAATAATATTTTGCATAAGTAGTTACCTGTTGCCCTGATCGATAACCTCAGGGGGACCTCCATAGGTAGTCATTACGAACTTTGATCGTGTCTTCGATTGAACGTGTAATGGTTCGATCCAGGATCAATTGCCCTACAATCTGCACTTTGACCTGCCGGGTATCCAGGTTCAAGGTTCCACCACCTTCCTCAAGGATACTGCCCGTGATGGAGGCGCTGTCATCGATGTTAAACGTGGTGACATCGACAAATTCGGGGTCGGTCAAGGCAATCCAGTCAACATGGCCGCCCGTGCAGCCGGGCGTGGCGCCACCCACCCACATCTCAATAAAGCCCGTCGTCCCCGACAGGGATCGACGGAACCCCCCTGCACCATCGGTACTACCGTCACCATCCTGGTTGCGGTCAATATTGAACAGCAGGCAATCATTATCGGCATTAATGAAAACGGTGCCAGATTGATTGGTTGAACCGTCCGTGCCGCAATCGGAATTTGCATAGCAGCGATAAGCATTGGCATTGTAATTTGCCCGGCGCATGTCGCGTGTCACCATGCTCATGGTGTTGCGCAGGTCATCACTGAGTTGTGTCATCTGGATGATCCTCGATGCCGAACCTAGTGAATTACTCATCACACCAACCATTGATGTGACAACGATCATGCTCAGGGCGATGCCGATTAATGCTTCAACCAGCGTAAAGCCCGTCTGCCCCTTATTAATTCGATTGTTGATTAACATGAGTCATACCCCGGTACTGCGAATTTTCCATCAGCATTGGGCGAACACATATAGGTCCGGCCCAGGCGATCGATTTGTACGTTCAGAACGTAATCACCGGATTCGAAATTGAGCACCATGTTATCGGCATAGTCTGCTTCAACTTGCAGGAATCCCCTTACAGAATCGAACACAAAGAATTTGTTGCTGACTGCTGTTGTACCTTTTTGAAACGTGATACCAGTGAGCACTTCTGGTTTTCTCAGGTCCGTAGAACGCAAGACCGTCAACTCGTTTTCCTGCCAGACGCCATCGTTATTCAAATCCACGCGGCATGCGTTTGCGCTGGACACATCCGTTTCCATGCACAGACATTTTTCGGTCGCGTAGTTTGCACTGTCGCTAAATTCTTTGAAACCAAGGCACCATTCACCCCCGCTAGTTTGAGGATACATGGCTATATCGTTATTGCGCTTCACTGCCTGCCCCTTCACCGTGCTGAAGAAGGCTGCAAATTGCTCAGCCCCACTAGTGACCTGACGCTTTTCAATGATGGCGCGGTAAGAAGGAAGGGCAAGCGAGGCAATAACTGCCAGAACACCCACGGCGATCATCAATTCGATCAGCGTGAACCCCTTGTTTGCGGAAAATCCATTTTTCCCTTTCAGCGGATCCCTCCTGTTTAGTGTTTTAATTGGCATATTACACCTCAGGAGATATAGTTGTCGTACGATTAATAGTATAGAGGGGCGCCCAGGGATATTGGGCGTTTCAACAGACCGCTGGTCGTTTGGATGAAGCCGCCTGTCTGAAAATGATGTAAATGGCGGCCTGGATAGGGAAAATCAGGTGAACCATGAATAGAAATAGAACTAAGCGAAACCGGGGATTTACGGTCATTGAGTTGATGATCGTAATCATGATTGTGGCCATATTGGCGGCGCTCGCGTATCCGTCGTTCATTGACTATGTGCGCAAGTCTAAAAGGGGAGATGCTCAGCAATTACTTCTGAACTGGTCCATCAACCAGGAAATCTGGCGATCAAATAATCCCGCCTACGATGACGAAACTGCTATTCCAGCACCATGCAGCGCAGACGGCGCTGACTGCGATTACCGCTTTGAAGCAACGGACGTTGGCGCCACTACATTTACGCTGACAGCAATTGCTCTAGGCGACCAGCAAAACGATAAAGCCAGGGACAGTACTGACTGCAGCTCAATCTGGCTAAACCAGAACGGCCAAAAAAATCCCCCAGCCTGTTGGGAATAATTCCCCGCGGCAGCTGATTGCCCTTTGCGACAATTCACCTTAAAGGCATTAAATAAGGGGCTGACCAGGACAATCGCCGGCGTTATCGCGCTGGCGTTCCTCTACTCCGGCGACGACCGCCCCAACCAGCTCGAACAGGTGAAACAACGCGGCAGCCTGACCATGCTGACCCGCAACGGCGCCAGCACTTACTACCTGGGCGCGGACGGGCCTACCGGTCCGGAGTACGAACTGGTCAGGGAATTCACCGAGTACCTCGGCGTGGAACTGGAAATACAGGCGGCCGCGGCGTTCAACCAATTGAGCGGCATGCTGCAGCGGGGCCAGGGCGACCTGATCGCCGCCAACCTGGCACGTACGCCGGCGCGGGAAGAACAATTCAATTTCGGCCCGGTTTACCAGGAAACCTCGATGCTGGTGGTCTACCGGCGGGGTATGCCCCGGCCGCGGTCGCTGAACGACCTGGCGGGGCGAAAGATTATGGTGATCGCCGGCAGTAGTTACGAGGAAGCACTGCTGGACGCTGCCCAAACCGTACCGGACCTGGCATGGGAAAGCCGCAGCGATGTAGGCATGGAGTCACTGCTGCTGGCGGTGGCGGACGGCGCCATCGACGCCACCCTGCTCGATTCGAACATTTACAAGCTGAACGGGCACTATTACCCGCGCGTCGCCGTGGGATTCACCTTGCCGGGCACCCTGCCGTTGTCCTGGGCGTTCCCCGCCGGCACCGATGACAGCCTGCAGAACGAGGCCTACTCATTCATGCGGCGAACCGTTGAAACCGGTCGACTGCAGGAAATCCATAACGCGTTTTACCTGCCGGAGAACCGCCTGGACCGGGTCGGCATGTTCCAGTTTTTGCGACAGGTGCGGGACCGGCTGCCGAACCTGCTGCCGCTGTTCCAGGACATCGCCGAAATGCATGGCATGGACTGGCGGCTGCTGGCTGCCATCGGCTACCAGGAGTCACACTGGAACCCGGAAGCCTCCTCCTACACCGGGGTGCGCGGCGTGATGATGCTGACCCAACGAACCGCCAACCAGCTGGGGATCGCGGACCGCCTGAACCCCGAACAGAGCATCGAGGGCGGCGCGCGCTACTTCCTGCGCTTGCGGGACCGCCTGCCCGCCCGCATCCCGGAACCCGATCGCAGCTGGATGGCGCTGGCTGCCTATAACCTGGGCATGGGCCACCTGGAGGACGTACGTGTGCTGACCCAGAAGCAAGGCGGCAACCCGGATGCCTGGGAAGACGTCAATCAAAACCTGGAACTGCTGACGCAGGAACATTGGCACCAGCAGACCCGTTACGGCTACGCCCGCGGATACGAAGCCCGCAAGTATGTTGAAAACGTCCGCGCCTATTACGAAATCCTGATCTGGATGGACACCCGGGATCACCCCTTACTGATTGCTCAGCTTTAACGGTAAACGGCTGAAGCTTAAAGATCGTTCCAGAGACAGTGACCGGAATTTTTTTTAATGGCGTCCAGGCGGGCCTGGTGCGCTGCCGCTTCCTGCGGGTTTGCTTCCAGCACCCGCAAGGCTGGTCGCTCCTTGCCTGCAAGCTCAGCAATACCGCTCTCGGTGGCCTCCGCCGACTGGAAGCTGAGTCCCAGGTCGCTCTGGCCTCCGGTCATGGCCAGGTAGACGTCGGCCAGGATCTCGGCGTCCAGCAGGGCGCCATGCAGCGTGCGGCTGCTGTTGTCGACATCGTATCGTTTGCACAGGGCGTCCAGGCTGTTTCGTTGCCCCGGGTGTTCGTCGCGGGCGAGTTCGAGCGTGTCGAGGATGCGGGCGTGGTCTGTGACGCGGTCCGGCCGTCCCAGCAGCGACAACTCATAGTCGAGAAAACCGACGTCGAAGGGCGCGTTGTGGATGATCAGCTGGCTGCCCTCGATATATTCCATCAAGTCATCGACGATATCGGCAAACACCGGCTTGTCATGCAGGAATTCCCTGCTGATGCCGTGCACTTCCAGTGCGCCGTCCTCGATGTCCCGCTCAGGGTTGACATAGTGGTGAAAGTGATTGCCACTCAGGCGCCGGTCGATCATCTCGACGCAGCCAATTTCAATAATGCGGTGGCCGTCAGAGGTTTCCAGGCCGGTGGTTTCGGTATCCAGTACGATTTGTCTCATGAATGATCAGTACCCGTTTCAGCGGGGGGAATTGCCCCGGTGGCCAGTTCGTCGGCCCGTTCGTTTTCAGTGATGCCACTGTGCCCCTTGACCCAGGTCCAGTCGGCCCGGTGCCGCTCGATCGCCTGTTCCAGCCGCTGCCATAGCTCGACATTTTTGACCGGTTTTTTGGCGGCTGTTTTCCAGCCCCGTTTTTTCCATTGTTCGATCCACTCCGTGATGCCTTTCATGACATACACCGAGTCGGTATGTATGTGCACATGGCAGGGCCGTTTCAGCGTTTCCAGCGCCTGGATGACCGCCATCATCTCCATTCGGTTGTTGGTGGTCACGGCCTCGCCGCCGGACAATTCACGGCGATGCCCGTTGTACAGCAACACGCTGCCCCACCCCCCGGGGCCAGGATTCCCACTGCAGGCGCCGTCGGTGTAGATCACGACCGTTTGTTCTTTTTGTTGTTTTGTCATGTTATCCGGATTTTCAGCCGCAGATGGCCGCCGATTGTACAACGCCTGCGCGAGGTTTTCTGAACCGCAGCGGCGTTACCTCCGGACTGTCTCTGTGCCGGGCCTGCAACAGCACGATGTCCGCCAGCGGTGTGCCGATACTGCCCAGCCCGCTGTGCATCCAGACGGGTTTGGTCATGCCAAACAATCCGGCACCCGCGAATCCCTGCATCGTCATGTTCAACCCATCCAGCCTGCTGCGGACTTTCAGCGGGGCCAGTCCCGGCAAACGACGGATCCGGGATTGCGTGCGATACCGCCAGCCCAGGCGGTTCAGTCCCAGCAGGATCAGGACACCGTCCCTCGCCAGCACCCGGACACATTCGGCCAGCTCCGGCTCCCTTCCATCGCTGATGACATGGTGCAGGACCACGATTTGGAAGACCCCATCCTGGAACGGCAACTGGCTGGATTCGCAATGCAGCTTCTGATCAAAGCCCCTGTCATCGTCCTGGTTGAGGCTGATGGCCAGGCCGTATACCTCCGAAGCGGTGTGCAGAAAGACCGGATCGAACAACGGCGCGGAGGGATGATGAACCTCCAGCAGGTTGCCCCGCACACCAGTACGGCCGGCGCTTTGCAACAGACCTTCGGAGAGCCTCTTGAGTGCCGACTGGTCCGGTAGAACCATCAGACCCTCACCGGAAATGATTTGCTAAGATAGCCCCGATAATTTTTGGAGTAAGGCATGTCCGAAATAACCGTCACAGCAATTCCCGCATTTTCCGACAATTATATCTGGCTGATCTCCACAGGGGGGAACGAATGTGCCGTGGTCGATCCCGGTGATGCCGGGCCGGTATTGCGGGAACTGCAGCGGCAGGGACTGGAACTTCGTTACATCCTGCTGACGCATCACCATGCTGACCATACCGGTGGTGTAGCGGAACTGGCTGACCGTTTTGACGCCGCCGTTTATGGTCCGCATGACACCAGGATTCCTGATCAGCACCAGAGCTTTGCTGAGGGCGAGACGGTCAGCCTGCCCCTGTTGGGCCTTGAATTCCAGGTGATTGAAGTGCCTGGCCACACTTCCAGCCATATCGCTTTTCACGGTCACGGCAGCCTGTTTTGCGGTGATACGCTGTTCAGCGTTGGTTGTGGCCGGCTGTTCGAAGGCTCTCCGGACCAGATGCAGACTTCACTGGACAAGCTGGCCTGCCTGCCGCCGTCAATGCGGGTTTTTTGTGCCCACGAGTACACACTTTCCAATTGCGATTTTGCCCTGGCCGTTGAGCCTGACAATAAAGACTTGCAGAGGCGCGCCAGCGAAGTGGAAGCCTGCCGGGCCGCCGGGCGCAGTACGATACCGAGCGAACTGGGCGAGGAACTGGCGGTTAACCCGTTTCTCAGAACCCGCTGCCCGAGCGTGGTGGAAGCGGCCCGAAATCGCCACCCGGCGGCCGAACCCGGCGCCGCCACCCTGGCCGTAATCCGCAGCTGGAAGGATTCTTTCTGAAAGGTAGCAACTTGACCCGACTGCTCTTTCAGCGATAATAGTCTGCTAAACAATAATATCGGGAGTTCTTGTGTTACTGCGCTTGCTACCAGCCTTGCTGCTGATGTTCCTCGCCGGCTGCGCCACCACGGGCGGAGGCGATGCCGAGCCCGTAACTCCCGTGCCCGAGGAAGTCGCCGAAGCCATTCCCAGTTCGACGGCCACCATTGACGAACACCTTTACGAACCCAGGATTGAACCTGAACCGTCACAAAGCGCCGCGGCTCACGTTCACGCAAATGTCTGGGAGCGCCTGGTGCATAGCTTTGACCTGCCCGAATGCTCCGATCATGAGCAGGCGGTCAAGTGGGCGCAATGGTATTCGGGACACCCGGACTACATGCGCCGTATTTTCAAGCGCGCCCAACCCTGGATTTACCACATCACCAACGAAATTGAGCAGCGCGAACTGCCGGGTGAACTGGCACTGCTGCCGATCGTCGAGTCGGCCTACGACCCGTTCGCATATTCCCGCGGCAGAGCACTGGGGGCCTGGCAATTCATTTCCAGCACGGGCAAGCACTATGGCCTGAACCAGAACTGGTGGTATGACGGCAGGCGCGACGTGTGGGCCTCAACCGATGCTGCGCTGAACTACCTCGACACCATGGCGGTGATGTTCGACGGCGACTGGCTGCTGGCGCTGGCCGGTTACAATTCCGGTGAAAACCGTGTTGCCCGGCAAGTCAGGAAAAACAAGGCCGCGGGTAAACCGGCGGACTTCTGGAACCTGAAGCTGCCGCGTGAAACGCGTGCTTACGTGCCCAAGCTGCTCGGGTTGACCTGCCTGTTCAAATACCCGGAACAGTACGACTTCCAGCTTCCGGATACACCGGATCAAGCGGTCATCGCCGCCGTGGATATCGGCCAGCAGGCCGACCTGGTGCTGGTCGCACAAATGGCGGAAGTGCCCATTGACGTGCTGTTCACGCTTAACCCTGGTTACAACCGCTGGGCGACGTCACCCGATGGTCCCTATCGAGTCGTCCTGCCGCTGGACGCTGCCGAATTGTTCGAAAGCAAAATGGAATCGCTCGACGCGTCCATGCTGATGCGCTGGGATCAGGTGGTGGTTCAAAACGGTGACACGTTGTCTGCAATTTCAGCCCGTCACCAGGTGCCTGTATCCGTATTGCGCAGCAGCAACAATCTGAACGGCGACATGATTCGCGCCGGGCAGAAGCTGCGCCTGCCCAGGGACGACCAATTGATGGTTGATCCGCTGTATGCCCAGGCTGCGATGGAATTGCAAAACCTGCAGTCGGGACTGATCGCCGCTGACCAGATCACCCATCGTGTCCGCCAGGGCGAGAGCTTATCGGTTATCGCCCGGCGATACCGTGTGTCGGTCAGGGATTTGCAGCGCTGGAACAACATTTCCGATCCCCGCAGGCTGCGTGCCGGCGCTACCATCACCGTGTTCCATCAACCCGCCGAGCAAAGGCCCGCCACCAGTGGCAGTGTCAAGTACGTCGTTCAGCGTGGCGATTCGCTGTGGAGCATTGCGCGCAAGTACAACGTGAGAGTGAACGATCTGAAAAGCTGGAATGACCTGGGCAGTAACTCGATGATTCGCCCTGGCCAGTCGATCAAGATCGAACTCTGATGAAAAGCCGCAGCTGGCTGCTGGCTGCCTTGCTCTGTCATCCGGCGTTTGCCGTTGAACTCGATGGCGAGCCCATCCAGGGCGGCCTGATTTTCGGCAAGGTTAAACCCGCTGCAACGGTCTATCTAGACGACACCCCGGTCATGGTCTCAACCGAAGGCGCCTTCGTGATCGGCTTCGGCCGTGACGAAACCGGTGTGCGCACACTGACAGTCAGCGAGCCCGGAGCTGAAACGGACACGATTGCCCTGCCCATCCTGCTGCGTGAATACAACATAGAGCGGGTGGACGGTCTACCCCCCAAGACAGTCACGCCGGACCCGGAGTCACTGGAACGCATCAGGAAGGAAGGCGCGATGGTCGCCGGCGCGCGAGCGCGGCGTGATGCCCGGGCAGATTACCAGGACGGTTTCGACTGGCCTGCAGGCGGGCGCATCAGCGGCGTTTACGGCAGCCAGCGGGTGCTGAACGGAGAGCCCCGCAGACCCCACTTCGGCCTCGATATCGCAGCGCCAACGGGCAGTCCGGTTCATGCACCCGCCGATGGCGTGATTACACTGGCTGAACCCGATTTGTATTTTTCCGGTGGCACCATCATTCTCGATCACGGCCAGGGCCTGTCATCGACTTTCCTGCACCTCAGCAAAATCCTGGTCGAAACCGGAACAACGGTCAGCAAAGGCGATTTGATCGCCGAGATCGGCGCGACCGGACGCGCTTCCGGGCCGCACCTCGACTGGCGCATGAATTGGCTGGACCGGCGGGTGGATCCTCAGGTTTTGATGAAAAGCGAGCCGCCGCCTGCAGCACAGGCTGCAACGCCCTGAAACACTAAGTCCTGGAAAGTTCCAGGCGCACCGGAGCGCCCGCTCCCGCCACGTAACCACCTTCCACGCCCTTGGTGACCACCGCTACCGCGTTATGCGGATGCAGGCTCTCGTAGTGCGTGCAACGGGCCCAGAAATCAAGCACCCGGTCATCGCTGTTCAACGCGGTCTGGATTCGCCGGCCTGCATCCTCACAGAACATCAGATTCTGGCCATTGAGCCTTGCAAACGCCTGTTCATCCTCGCGCTTGACCGTGGCCTGCACCGGCGTTTTCAACGAATTTTCGATCTCATCGATCAGGTGGACAATCGGAAACATTTCGAAAGTCGGCTTCAGCCGGATGCGCAATTCCGCGGCACTGCGCTGACTGTGCGGCGTGGCCATGATGCCCTCTTCGCTGCCCAGCCATTCATGGAGCTGATCGAAGCTCACCTGCTCTTTACCCGAAAAGTCCTGGCTGAACTTCTCCTGGATCAGCTGCCGCGCCAGCGCAGCAGAACAGGGGCAGGTGCTGGAATAGAGGACTTCCAGGCCCATTTCCAGGCTGAATTCGCTGCCTTCCAGGATGCCAATCATCGAGATGGGATAACGCCGCCAGCCTTCATTATCGCTCAACAGCGCGGGGCGGCGGGTCACGTAATCAAAGTCCACGCGAATCAGTGCACGGTCACTCAACCCTTCGTGAGAATCCAGGAATGAACGCAGTAGTTGCCTGAGGGTGCAGGGATTGAGCGGCCTTTCGCCGAAACCCTGGTCCAGGTGAAGGTAGAGCCGGGACATATGAATTCCACGAACGTCCGGGTCCACCAGGTTCACATAGGCCGTGACCAGTGCACTGGACTGAATCAAACCGCCCGCACCATCTTCAATGCGAACCGGCATTTCGATTTCGTTCATACCGACCCAGTCCAGTTTTCCGGCGACTTCAGCCTGGGCGTCGTTGGCGATGTCGGGCATTTCCGGCAATACGCTCTCAAATGGCGTCATACGTTTTCTCCAATACTGAACCCACGATATCGGTGTCAACAGACCCGGAATCAAGTGCTTTTATCGCAGGGATTGTGAATTATCCGTTAAAAACCGGGCAGATACAAAAGAAAGGGTGCAAAATTTGCTGCCCGCACTGACTCAAATCAACCCGGCTTCATCCCGCCGATGGTAGAGTTTTGCCCAATTCAAACAGGGGCTTGAATGATGACAGAAGCAACTGAATTAACACCAAGGGAATACTACCGCTTACCGTGGACACTGACCGATAACGCCATTTCATGGCTGGAAGTGACCGACGACTGTAACCTCGCCTGTGAAGGCTGCTACCGGCCACACATCAAGAACCACAAGTCACTCGAACAGATCGCCGAAGAACTGGCGGTGTTCAAAGCACGGCGCAAGAGCGACTGCATGAGCCTGGCCGGTGGTGACCCGCTGGTGCATCCACAGATTGTCGAAATCGTCGAAATGGTCAAAGCAGCCGGCTGGAAGCCCATCATCAACACCAATGGGCTGGCGCTGGGCCGGAAACTGCTGCAAAAACTGAAAGATGCGGGCGCCTACGGGTTTACGTTTCACATCGACACCACCCAGGTCCGCTCCGATTCCGCGGCGGAAACGGAAAAAGACCACAATGACCTGCGGCTGAAGTACGCCAGGATGCTGGCGGAAGTGGGCGGCCTGTCCTGCTCATTCAACCAGACCGTCTGCAGCGATACGCTGGACCAGGTCAAGGATTCCATTGAGTGGGCGCAACAATACCCGGACCTGGTGCATACCATGGTGTTCATCCTGTTCAGGACGCCGGAGCTATACGGCGACTACGATGTTTACGCCAATGGCAAACCGGTCGATATCACCAAGACCTACGAGCGGCCCGACTGGGGCGGAGACTCCCTGCTGAAAGCCAAAGACGTGGTGGCGAAGATCCGGGAACTGGATACCGACTACGAACCCTGCGCCTACCTGAGCGGCGACCAGGATCCCAACGCGACCAAGTGGTTGCTGGCTTCGCGCCTGGCCACCAGAAAGCAGGGATTCGGCTACGTCGGACCACGTTCCATGGAAATGATCCAGGCCGGCCATCACTTTCTCAAAGGTACCTGGCTGAGTTACACGGATCCAAAACAGAATCGCAAAGGCAGAACCAACATGGCCCTGCTGTCGCTGTTCGACAAACGGGTTCGCGGCATTGCCAAACGCTACCTGGCGAACCTGTTCAGAAACCCGTCGACGCTGTTTGATAAAGTGCATATGCAATCTTTCATGATCATCCAGCCGATCGACGTGCTGGAAGACGGTCGCGCCAGCATGTGCGACGGCTGTCCAGACATGACCGTGCATGAGGGTGAGCTGTACTGGAGTTGCAGGCTGGAAGAGATCAAGGAGTATGGATGTTTCCTGCAGGGTGTGAAGCCCGATGGCTGCAGGCCCACAGCTCACTAGAGAATCGTAATAAATGTCCCTATTTCCCGTCCTCGCACTTGAAGTTGAGGGCAGGAAATGGTTTATTCTTTCTTGACAGAATTCTTTAATGCCAATCCGGAGAATAACATGTTCAGGCAATCCCTCTTAACGCTTCCAGCATTGCTTTCAATTGGCCTGATGGCCGGCTGCGCCAGCACCCCTCCTGCCTCGCCCGTAACGTTCCAGGCAGAGGCTATTGACGCCAAGGCGTACGTGCCCAAAGTTGATTCATTCGCGGTGATTTTCGATGCTTCATCGTCGATGGGAATGGAGTCAATGGGCGACGTCAAATTCAACACGGCCAAGGGCTTTGTCTCCGCATTCAACGAGACCGTTCCCGAACTCGACTACCAGGCGAGCCTGGTGAAATTTGGCGGTAGCTCCGATGATACATTCCCAGCCGGAACCGTCTACGGGCTGACAGACTACCAGAGCAGTGGTTTCGCATCGGGTCTGGGCTCGATTACAGAACCCGGCAACATCACGCCGATGGCTGAAGGTATCGACGCTGCGACTGAAGCGCTGAGCGGCGTGTCCGGCCCGGTCGCGGTCATCCTGGTCAGTGATTTCTGGAAAATCCTACATCAACAGGACACGATGGACGCGGCCAAACGCCTGGCGTCACAACACCAGGGCGATCTGTGCCTGTATCTCGTGAAGGTCGGTGACTTCGAGGGATCGGGCTGGTTGATCAACAACATGGCCGATATCACCAATTGCAGCAAAGCCATGAATGTCGGCGATCTCGCCGCATCAGGCGCGATGGCGGGCTTCGTAAAAGATGCGCTGCTGCAACCGGCGCCCCAAAAGAAGCCCATCCAGTATGAAAAGATCTCGTTCTCAGCAACTGCGCTGTTCGATTTCGACAAGGCCGTTCTCAAGTCGGCAGGAAAGGCCGAGTTGCAGAAACTGGGTCAATACATCATGGGCCAGGGCGTCCAGGTGGTCGACATCAACGTGATTGGCCATACCGACAGTATCGGCACTGAAGAGTACAACCAGAAACTGTCAGAACGCCGAGCCATGGCGGTCAGGGACTTCCTGGTCAGCGAAGGCGTTAAAGGCAGCATCATCGACGTCAGCGGCGAAGGTGAAGGCAGCCCGGTTGCCGATAACGGCACCAATGAAGGTCGGGCGCTGAACCGTCGCGTCGAGGTCCATGTAGGCGCGGAACAGAAAGCCAACTAAAAGCAAAGCTGGAAATACACCCGGCGCGGTTCGAAGGCATGCACGTGCATGCCCGCGAACCGCGCCGGTTTTTTTGTGCCTCAAGCGGTTTTAAGCCCGACAAAATTCCATCTTCAGATGCCCCAATTGCACTTTTTCTATATCCGTCAATTGGATGCTCCTCGATTCATTTCAAACCTCATCGCGAACCACCGGTCCCGATCGAGAATTAAGCCTCTGGTTTCGTCTTAACTCATACTTCTAGTGCCCGGTTTCCGGGGGCAAGGCATGGTCACCACAAGTTGATGAAATCAGGTGCACGGACTACTCTTGATATACCACCTCCAAAAAATCTACTCGTTCGAGTATGTGAGAGGCGACAATGAACACAAGTAAACTCATCTGCACCATTGCTTTATTCCCGGCGCTTTGGGCCGGACCTGCATTCGCCATTGACTGTACCGATCTTCCTGAGTGGAAGCGCCAGCGTTACTACCTTGAGGGTGACCAGGTGCAATACCGGGACGTGGCTTACGAAAATACCGCAGAGTCGTCAAAACGTGATAAACCTGACCCAGACTACGAACATCCATGGCTCCTGTTAGGTGCTTGTGCCCCACCTGATAGCGGGGGGGGTGGTAATGGGGAAGTACAGCCCATTTCCATCTACGGCGTTTGGCACTGCGGAAACAGTTTTTGCGATTGGAGCCAGAAGCGGAGTGTGGATGAATTTCACCTTGCCAATCGCTGGATCATCGATGCTGATGGTGATGGCTCAAATCGGCCATCGGTCAATCTTGTAGTGTTGAGCTTTCTTGAGCCAATGGAATTGCTGGAGGGGACCAACAACAGCGTTTTTTTGAACGGTATCCCAAAAGGAATGACGAAGGAGATAGTTAGCTACTTCACGGACGAAGACATCCGAGTACTGCTGTCGATGGGAGGCGTTACTTACACGAGTTCCTGGAATGAGGCGCTGATCACAGCCCCTGCTGAACTAGCCAGAAAGGCCCATGCTGCGGTTATATCTCTCGAAGCTGACGGCCTCGAAATCGACTGGGAAAATGGCACGCCAAGCGAAGTTGAGCTTAACGGCATTGAGGTCTTCATTGAAACTTACAACGGCCTAGCGCCTAGGGCAGTGTTGACCCTTGATCTGGCGGTTGGCTCCCGCTACCTGCAGGAATTAAGCCGTCGCGCGGCAAAAGACTGGTTACCGAGTGGGAAAATTGACTACATCAATGCAATGGTTCCCCGAGGTGATCCGTCTACCGATCAATGGCAGGAGCATGTGGACGGTAAGCCGAATTATAACCCGCCTATTTTGCCAAAGGCCCCGGCAAAAGTCGCAGTCAGCCTGTGGCTGACGAATGGCCGTAAGCCCAATCCCAACTGCGTTCAATTTTCCAGATCTTCCCAGCTTGCGAAGGCTGATTATGTGCGGACCGTGCAGCCAAATGGCGCCGGCTCGACTCCGGGCTTTCTCGGTTACATGTTCTGGGCCGCAGAGTGTCCTTCCACACGCAATGTCTGCACGACACCACCAAACGGATGTGCTAACGGCATGGGTGTAGGAGCCACAGAGTTCAAAATCCAGCCCCTGAATTTCGAAACTCTACGTACGGAATGAGAATGGTTTAAACCGTAGGTTGAAATCACAGTTCAATATCGGAAGTTGTTTTTCTGAAAGGTCACAGGACGGCTATCGACTGCGGTTTCAATCGGCCAACGCAACACACTACTATCTGTGAGTAACAGAAGAAGTGTTGCGTTGACCGGTTGAGTCCACCGCCGAATTGAGAACAAAACTCCCCTGAGGTTCATGCTTGGGGGAGTTCTGCTATGCGCCTCGAAGCAGAAACTACGTTGGCCTGGTTGCTAGTGGCCGTTAACGACCCAACTCGGAACTTTGAATTAATCCGTTCTGATGCATTAAATCGCATTTCTGTAACTATCTCCTATACTGAAAAATGCGGTGACTAACCGCTGCTAAATCGCCAGATTATTCAATAACAACTTCACACAATCGGCGAAACATAATCGAATAACCTCCCGATCCCGTGGCGGTCATGGCCGCGTTTGCCTCACCAACAAAGAAAATCTCGTGGAAGTTGAAGAGACATTTCCTGTGTGAGTGTAAAAAATTCGGTAAACGAGGAGTCTCAGATGAAAATTAAATTACTATTGTTAACCCTGATATGTCTCATTTCTTCGGTTGCTCAAGCCACGACCCCAAAATCCATCATAGTTTTTGGCGATAGTTTTACTGATTCAGGAAATCTCTATTACTTGTCTGGAGAACCTAGTGAGAATCCCTGGTTCACGAATGGACGAATTGGTGATGGCCCCAACTGGGCAGATTACCTTGCCGAATACTACAAACATGTTCCTCCAATGAAGGCAAGCAGCTATGGGGGTACCAACTATGCAATTGGTGGCGCTGACTCCAGTTTCGGTCCTGGTGTTTGGGGGCTTGGCAGTACGGGATTACAGGTTACCCAATATCTCAGCGAAACCACTGCGATTCGTGGAGAAGGTCATATTCTTTATACATACTGGGTTGGTGGAAACGACATTCTTGCGATGCAGGAATTGTCTGGGACGATAAACAACATTTCCATTCAACTGCAAATGCTGATCGATGCAGGAGCAAAGCACTTTTTGATTGGCAATATGATTCCCATCGGATTAACACCTGATGGATTGGCAGGCGGAGGTGGATTCAATCCTTATGGTATTTCGTCGGCAGAGTTGAACTCACTGAGTGCCTCATACAATGAAGCGTTGATGGAATTGCTTAACGAAATCAAATGCAATCATCCTTCGGTTTATTTCTACATTCAGGACAATCATCAGTTATTGCTTGATGTGTTGTCAGACCCCTTGTCATATGGTTTCGAGAACATTACCGAACCCGTGACGTGGTATGGGGGCGATCCGGAAGTATCCCTTTGGTGGGACGGCGTGCACGCGACTTCAAAATATCAGGCCCTCATCGCTGAACGTTCGTTCAACGTAATAAGGCACCACAAGGGGGGGCTGAGGTGCATGTTCGCTGATGAGTAGGCTGGATTCTCACTTAATCCACTAACCAGTCTGACTGGGATATGATTTGTGGCCACTCCGCGTTCTCGTGGGGTGGTCGCTGATCGTCACTGCAGGATCTCCCAATACCTCAGCCCCCTTTGATTGAGCCATTAGGTCACACGGTTCATGGTTCCACTTTTGGCCGGGAACAGCGATAAGCACCTGCCGGCTTTCACCCTAATTCAGTTCTGCTTGTTGCCCGGAAGCGGTCGTAAGTGAAAAAGAGAGGCTTTTGGCGGCTTCCGACCCGAACCGGAAGTTCTGAATGATTCCACACCCATGCATTTAATCGCAATTCTGTGACTATATCCTATACTTAGATATGCGGTACCTGCCGCTACTTTATCGCCAGATTATTCACAACAATCTGCAACCAAAAATCGAATAACCTCCCGATCCAGTGGCGGTCTAGAGAGCGCCTATCGCTACTTTCTCGTCAAATCAGGAGGCATATCATGAGACTCGTTATCGGTTTATTCTCTAAGTCCGCGGTGCTGGTCGGCATGAGCCTTTGTTTCGCAATGCCGTTGCAAGCTGCCATATATTTTGACTTTGAGGGAACATGTGCAGCTCCCGATGATTTTATCTGTGATTTTGTCGGCGACAGTGTAACTGGTGTGCTTACTGCAGAAGATTTTGAAATCCCAAGCGATCCCTTGGCATTCGTTGTGGGAAAAATTCAATACGTCACATTTCAAGGACCTTCAAGATCGATCAACTACGTGCCACTCGTCGCGGGCAACTTGCTTAGGTTTCAGTTCGGCATTGTGACCGGGGCACAAACCATTGGCGGAGATCCGTGGACGGTGTTCAGTACTGCTGAAGGCTTGTGGTTCATAAAGGACTATGACAATCCTGGCACATGCCTTGATTTTCCATGCGGTCCAGGCGCGATTGCGCTTCGAGCAACCGATGTCCAAATTGACATCAAATTCTGCAGCGATCCGAATGCCTTCAACTGCAAGAAGAAGGGCGTCCTGCCCGTAACCATCTTTGGAACTGAAGACTTTCTGGTTCAGGACATCGATCCCGGTAGTCTGCAGCTCTGTACCGAAGACTTGTCGGCATGCACAGGAGCGCCACGAGTGTACTCGTATGCTGATCGCGGCGATCCGACCTCCGACCTTGGTGCAGCGATGTGTGCGATCGATCCGGATACAGGTGAAGAGGTGATGAATCAGGATGGTTTCCTTGATCTCGATGCGGCCTTCGAAGCCAGCGAAGTTCAAGAGATGCTCGGTATGTTCTGTTACCTGGACAAGGGCGCCATTTCTGAGTCTCTCATACTCACCGGCGAGACTTACGACGGGATGGCCATCTACTCTGTCCCGATGGATGACGTGGGTATTGATCAGCTCCTAAAGGTTAACAAATCTTCGGTGATGGTCGATTGTCCGTGCTGGTCCGATGCCGACATTCTCGCACTGCCTATGGCAGGGACTGACGCCATGTGCACCTCTGACGGTGGAAGATTGGACATCTGGCAGGATGGTTTGTGTGAACACTCTTACGGTGTGGGTATTTCCCCCACTGGCTACCAGTGTGTTACCAACAGGTTTTCCTGTCCCGGCCTTCCTGATCTCGGTGGGGAGTGGATTGAGACGAGCGAAATCGAATTTGCAAGCTGCTTGGCCCAGATCGTTGGCCGCTGTCAGGAGTTGGGTATCGATCCACCCGAATTTCCATGATCCGGTCTGTCTGAATCATTAATTACGACGAAAGCGCTTGACTTCCGGTCAATTCCGGCTGGGGGTTAAGTGTGGCATGGAGGTGGGCTTGGGGTCCGATGGGCGCAGGAAGGACGTGAGCGTGGCCAAAGAACTGAATTTGATCTGATACTGCTTGTAAGGCCAAGTCTTGATTAGTAAACGTAATGACCGTTCCTGGCCGAACTGAGAACAAAGCTCCCCTGAAAATCCTGTCCAGGGGAGTTCTCTTATCCGTCGAATAGCAGAACCAGGCCATTCAGAGTCTCTGATGGCTGCAAACGACCCAAGCCGGAGAAAATGACCTGAAATGCTGTCAGAAATTTTCTGTAATTGTTCTACACTGAAATTAGTCGCCACCTGCTAGAGAATCAAGGGGAGGGCCCGCCATGCGGGCCTTTTCTATGCCTGAACACCACTGGTCAGTGCAAAAACGCCGCTGGTCCTTAAATGCATTGAGACCATGACTGTAATGGAATAGCGTTGTTATAGATGGTCAGCCAGGGAAGGCTCCTTGGCTGGCCTTTTTTCGTTCTGAACGAATCACGGGGAGGGCCGGACATGCTTGTATTGTCTAGAAAAGTCGGGGAGAAGCTTGTCATCGATGATGATGTGACGGTTGCAATATTGAGTGTAAGAGGTAATCAAGTACGAATCGGAATCGCGGCGCCCCCCGAGGTGCAGGTGCACCGCGAGGAAATCTACCAGCGAGTCCTTGAGGATCGCCTCAATGGCATCAGTACTGAAGGCAAAGTAAGATTTAAAAAAGCCATAATAGCCTGATGTTCTGCAGGACCGGCCAATTTCAGAATGTTAAATTCAGCGTGTGGTGATCTCCCCTTCCGACCCGAAACAGTAGTTAGTTGCCAGACCATTCGCAGACCTCTCACCGGCCGTAGCGCCCATAATTTGTCCCGGGCTGCGGCAATTTCTGGTCGGCTGAAGTCTAGAACTGGTGGTTTATACTTCCGGTTTTAAAGAAGCGAGAGAAAAATGGGCAAATACAGAAACGAACTTCCCCAACTAGCTGGTGGCCTCTTTCTCAACGATGCTGGCCTCGAAACCGACATCATCTTTAACAAAGGAGTCGAGATTCGAGAGTTTGCTGCGCACACCCTTCTCCCCGATCCTGTCGGGCGCGAAGTACTGGCAACCTACTTTCGTGAGATGTTGTCGCTCGCGAAATCAAATGGCGCTGGGTTCGTCCTGGACTGTCCCACGTGGAAAGCCCACATGCACTGGGCCGATGACCTCAATGCAAACGAAGGCGAGATTCGAAAAGCCAATGTCGATGCAGTCGCATTCGCAGCAGGACTGCGCGAAGAATTTTCTGAGAATGAGCAACCGATCGTAGTCAACGCTCTTATCGGTCCCCGAGGCGACGCTTACACACCAGACGTTGAGATTGCCACTGAAGAAGCCGAGAAGTATCACGCACAGCAAATCAGTTGGCTTGCAGAAACCGAAGTAGACATGGTCACGGCCCTTACATTCACGATGGCCGATGAGGCCATTGGTGTGGTGCGAGCAGCAAAGGCTGCGAGGATACCAATCGTGGTTTCCTTCACGGTTGAGACTGACGGCAAACTGCCGACGGGGGAAGCGCTCGGCGATGCGATTCAGCGAGTCGATGCCGAAACCGGAGATGCAACGGCCTATTACATGGTCAATTGCGCTCACCCCGACCATTTCTCGGGAGTGATCGGTGATGAAGAATGGACGAGGCGCATACGCGGACTGCGTTGCAATGCATCGCGATTGAGCCACACTGAGCTGGATGAATGCGAAGTGCTCGACGACGGAGACCCTGCCGAACTCGGACAGCAGTATGCCAAACTCATGAATCGCATGCCCTGGCTCAACGTCTTCGGGGGATGCTGCGGCACCGACCTTCGTCACGTAACAGAAATTGCAAACGCTGTGACGAAGTGAATATGAAGGATCACATTGTTGTCGGTTTGGGAGTACGCATGCTGTGACTACTCGCACTTTATTCACCCTATGGCCGAGGCTGTGTGATAACCCCCCTGAGATTCACGTCCACGAGAGTTCTCTTATGCGCTTGCGGTTTCAACTGGTCGATGCTGTTCCCCGTCAGCAACACTCGGACTAACTGGGCGGTTTGAATAAGAGAGACTTTTGGCTCATCGTAACTCAGAAGAGGAACGATGATGACCAAGAAGAAAGACAGCGCCGAGAAGGCCATACGTGACATTCGACGGGCCACCCGGTGTGGCTGTAGTAAGGAGCAAGGTGCTCGTGCAGGTCGGACAGGTCGAGGAAGCGGTCGATCTTGCGCAGCAAGTGATCCTGCGGCACTACGTCATCGAGGTTAAAGGTGTAAAAGAGCAAGCCAATTATCTCATTGATCGATTATTGAACGGAGTTTTTCAACACAATAGACCCAAAAGAGAATTCAGCACTTATTACTCTTTCTGATCTGAAATAAAATATATAGTTGTTGATAGAACATAATCCGGCCATGTGAATGCAGAATCTGCTGATATACATCAGTCGACCATGAGGTGACCTTAGGTAAAATAGAAAAATTTAGAGTTCTCAGAGGATTTTCTGAAGGTGAATTCGCGTGGCCCGGTGTTGAGCTGTTCAACTCCGGGCTTTTTATTGCAAGACCAGGAGGTGCATGATGAAGACTGTAAAATCTTCCATATTTTGGGGGTCGTTAATACTGGTGACGCTCCTATTCATGCCTGGAGCATTACTCGGTCAGGAAGAACCGAGTGATTGCGTGGTTGGGGGAGCGCTGGCATATGACAATTGGACCAAGGTCGATTCCGGCGGCGCGGGTTCTTTACCTGAGGGCGCCCAGGATTCTGATTACATTCGATGCAAGGCCTGCCACGGCTGGGATCACATGGCCACGGACGGTGGTTACGTAAGACGTTCGCGCAACGAGGGCCGGCCCAATGCCGGTGCTGGTGATGGCGACGCTACCAGTCGCAATATCAGTTTTGCCGCCCGGGGTGAAGGCGAAATGGTGACGGCGGACATGATCTGGCATATGGGTACCGGACGCTCCTACGAGGACGGCAAGGGCAGCTGGGTGGCACTGGAAGACACCCATTCTGCCAGCAACAAGGCCGCGCATTCCAACGGCTACACCCTGGGCAATCAGCATCCCGATTTTTCTACCGGGGGCATGACGATGATCCAGGCGGATTGCCTGACCGAATTCCTGAACTACGAGGACGCCGATCCAACGGCTTATTTCGCTGACATTAATCCGGACATGAACCCGGTGCTGTATACCATTGTCGATACAGCCGATGCTGCAGCTGGCGAGGCGTACTACGATGAAAACTGCGATGGCTGCCATGGTGATCCGGCGGGTGAGTCACCGGTAGATGCCCCTGAAGGCGGCATCCTCGCGTACCTCGCGCAAGACGGCAAGTTCAGTGAATTTTCTCATAAGGTCCGCTGGGGCATTCCCGATACGGGCATGACTCGTGGCGCGATGGGTTCACCGACTTCGGCCGACGTGGCCAACATGATGCTGTGGTTGCAGCAGGAAGGCGGCACTGGCTTTGCCCTCAATCCGGGCCTGACGGGAACCTGGTGGAACCCGGCGCGGTCGGGAGAAGGCTTCCTGTTGGAGTTTGCCTATAATGGCGACACTCTGACCTTTTTCGGTTCCTTCTACACCTATCAACAGTCCGATGTTTTTCCATTCTGGATTGTCTTCCAGCCGGTCGGTGGTGTCGTGCCCGAGAGCGGAACCACACTGGAAGCGATCGCTTACGCGACCGCAGGAACAATGTGGGGTGATGGGTTTAATCCCGATGACGTCCAGACGGATGAATTCGGCACGGCAACGTTCACGTTCACGGACTGCGGCACGGGCCACGTATTGATCGAACCGAACGAGTTTTTCGTGGGCCATGGATTCACGTCCAACGTGGAATACACCCTGGAACGCACGCTGGACTCGGCGATCGAATGCCCGTCGCAGTAGGCTTATTATTGCAGCATAGAAAATTCCGCAATCCGATCTGTCTGCAATCGCTACCGCGGATACGTACAGCAAGCTGAATGAAACGGCCGGGTCATTGCCCGGCCGTTCCTTTATTTCCACTCCTGGCCGAACTCGGAGATAGACTCCCCTACGATCAACAACCAGGGGAGTTCTGCTATGCGCCGGACAGCGGAATCAGTCGATTGAGAGGCTACCTGGGCCGCTAACGACCCAAAAGCAAACTTCCGCGTGCGGGTTAACTGATATCCAATCCGAAATTCTACCGTTTCTGTCCGTGTCTATAAGTGAAGCCCGCACATAAGTGAGTGGATTCGCAAATAAACAAGTAGTGTTGCTCGTTGTTACATTCTTCACTTAATACGACGTGGTCGGGCCATGACGAGGAGAAATCAGAAATGAACTTTACAAAGTTAATGGGTCAAGTCTTGGTCGCAATCTGTTTAGGCATTTTCGCTCTGAGTGCTTTGGCCGGAAATTGTGATAACCCAAGATATGCAGCGAAAAATCCACTGGAATGTAGTGATCCACCAACAGATCCGCCCGGCCATACAAAGCGTCTAAAAGTAACCGTGTACTATGGCGATGAATTAACCGCCGCCCCTGAAGACTGCGAGGCAGAGGGAAACCAAGAAAAATGCATCTCTACTTCATTCGAGGTTGAAGGCACTGTTACATGCTCAAGCCAGGTATGTGATTTTTCAAGAACTAATGAAGAAGATGGATTTTTGACTCAGGAGAAGGTATTCGGCATCCCCCCGTCACAATTCAATCTTCTGGCGCTGACCAGCATTCGAGGAACAGATATAGTGCCTGCATATTGCTTTGCTACCGAATATGATGAAGATATCGGTGAATTTGATCCAGATAACCCACCAACCACATTTGAACAGTATGACTATCCCGGTTTCACTTTGGGATATATCAACGGATTTTGGCTACGCAGTCCGGTGGTGTCCACAGCAGATGATGAACAAAAGTGGTGGGCGCATGTCTGGGCCCTGAGTGATGATATGAATGGCGTACAGCGCCAATACAGGTTTAATTTTGGCGGTGAGTGCACCAACCCGGACGGGAGCAGATGCCCAACGCTACGCGACAACAACAATAGCGATCCCGATTTCACCGGCAATTTTGGATACGGGTTTGCAGGCGGCGTCTTCGGAGAAAATACAAACCAAAGAGGTGAAGGGCAAACCTGCCGTTGCACCGTATCAAGCAAGCCGGGATGTCCTGATCATGTCAATATGGGCGATGGCGTTCCGCGGCCTGCGTCTTGGATCACAATAGAGGATGTAATCTCAGAATAGATAATCTTGAGAACTAAACTTTGCCGAGCCGTTTATTACCAGCGGCTCTTTTTCGTTTCCTGAATTTCCGTTTCTGGCCGAACTCGGAGATAGACTCCCCTACGATCAACAACCAGGGGAGTTCTGCTATGCGCCGGACAGAAGAATCAGTCGATTGAGAGGCCACTTGGGCCGCTAACGACCCACAGTTGAACTTTGAACTAAATTGGAACTGAGCACCAGATTTGGACTGTCTCAAAACTGAAACGCTTTCTCAATTCAACTTTCGCAGTTCGGCTGATAATTCAATAAAGCAGTTTCTTGTAGCTAGATCGCTTTATTAAATCGAAATAAGTTTTTCGATTTCGCTCATCTGCATATTTACTTATAGCTTGATTAAATGTACTAAACCGTACGATCTATTCAAGCCACCGTAAAAAATTCATTATTTAGAATCATATAGATAATCCCAACTTAAGGATTAAAGTTAGGAAAAGGAGAACTAAAAACCAAAGTTAAATACTTCCTTTGGGAAAAGTTCGGCAGGGCTCGTTATGCCTTGTGTTACAGGGAAGTTTTTCGCCAACAAAATGCGAGGAGATTGTTATGAACACCAGATCAATACTTGGGTCATTTTTGTGCATGGCATTGCTGATTCCTGGCTTGATTTACGATGTACAGGCTGGCGCCACACATTATGACTATGATGACGCCTGGATTGTAGACGACTACATAAACTGCACTGACGAACCGGGTACCTGGGAATTTATGGTATCGGAGGTGACACTCGATCATGTAACCCCCAGTGGGAAAGGCCACTTCATGTGGCATGCATGGTGGGAAGGCACACTGGTCGGTCATGAAACAGGGTACGAATGGTATACCAAGGGCATATTACAGTCGGTCCAGCGATATTCCCTTAACGGAGACCTGGTCGGTGGACAAATGACACTTGAAAACTCCATCCTGAAACCCCTGACTCCAGGTGCACCGCGAATACTGCTCGACGTGTTTATTCAATCTTCGTACAACGCCAACGGTGATATGGTCGTCGACAAATTCACCTACGCACTGAACTGCCTTGGCAAGAAAAATTAGGACAGCCTTGGCAATGTCGCAGTCTTGGCATCGCAAATCCTGACCACGCCGGGGCGGGATAGTCTGCCCCGCCCCGCGTGCGCCAGTTTGTAAAAAAACTTTAGGGTGTGACCTAGACTGCAGCGCCAATGTGGAATCTGTGATTAATGCTGCAGATACCTTTGGGATTTGCAATTTCCGCTTCTGGCCGGTTTCTGAGATTGGCTACTTCTCAGCCTGACTTCCGCTAAGCGCCAGCTAACGGAACCAGGCTGCTTTTTGTGCGTTTTAGCTGTTGGCGACCCGAAGGCGAAATTGTCTGCCGTAAGTCGCCTTCACCATCACCTACAACACCACACTCCTAGATGGCTTTGAGGGTGTTCCCTATACTGGTTCATAATGATCTTCTGACACATTGCGAGCGGAGATAAAGGACTTCGACCCCATACTCGAAGGAAAAATTAATGATGAGATCCCCTCTGACAGTAATTGCTGTGTGTTCCGTTGCGCTGTTTCAAATCGGTTGCGATAGAAATCATGATGCTCCGGATTCTACCCCTCTTGAACAAGACGCGATTGTAGAAGTTACGGATTCACAGCTTCAGTCTGTCCTTGTCAACGATTATGAGATCAATTACCTGGACATTGGAGACGGCGAAGCTGTTGTTTTTGTCCACGGCGGTCTGGGCGACTACCGCACTTGGAAAGCACAAATAGATGCGTTTTCCAGAGATTATCGAATCATTGCAATCAGCCGGCGATATGCCTATCCAAACAAGCAGGAGGAAAATGACTCAAACGACTACAGCGTCACGCCCCACGCTGAAGACCTTGCTCAATTACTGAAAACGCTTGACCTTGGCCCGGTTCACCTTGTTGGGCACTCTTATGGTGCTTTTACGTCCTTGCTCACTGCCCTGGAGCATCCTGAATTAATTAGAAGCCTTACGCTTGGTGAGCCTCCCGTTATGTCATTGTTGGCTAATATCCCTGATGGAGGAGTGGCCGGTAGCGAATTTGCGCAAAACGTCCTAGCCCCAACCGCGCAAGCGTTTTTAAGCGGTAATGACGAAAAAGCCGTACAACTATTCATTAGCGGAGTTTTGGGTGACAGTGATTATTTTTCCAATGCTCCAGAGGAACAAAAAGAACTGATGATGAGTAATGCTTTTGGGCTGAGAGGAGTTATCTTGACTGAGAATCCCTTTCCACCGCTGAATTGCGAAT
>Ga0224504_10000214_pt1 | contig 25413 bp, 27 predicted proteins | sample SF_Oct11_sed_USG_3_FD_170160 | JGI IMG/M metagenome (GOLD analysis project Ga0224504, IMG submission 170160) | Sediment microbial communities from San Francisco Bay, California, United States - SF_Oct11_sed_USGS_24 | ecosystem: Environmental > Aquatic > Marine > Sediment | place: USA...
TTACGCATTTATGAAAAAATAATTGCGCAAAAACTATCTGTTAGACAAACTGAAGAATTGGTTAAAAGCATAAAAGCTGGGACTATATCAAAACAAAAACAACAAAGTAAAAAAGTTGATACACCATCATTTGTAAGTACAGGGGTAAATACTTTTAGTGAATATTTTGGACATAAAATAGATATTAAATTATCAGGTAACGATAAAGGAAAAATAATTATTCCTTTTCATTCAGAAGAAGATTTTAACCGACTAAAAAAATTATTGGAATAGTGTTAAAAAAACAACTATATCTACTTTTTATTGTAACTGCTTTATCTGTTTTTAATTGCTTTTCTCAAGACGATTTAAAAATTAAAGCCAAGGATACCATTATTGGAAACCCTTATGAATTTGATCCTCTTTCTCCTGCTAGAGCTTCTTTTTACTCAGCCGTGTTACCTGGTTTAGGACAAGCGTATAATAGAAAGTACTGGAAAATACCCATTGTATATGCAGCACTGGGAACAGGTGTTTATTTTTATGTTTGGAACAACCAAAATTACAATAAATATAGGGATGCTTTCAAATTAAGAAAAAATGGAAAACCTGATGATTTTGATGGCCTTAATGGTAATCCTTCCTTATCTACCAGTACATTAGAATCAGCACAAAGTTCTTTTAAAAGTGATCGAGATTTATCTCTTTTAATCACTATCGGAATGTATGTTTTGCAAATAATAGAAGCGAGTGTAAATGCGCATTTATTACAACACAATATAGATGATAATTTATCATTTAGACCCGAATTATTAAAAAATAACGTGACCAATAAAACCATTGTTGGCGCATCATTCAATTTTAAATTTTAAACATGAAAATAGCTTTATTAGGTTATGGAAAAATGGGTAAAACAATTGAGAAAATTGCTTTACAAAAAGGTCATGAAATTGTTTTAAAAGTAGACGAAAACTCTGAAAATTACGATATAACCTTAGCAGACGTAGCTATTGATTTTAGTATCCCATCAGTGGCTTTTCACAATATTTCTACCTGTTTAAAAAACAATGTACCTGTTGTTAGTGGAACCACAGGCTGGTTAGATAAATTTGACGAAGCTACCAATTTATGTAAAAAAAACAACGGAGGTTTTATCTATGCTTCAAACTTTAGTTTAGGTGTAAATATCTTTTTTGAATTGAATGAATATTTAGCCAAAATGATGGGTAATTTGAGTCAGTATGATATTTCTATGGAAGAAATTCATCACACCCAAAAATTAGATGCCCCAAGTGGAACCGCTATTACCTTGGCAGAAGATATTATTAAACATACCAACAAAAATAGTTGGGCACTTGACATAACAAATAACAATACTGAAATACCTATAGTTGCAAAACGTATTCCTGATGTTCCAGGAACACATAGTATTAAATACAAATCTGAGGTTGATACCATTGAAATAAAACACACAGCTCACAATAGAAGTGGGTTTGCATTAGGTGCTGTTATAGCTGCAGAATGGCTGGTAGGAAAACATGGTATTTTTACAATGAAAAACGTTTTGGGTTTACAATAATACAAAAATTTAATTATGACATTTTTACAATTGATTATCTTTTTCCTGATTATTCAACTGGTACACTTTGCTGGAACTTGGAAATTATACAAAAAAGCAGGTAGAAAACCTTGGAAAGCACTTGTGCCTATATACAATGCCACTGTTTTAATGAAAATAATTAATCGTCCTACATGGTGGGTTATATTGTTATTTATACCTGTAATTAACCTCTTAATGTTTCCAATAATTTGGGTTGAAACCGCTAGAAGTTTTGGAAAAAACTCAACAGTTGATTCATTTTTAGCTGTGCTTTCATTAGGTTTCTACAACTTCTATTTAAACTATGTTGCCAACGTAACTTATATTGAAGACCGAAGCTTAAAACCAAGAACTGAACTAGGTGAATGGGTAAGTTCTATTGTATTTGCAATTATTGCTGCTACTTTAGTGCATACATATGTTATGCAACCTTATACAATTCCTACATCATCTTTAGAAAAATCGTTATTAATTGGAGATTTTCTTTTTGTGAGTAAATTTCATTATGGCGCAAGAGTACCTATGACCACTGTTGCAGCCCCTATGGTACACGATTCTTTGCCTTTTGTTGGTGCAAAATCATATTTAAAAAAACCACAATTACCTTATTTACGAATTCCTGGATTTCAAGATATAAAACGAAATGAAATTGTGGTATTTAACTGGCCAACGGATACCGTTCGTTTTTTTAGAGATAAATCCAATATCCATGTTGACAAACCTATCGATAAAAAATCTAATTATGTAAAACGTTGTGTAGGTATCGCCGGTGATTCGCTACAAATTATAGATGGCTATATTTTTATTAACGGAAAGCAAACAGTACTTCCACACAGAGCAAAACCACAATATTACCATAAAGTTGTTACAAACGGGCAACAATTTAGTGCCGCTACACTAAAAAGATATGAAGTAACAGAAGGATCTGCCTTTAACGGAGAATATTATTTTTTGAATTTAACCGATGCCAATGCAGCCAAACTAAGAAACAACCCAATTGTTAAAAGTGTTACCAAACAATTAACTCCTGGTGGGACTTATGATTCTTCAATATTTCCACACAACGAGCAATACAAATGGTCTGTTGATAATTTTGGTCCCATTTATATACCTGAAGCAGGTAAAACAGTTGCACTAAATTCAAAATCGCTCCCTTTTTATAAGGCCATCATTAAAGAATATGAAAACAACGATTTAACCATAAATGGAGACGAAATTTATATCAATGGAAAATTAGCAGATACCTATACATTTAAGCAAAATTACTATTGGATGATGGGTGATAACCGTCACAATTCTGAAGATGCACGTTATTGGGGTTATGTACCATTTGATCACGTTGTAGGTAAACCTGTTTTTATATGGTTTAGCTGGGATACTAACGGACAAGGAATTGCTAACAAAATAAGATGGGATCGTGTTTTTACTACCGTACACGGAGATGGAAAACCGGTCTCTTATTTATATTACTTTATTGGTGCAATGTTACTTTGGTACGGAATTAGTACTTATAGAAAAAGAAAAAAAGGCGAATAACTAATTTGTCAAACTGAGCTTGTCGAAGTTCTAATAACAAAAAATGCTTATTATATTTCGACAAGCTCAGTATAACATATCAAAAGATCTCTTTATATTTTAATATGATTTTACTTCAACCAACATATTTTTCATCAATAATCCAATATGTTGGCATTTCAAAAACAGAAAAAATATTTTTTGAAAATGAAGATAATTTTCAAAAACAAACCTATAGAAACCGCTGCTATATTAATACTTCTTCGGGTAAACAAGTATTAACAGTTCCCGTACAACACAATAAAGGTGAAAAAGTAAAAACAAAGGATGTAAAAATTGACTATAAAGACCAATGGCAAAAATTACATCTACGCAGCTTATTTACGGCCTATAATTCTTCTCCTTTTTTTGAATTTTACATAGACGATTTACGCCCTATTTTTGAAATAAAAACAACATTCCTGGTCGATTTAAATTTGAAATGTCACCAATTTATAATGGATGCTTTACAAATTAACATTCCTTCAATAAAAACAACTGAATATCAAAAAGAAGTTGATTTTTTAGATTTAAGGAAATTAGCCATTGCCAAAGGTGAAAATAATTTTAATTTAGAAAGGTATATTCAGGTTTTTGAAGAAAACAATGGATTTATTTCTAACTTAAGTATTTTAGATTTATTATTTATGGAAGGCCCCAATGCGCTTAACTATTTAGAAAACCAACCAATTCAATTTTAATTTGGAAATTATACGCTTTATAGTACACTACGGAATGCACTTTTTAGTTCCTGGAATTATTGCTTATACTTTTTTTAGACAAAATTGGAAAAAGGTCTGGATTATATTTACACTTACCATGTTTGCAGATCTTGACCATTTATTAGCTTCACCCTTATTCGACCCAAACAGGTGCAGCATTAATTTCCATCCATTGCACTCCTACTATGCAATTGCTATATACGCACTACTACTAATCCCTTCTAAAACAAGAATTGTTGCCATTGGATTACTATTTCATATGCTTTCAGATTTTGTTGATTGTCTCTGGTTAAAATAATAAAAGACAAAGTTATCTCTTATTGTTATTTTTCATATCTTTGCTAAATAAAATTCATTAAAAATGATAGATATTAAAGATAAAACCATTGCAGAAATTGTAAGCGATGACATAAGTACCGCTTCCGTTTTTAAAAAATACAATTTAGATTTTTGTTGTGGCGGTGGAAAAACTGTTGAAAAAGCTTGTGAAAAAGCAAATATCAATACTGAAGGTGTTGTGGCTGATTTATTAAACAACACCTCCAAAAACAACACACCAAATTTAAATTTTAAAGATTGGAGTGCTGATTTTTTAGTCGACTATATTATAAATGTACACCACACTTATGTAAAAGAAAATTTAAGTATTATCAATGAATTTTCTTCAAAAGTTGCCAGAGTTCACGGTCAACATGCTCCTGAAACAATTGAAATAGACAATTTATTTACTGAACTTTCATATGAATTAATAAATCATTTAGAAAAGGAAGAAACTATTTTATTCCTTGCCATTAAAACAAAAATAGTAGATCCTACTTTTGAATATGATGCTGCAGTTATTGAAATTTTGAAAGACGAGCACGACCATGCCGGAACCATTGTAAAACAAATTCAGGCCTTAAGTAATAATTTTACACCCCCTGAATGGGCTTGCAATACCTACAAAGCTTTGTACCACAAATTAAATGAATTTATAAACGATTTATACCAGCACATACATTTAGAAAACAACATTTTATTTCATAAAATAAGAGCATAACATCAGCAACAGATAAAAAAATGAATGGCGCGGATTTGAAATCAAATCAGTGCTATTAAATAATACAATTGTAAGAATCCCAAAAAAAAATCCCAAAAAAATTTTTGGGATTTTTTTATTTACTATCTCACTAGTTTTTTATACTTAATACGTTTTGGCATTAAATCTCCTCCTAAACGTTTCTTCTTATTTTCTTCATAATCTGAGAAAGAACCTTCAAAGAAATAAACTTGAGAGTCTCCCTCAAAGGCTAAAATGTGTGTACAAATTCTGTCTAAAAACCAACGGTCGTGACTAATAACAACGGCACACCCAGCAAAATTCTCCAACCCTTCTTCTAATGCACGTAAGGTATTTACATCTAAATCGTTTGTTGGCTCATCTAATAACAATACGTTTCCTTCTTCACGCAAAGTCATAGCTAAATGTAAACGGTTTCGCTCTCCACCAGATAATGCACTCACCTTTTTATTCTGTTCACTTCCTGCAAAATTAAATCTACTTAAATAGGCTCTAGAATTTACTTGCTTTCCCCCCATTAAAATTAGTTCTTGCTCTTCAGAAAAGTTTTGCCAAATGGTTTTATCTGGATCAATATTTGAATGGCTTTGATCTACATAAGCAATTTTTGCAGTTTCACCAACCACAAACTCACCTCTATCAGGAGCCAATTCATTCATAATCATTTTAAAAATGGTGGTTTTACCAGCCCCATTCGGACCTATAATTCCAACAATACCAGCTTGTGGCAAATTAAAGTTTAAATCTTCATATAGTAACTTATCTCCAAAAGCCTTTGACACCCCTTTAGCTTCAATAACATTGGTTCCTAAACGTGGCCCATTAGGAATAAAAATTTCTAATTTTTCATCCAGTTGATTTTGATCTTGACTCATTAATTTATCATAATTAGCCAAACGAGCCTTTGATTTTGCATGACGACCCTTTGGTGCCATTCTAACCCATTCTAACTCACGCTCCAATGTTTTCTGACGTTTTGAAGCTGATTTAGATTCTTGCGCCAAACGTTTTGATTTTTGATCTAACCACGAAGAGTAATTCCCTTTCCAAGGGATTCCTTCACCTCTATCCAGTTCTAAAATCCAACCGGCAACATTATCCAAGAAATACCTATCATGGGTTACGGCAATAACAGTACCTTTATACTGTTGTAAATGGTGCTCTAACCAATGTACAGATTCTGCATCTAAATGGTTGGTAGGTTCATCTAACAATAACACATCTGGCTCTTGTAATAATAGCCTACACAAGGCAACTCTTCTTCGTTCACCACCCGATAAATGTTCAATAGGTGTATCGCCATCAGGTGTGCGCAACGCATCCATTGCAATCTCCAATTTAGTATCTAGTTCCCACGCATTGGCTGCATCAATTTTATCTTGAAGCACGGCTTGTTGCGCCATTAACTTATCCATTTTATCTGCATCAGAATACACTTCCTCCAAACCAAATAGTTCGTTTATTTTGTTGTATTCATCTAAAATAGCTACCGTATCAGCAACCCCTTCTTTTACAATTTCCAGCACTGTTTTAGAGTCGTCTAATTCTGGTTCTTGAGATAAATACCCGACAGAATATCCCGGAGAAAAAACAATATCTCCCTGATAGTTTTTTTCGAGGCCTGCAATAATCTTCATTAAGGTAGATTTACCCGAACCGTTTAAACCTAAAATTCCAATTTTCGCTCCGTAAAAGAAGCTTAAATAAATATTTTTTAAAACTGGTTTATTGGCACCTTGATAGGTTTTTGATAAACCTGACATTGAAAAAATAACTTTCTTATCGTCTGACATTTTATATGCTAATTTTTTAATTAATTTTTGAGAAATATTACATTCTCCCTTTTAGGGCATTAAATACCCAAGCGATGGCAAAAAAACCGATCCCTACTGAAGCAAATCCCCATCCTGCAACATCATCATATCTAAAAGCACCAAGTGCTATAAGTGCTAACCCAACAATTATCATAATAAATGTTGCCCAAGCCAATACTGTATTTTTGTTCATTTTTTGAAAATTATTTTTTATTAAAAATCCTAAAAAGATTTATGTAGGCTGCAAATATCGTAATTTTTTAACAAAATACATAAAAATCATCTTCATAAAGACAGTGCTCTAAACTGTTAATTAATGTTGTTTTTAAAAATACACTAAAATTTCATGGGTACTTCAACAAATAACAATTGAGATTTTTCTTTTGAAATTATTTCAACATTTACAGTATGTTTAATACCAATTGCATCTCTTTTATTTAATGTTTTCCCATCAATAACAACTTCTCCTTCAATTAACATTATATAAACTCCGTTTGTTTCTGCAGTTAATTCATAATTAAAATGGGTATTTTCGTATAGGTCTATTCTTGAAATTTTTGCATCTTGATGAATTGTTAACGATCCTTCTACTTCATTAGAGATTGATGAGACCAAGGTTTGTAATTTGTTTTTTCTTTCTGAAACTTTAAAAACTTTCTGGTTATATCTAGGTGTAACACCTTGCTTATTAGGTGCAATCCAGATTTGAAATAAATTAACATCTTTTGTTGAATGATTGTTCATTTCTGAATGTTGAATACCCGTTCCTGCAGACATTATTTGAACTTCTCCTGTATGTAGTGGAATCCATTCATTAGACATAGAATCTCTATGTTTTAAAGCGCCTTTTAATGGAATAGAAATAATTTCCATATTATCATGTGGATGCATTCCAAAACCCATTCCTCCTTCAATAATATCATCATTTAAAACTCTTAACGCACCAAAATTCATCTTTTCAGGATTGTAATAGTGTGCAAAACTAAACGAAAAATTTGCTTTTAACCACCCATGGTCTGCAGTTCCTCTTTCACTTGCTTTATATACTTTTGATTTCATACGTTTTTATTTTTTTTAGTTAGAACATCTCAAACAGTAATTATTAGTCGTCTATATAGCATCCTAAACTTTTTTATTTCAACGTAATTTATCTAATAACCCATTTAATATTTTGGCTTCCTTTTCAGAAATTTTCTTCATATAACCATCAAATTCTTCTATCTTAATTTCATTCAGCAAAGCCAACCCTTTTTCATTTATTTGAACATACACTACCCGCCTATCATTTTCACATCTCACACGATCAATCAAATTTTTATCACATAATTTGTCCATTAACCGAGTGGTATTTGGCGATTTTTGAACCATTCTTTCTTTTACTGTTTTCACGGTAATAGCCACCTTTGCACCTCTCAAAATTCTTAAGATATTATATTGTTGTTCTGAAATGTTAAAAGGTTTTAAAATGGCATTCCCAATATTGTCCAAATAGTTTGCCGTAAACTTAATATTTAACAAGGCTTTCACATGTTCATTTGGAAATACAGTATTAATATCTTTTGAAATATCACCCATGGTTATAAACTATTTTGAAGATCAACTACCATTTTATCAATAACCAATTTTAAATTTTCATTTACTACTTCCCCTTCCTTAAAATTATCAAAAAACGAAGGAAATGATAAGTTCCCAATAATATTTGCCCCCATATAAGGAAATCTATCCAATCCAATCTTTAACATTGATTGCCCCCCACGAGTACCTGGAGATGTTGCCAATAATAACATTGGCTTGTCCTGCCATACTTTACCGTCTATTCTAGATAACCAATCAAATGCATTTTTAAAAGCAACTGAATAAGCGCCATTGTGCTCGGCCAATGAAATTACAAAACCATCAGCATTGTCTAAAACTTCTTTTAAGGCATTGGCTCCATTTGGGACACCTTGTTCAGCTTCAACATCAACTGAAAATAATGGCATTTCAAAAACATTCAAATCAACTTTTGTCAACGCAACATTATTCACTAAACCACCAACATACTCGGCCAATATTTTATTTATTGAATTTTTACTACTACTCCCTCCAATTGTTACTATATTTTTCATGGTTTATTTTTTTTTGTTAAATACTTTTCTACCGAAAATATAAGATATTATTAATAATGTCATAGCAATAACAGCTCCCATTTGTTTCCCGTCATCAATCATAAAATGCGCAAAAAATGCCAGTACAAATTCAAAAAATAAAGCTGAATATACCCATTCTTTTATTTTTGATTTTTTTTGAGATAATAATACAACTACTGCCGATACTTTTGCAATTGCCAATGGATATATAATATAAACAGGGTAACCAAACGCAGTAAACATTTCTCTAATCTTTATATTTTTAAACACATACATCCCTGCAGACATTAATAATAAAGCACTTAATAATCCGATGCTAGTCCAATAAATAATTTAGTTAGTTTTCATTATTTTAGTTTTAATTTTAAACAAAGATAGTAAAAACAACACTAATTACCTAGGTATTTATTTACACGGTAATCATTTAATGTTAATTGGCATTCATTTTGTACTTTAGCAGTCAGAAAATAATGCTTATAAATGGATATTAACTTCAATAAAAACGAAGATTTCAACAAACTTCGAATCTCTGAACTTCAAAAAAAATTATTAAAAGTTTACAAAGGAGGTGGAGATCTCAACATTGAAAAACACAAGGCAAAAGGAAAATTAACAGCACGGGAGCGTATTGATTATCTTTTTGATAAAAATTCGAGCTCTATTGAAATTGGAACTTTGGCTGGAGATAATATGTACATAGAGCACGGTGGTTGTCCATCGGGTGGCGTGGTCGTAAAACTTGGTTATATCTCAAACAAACAATGTATTGTTGTTGCCAATGATGCTACTGTTAAAGCAGGTGCCTGGTTTCCAATTACTGGGAAAAAGAATTTGCGGGCGCAAGAAATTGCCATGGAAAATAAAATCCCTATTATTTATTTAGTAGACAGTGCAGGGGTTTATTTACCAATGCAAGACGAAATTTTTCCAGACAAAGAACATTTTGGACGTATTTTTAGAAACAATGCGTTGATGAGTAGTATGGGAATTACACAAATTTCTGCCATTATGGGAAGTTGTGTGGCTGGTGGCGCTTACCTACCCATTATGAGCGATGAAGCGATGATTGTTGATAAAACCGGAAGTATATTTTTAGCTGGAAGTTATTTAGTAAAAGCCGCTATTGGTGAAAATATTGACAATGAAACTTTAGGAGGAGCCACAACACATTGTGAAATTAGTGGTGTTACCGATTATAAAACCTTGGATGACAAAGACGCCTTAGATAAAATTAGAAATATTGTTGATAAAATTGGTGATTTTGCCAAAGCTGGATACAATAGAACCGAATCAAAATTACCTGCTGAAAATCAGGAAGAAATTTTCGATATTTTACCAAAAACGAGAACTGACCAATATGAAATTCGAGATATTATTAAACGTATTGTAGATGACTCTGCGTTTGAAGAATATAAAAAAGACTATGGAAAAACAATTGTTTGCGCCTATGCAAGAATTGATGGCTGGGCAATTGGTATTGTTGCCAACCAACGAAAAGTAGTAAAAACTGCGCAAAAGGAAATGCAATTTGGTGGGGTTATTTATTCTGATTCAGCCGACAAGGCAACCCGTTTTATAGCCAATTGTAATCAAAAAAAGATTCCACTGGTGTTTTTACAAGATGTTACCGGATTTATGGTTGGAAGTAAAAGTGAAAATGGTGGCATTATAAAAGATGGAGCAAAGATGGTAAATGCTGTGAGCAATTCTGTTGTTCCAAAATTTACTATTATTATAGGCAATTCATATGGCGCAGGTAATTACGCCATGTGTGGAAAAGCTTATGACCCTAGATTAATTGTTGCCTGGCCTTCAGCGCGTTTAGCTGTTATGGGCGGCTCGCAAGCAGCAAAAGTATTACTTCAAATTGAAACTGCATCTCTTAAAAAGCAAGGTAAAAAAATTTCTAAAGAAAAAGAACAAGAAATTTTAGCATCTATTGAAGCTAAATACAACGCGCAAACATCACCCTATTATGCAGCTGCACGTTTATGGACCGATGGCGTTATCAATCCGCTAGATACCCGAAAATGGATTAGTATGGGAATTGAAGCTGCTAACCACTCACCAATTGAAAAACAATTTAATTTAGGTATAATTCAAGTATAAATTATTGTTAATACACTTTGTTATTTTTACATTTGCATCACTAAAAAACATTAGATTTTATGGGAAGAGCGTTCGAATTTAGAAAAGCACGAAAAATGAAACGTTGGTCGGCAATGGCAAAAACATTTACCCGAATTGGTAAAGACATTGTAATGGCCGTAAAAGAAGGTGGTTCAAACCCTGAAACCAATTCGCGCTTAAGAGCGGTAATTCAAAATGCAAAGGCTGCAAATATGCCTAAAGACAATGTAGATCGAGCCATAAAAAAGGCAAGTGATAAAGATACAGCCAATTATAAAGAGGTTTTATTTGAAGGCTATGCACCCCATGGTGTTGCTATTGTAGTAGAAACTGCTACAGATAATAACAATAGGTCTGTTGCCAATGTTAGAGCTGCCTTTAACAAATGCGATGGCAATATGGGAACTTCTGGATCTGTTGTTTTTATGTTTGATCATACATGTAATTTCAGAGTAAAATCGGAAGATTTAAAAATAGATCTTGAAGAATTTGAACTTGAATTAATAGAATTTGATGTTGAAGAAGTTTTTGAAGATGAAGATGGCATCTTAATATACGCTCCTTTTGAGCAATTTGGTGCAATTCAAAAATATTTAGAAGAAAATAAATTAGAAATTTTGTCGTCTGGATTTGAACGCATTCCAACCACAACCGTAAAATTAAGTGAAGAACAGCAAGCTGATGTTGAAAAATTATTAGAGCGTTTGGACGAAGATGACGACGTCCAGAACGTATACCATTCAATGGAAATGTAAATTATGACTTTAGCAGGTAAAAAAACTTCTGAATTAAAATTTAAGACCCTAGAAAAAGTTTATTGCCCAAGTTGTAATTCAAAAAACACAACCAGAATGGCGGTGACTGGCACTTATAAACACTTGTTTCATATTCCCTTTTTATCGGGAGGAAAACAAGGAAAATCTGTTTGTTCAAATTGCAATCACACACTTGAATTTTCTCAAATGCCCGATAATCTTAAACTTGCGTATTACGAACTCAAAGAAATTTCAAAAACCCCTTATTGGCATTATTCAGGCCTTATTGCAATAAAGCTATTAGTACTTATAAAAATTTTTAGTAAATACCTTTAAACCACACAAATACGATTATAATGTCGTGTAAACGTCGTCTAAAAGTAGTTGCTTTTTAGTATATTTAAGAGATATATTTGTTCAAAACAAATAATCATGACTATTGGAGAAAAAATAAAATCAATTAGAATTCAGAAAGGACTAACCCAAGAAATTCTCGCCGAAAAAACAGGAATTAGTACACGCACAATTCAACGTATTGAAAATAATGAAGTAGCCCCAAGATCATATACCTTAGAGCAAATAGCAATTGCTTTACAAATAGATTTTAAGGAATTCTCCAATACTCTATTTGAAAACACAAAAAAAGAAGATAATCAACTTTTGGCATTACTTCATTTAAGTGGGTTATTCGTTTTATTATTCCCTCCTATTTTAATTTGGTTATGGAAAAAAGATCAAATAAAAAATATTGATAAACACGCAAAGGATGTAATTAACTTTCAAATTTCAATGTGGATTTATTTGTTTGCGGCAACCTTATTAATTTTTTTAATTATTGGAATTCCTCTTTTAATATTCTTAGGCATTTTTAGTTCAATAATTATTGTATTAAACTCAATAAAAGTTGCAAATAAACAATCGTATAAATACCCTTTTACCAAACAGTTTTTAAAATAAGCGCAATGTTTCATTACGATTAATTTTTCCTGTAGGCGTTTCAATAAATTTTTTAATAAAATAAATCTCTTTTGGAATTTCGTATTTTGACAAAGTTTGAAGCTCATTTAACTTTTTAAGAATGTCCTTTTTCAACTTCTCAACTTTTAAACTTTTAAGTTCTATTACTAAAATCAATTTTTCACCCAAAAGGGTATCAGGTATTCCTGCCACAAAAAAGCGTGTATTAATAACACTTGACAGTTTCTCTTCAATTTGTTCAGGAATTAATTTAATACCTCCCGAATTGATAATAGAATCAAATCTACCCAGCCATTCAAACTCGGTTGAAGAAATTATATGAACAACATCATTGGTCACAATTTCATTGTCGGAAACATTTGGCGCTTTTATTACCAAGCAATTTCTATCATCGGTTGAAATTGAAATGTTTGGTAAGGTTCTATAATGAGATTCCTTCGTACTACTTTTTTTGAGATGATTCAATTTTTTAACAGCAATATGTGTAACGGTCTCTGTCATGCCATATGTTGCATAAACATTGGTTTCAACAGTTTGTATTTTGTTCAATAGTTCTTTTGATACAACACCTCCTCCAACTAGTATTTTTTTTATTTTAGCAACCTCAGCAATAGAATTATGCAATTGTAAGGGAACCAAAGCGCAAAAATCATATTGTTTTGCTATATCTTTTAAAGGATTAGAAATGGGTGCTACAATATCTAAATGCCAACCCAATACCAGTGCTCTTACAAGCATCATTTTTCCTGCAATAAAATTTGGAGACATACACAACAAGGCAGTTGTATCTTCTTTCAAATTAAAAAATTCACCAGTGGCTCTTGCGCTATTAACCATATGTGACTTTTGAAGTTTAATTATTTTTGGCACTCCTGTAGATCCCGAAGTTTTAACTTCTACAAAACTATTTTCATCAAACCATTCCTTCAAAAATATAATTACTTCTGAAGAAATATTTTGAGAAAAAGCAATAATTTCCTCTACGGTATTGAAGGACTTATTTTTTAATTTAAATGCTGTATTAAATACTATTTGCTTTTCGCTTTTTGCCATTGGCACTTTGCTTTTAACTATTACTTAAGCTATAAACTTATCTTCATCAAATTCAATTGGTTTTCTTATAATTCCAAACATTTTTCCCTTCCAATTTTTCCAATTATATTTTTTTGAAAATATATAAATCACCACTGGATACAATACAACAATAGGTAAAAATAATTCCCAGCCAGCGGAAGGTTCTGAGGTGTCAATTAACAAAGCATGCGTTTGAAAAACAGTCCAATTGGTAGTTACAAAAACAGCTGCAACTATGTTATTTGCCGCGTGAAAACCTAACGAGAGTTCAATTCCGTCATCCATTAAAGTAAATATTCCCAATAGCAAGCCCGTTCCTATATAATACACCATAATAGACCAACCTAATTTTTCGACTTCGGGGTTTGCTCCATGAAGTAAACCAAAAATTACAGAAGTGATAATTAAAGCTATAATTCCCTTTTTAAACCAAGTTCCAAATCCTTGCATTAAGTAACCTCTAAAAAGCACCTCTTCCATACTTGTTTGAAAGGGTAATATAAAAAATGAGATAATTACTAAAAGTAAAAATGGAACAAATTTAAAATTCCAAACAAAATCTTCAGGGGCTATTAAATAACCAATAATAATGGAAAGTATCCCTGCAATAAACCAAGTAAAAAAGGCAAAAAATATTCTATTCCAATCCAGCTTACTCCGATTGGTTAAAACAGTTAAGATTCTTCGTTTGTGAATGAATTTTATTCCAAGTAATAAAAACACCAACCCACCAAAAAAAGTTAAAATCATTAAAATTAAGTACAAATTAGAATCCATCCCCAAAGTTGTAAAATTATCAAGAGCAGCTTTTGAAAACTCATCAAAATTTTCAGAATAAGACCAAGCAGTATAAACCAACGGTATTATTCCTATTAACTGCCATCCAAAAAAGAGTAAAAATATCGTCAGCGCATAAGCCCACCATTCATTTTCCCCTTTGTATGCTTGTTGTATAAAATTCATAAATTAAAATTCCATTTTTTGGTATTGTTATAATGTAAATGTCCGTTTTTAACTTCTAACGGACTATCAAAATTATTGGTAAACAAACTTCCTGTTCCCAAACCTTGAGGCATTTTATTATGTAAAATATAAGTCCACTGGGCAATTGCATTTAGACCTATATTACTTTCCAACGCCGAGGTTATCCACCAGTCAATTTTTTTTTTCTGAGCCAGTTGAATCCATTCCTCACTTCCTGTATAACCTCCAATTAAACTAGGTTTTAAAATAATGTATTGTGGATTAATTATTTGCAACAAGGCTTGTTTTTTAGAACCTTCAAAAACACCTATTAATTCCTCATCTAAGGCAATTGGTAACGGTGTTTTTGAACACAAATAAGCCATTTCATCAATTTGCCCTTGTTTAATAGGTTGTTCTATGGAATGAATTTCAACATCTGATAAACGTTTTAATTTTTCCAATGCATTTTTAGGATTAAAGGCTCCATTGGCATCAACCCTTATTTCAATTTCTTTTGAAGAAAAGTTTGACCTAATACTCTTTAATAATTTTAATTCGGATTCAAAATCAATAGCTCCAATTTTCATTTTTATGGTTGAAAAACCAGCTGCTAATTTATCCTTTATTTGTTGCTTCATAAAGGCTTCACTTCCCATCCAAATTAAACCATTGATATTTATAGCATCTGTTGAATTGGTGAATTTTGAAGGGAATAACAAAAAAGGTTTTTCACTTTTAACAGCCTTTAAAGCCTGTTCAAACCCAAACTGTATAGATGGAAAATATTTTAATTCATTCAATAAAACATTTTCTTTGAAGTGAATATTTTTGCACAACCAACTTAATTTAGCTTCATAATCTGGTCGATCATCACTACTTAAACCTCTAAAAACAGCACATTCACCAATTCCAAACTGATCTTTATTTTCTAACCTTAAAAAATAAGTTTCCTTCGTTTTTAGAACACCTCGAGAAGTACCACTGGCTTGCTTAAAATTTAAAATATATTTGTAGAAAGTTGCTTTCATTGCTGTTAAAACCGGAAATATACAAATATTTAAAATTTGTAAACAATAAAACCATTTAATAAAATAGCCGCTCTTTTTTAAATGTGTTAATTTTGGAATTCCATTTGTGAAAATAGTACAGGTTACCTCAGTTTTACTTCCATCTTTAGCTATTTTTAAATAGGTTTTGGAAGTAGCTCTAAACGGTTTTAGAAAGCCTATCTCCAACTCAAGCACCTAACTATCGACCCGTTTATCATCAGATTTTTTAATTTATATTAAACCTTTTCGGTTCAATTATATTTTTATATTACCACCAATAGGCAATAAAAACAATTCCTTTTTAGCTTTTGAAAAACTTTCAAAAGCATTTTTATGGTTTATTTTTATGTATTCAAAAGTATCAAAATGATATCCTAATACTTTGCTACAGTTTAAAAAAGCACTTGCTTTTATAGCTTCCTTAATACCCATTGTAAAATTATCTCCAACTGGTAATACAGCCAAATCAAGTTCTCCAATTACATCGGGTATAAGTTTCATATCGCACGTTAAGGCAGTATCTCCAGCAATATAAACCCTATGATGACTTGTTTCAATTACAAATCCACCCGGTTGCCCACCATAAGTTCCATCAGGAAAAGAACTTGAATGCACCGCATTTGTATAGTGAACAGTCCCAAAATCAAAGGCCCACTTACCACCGTGATTCATTGGGTGACCTGTTAAGCCAAATTTCTCAAAAAAACCAACAATCTCATAATTTGAAATTATTTTAGCACCTGTGCGTTTTGCGATTGCTTCAACATCTAAAATATGATCTTGATGTGCATGCGTTATTAATATATAATCAGCTTGCAATTTATCAATATCTATTTTTGAGGCCAATTCATTACCCGAAATAAATGGGTCAACTAATAACGTTTTGTCTTTTGTTTCAATACTTAATGATGCGTGTCCTAAATATGTAATTTTCATACTACGGTTGTTTTGGTTGGTTTAATGCAATTTAATGAATTAATTCCACAAAAAAAACCTCGAAAAAAGTAATTTTTTCGAGGTTCTCAAACAACAAAACATCAATTAAAAATTGTACTTTATGAATACTGTGAAATTTCTTCCAGGTTCATAAATTTTCCCCGAAAGCATATTTGCGTTTTTGTATGAAAAATTTAAATGCTCATAATACGTTGTATCAAAAATATTCAAAACAGCAGCTCCAACGCTTAAACCAATAATAGGCTCTACACCCGCTCTAAAATCTAATGTTCCAAATGACGGGCTTTCTTGCTCCATAAAGGAGGTTGCAATGCGCGTTTGCTTTGCAACAATTCTAGATTTTAAATCTAAAAAATATTTATCCTTATCAAAATTTAAACCAAGTACGGCCATAAAAGGTGGTATTTGTGGTAAAGGTTCATTAAAATTTAAATTTTCAGCCCAAGTATATGCAAAATCTGAAGTAAAGGTGAATGCATTTGTTATACTCACATTAAAATTAAATTCAAAGCCAGTTTGCCTTGCCTCTTCCACATTCATAAACTGTTTGGCATATAATGGAGGTGTTTTAGGCATAAATTTTCTTGGAATTTCGGTATTTACTTCAGCCGAAATATAATCTTGTAAAAAAGAATAAAACACCGAAGCTCCAATTTGAATTCTGTTGAAGTTTTTTAGCACTGAAACTTCAATTTGATTATTAATTTCAGGTTTTAAAAACGGGTTCCCAACATATTCATAAGGATCAAAACCAACAGTAAAATGATTGATATATCGCTCTATTAAAGATGCTGTTCTAATACCTCTACCAAGTGCCAACTGGGTTTGAAATCCATTATTTTGATATTTTAATGAAATATTCCCACTAATATTAGCCTCATGTTTGTTTTGAATTGGACCACCGTATAAATCTTCAAAATCTTGAGCTGGATCAGCAATCCCGGTAGCAATAAAATCACTTCTAATACCTGCAGTTAAGGTTGTAAATGTGGCTACATTAAATTTAACTTCAGCAAAAATCCCAATATCATTTATATTGGCATCTTGCCAAATTTTATCTTCAAAAGTTTTTGGAGGCATCAACATCGTCCCGTTCATCATTTTAACCTTTCTTGTTCTATTTCCTTTTTTATCAATTAAATTAAGGTCAGTTCCAACATACAATCTAATTTTTTCACTAGGTTTTAAAACCAGTTCAACTTTTCCACCTGACGTCCAAGATTCAACAGGTGAAGTCGCTTCTACCATACCAAAATTAGGACGCCCCTTATTATCCATTAAATGATCAACATATGAATAAAACCCTTTAATTGAAAGGCTTTCTATTTTATCCGAAATTTTTTCCCATTTATAATCTATTCCTCCCAATAAACTATTGTCATAAGGAGAGTCCATTGGTAATCCAGCGTGCTTAATATCTTTTCCAAACGATTGCCTCCAGGAAAATTGTAATCGTTGATTGTCTGTAGGATTCACACCTAATTTGAGTGAATAATCGGTAGTTTCAAATGAAGAAGGCACTTTGGTTCCGCTACCATCTTTGTAATCTCCAAAATCTCTATAGGATCCATTTACCTGAAAATCAACTTTTTTTCCAAAATACCCAAGTGTTAATCCACTTACAAAATTTCCACCATTTGATTCATAACCCGCTTCAATATTACCATGAAAACCAATATCCTTTTTAAGATTTGATTTTGTGACAATATTAATTATCCCTCCAAAATTTTGTCCAAACCTTACAGTAAAGGGACCTTTCACAATTTCAATTTTTTCTACTTCTTCTGGAATTACATGTGTTGTTATAGGATCCATTCTATTTGGACAGGCATTTAATATTTTCATACCACCATCATATTGAACATTTAATTGTTCAAATTTAAAAGCTCTAAAAACAGGTTCAGAAGCATAGGCGCCTCTTTTTGAGATTCCAAACCCTTTTATGTCTTTAAATAAATCTCCAACGCTTCTAGGCTGACTTATGTTCTTCACTGGATCGTTAATAATTCCAGATTGAGAAATATCCTCTAGTGGATTTGCTGAAACAATTATTTCATTCAATTTAATTTGTGCTGCTTTCAATTTTATGGTTTCCCCTTGCTTAAATTGAACAATTACCGCTTTATAACTAATGTGTGTAATTTCAATTTGCCCCCCTTCTTTTGCCAATAAGGAAAATTCACCATTAACATTTGACGTAGTAAATTTATTGGTATTCAGTAACTTTATGGTTGCAAATTCTATTGGTGTATTTAATTTTTCATCAATTATTTTTCCAGATAATTTTGAAGATTGTGCGTTTGATAAACACACAATCATAAATGCTAAAATATTTAGCAATACTTTATTTTTCATTTTTAGTTTTAATTAGTTGATATAAATTTTGAATAAGATAATCTAATCCCTACGTATTTCAATAGTTATATCACTGTTTACATTAGCAATATAACAGTGTTATAAATTTTAAAGATGAATAGCAATTGAAATCATCAAATTCAATTTAGAAAATAATTACAATATTATATATTAAGCTATTTTAATAAAACGAATGCGTTTGATTTTTAAAATGCTTATTCTCAAAAAAAATAACAATTGCAATTATATATTTAAGCTGTTATTTGTGGTGGTTTAAAAATAGACTTTAAAAAAATTTGTGAACTATGCTCTTTATCAAAAACCAGTTTATTATTATTTTCACAAAAATCTTTAGTCTCGTATAAAAATAAATCTAATGGACAAACTGGGTATTTATCAAAATCAATTTGAGGAATTGTAGAATTATGGCTGTGATTGTCTTTGTTTTTTTTGAGCTGCTTTTCTAAATAACACTTACCATGGCATGCTAAAGATGGTTTATCACGGTTTTCGCAAAGAATATTTGCTATATAATCATAATTGGCGTGATATTCAATAATAGGAATTAACGGACGAACCATTGCCAATAAATATAAAAGATAAAATAATATGCCTAAAACTTGTTGTTTCATTTACCTTCAAAATAAAAGATAAATATATCTTTTATTTTTTAATTACCGTTATAAATATTTTAAAAAACTAAACCTAAGCCAAATAAAATTGCAAATAAAAAGGTACTTAAGGCTAACTTTTTTAATTCGGGATCTAACAATTGTAAATTATCACATTTATAAACAACCATAAAATGCTTTAATATTGGCAAATAGGCTATACAAAACACTAATTGGTAAGGAGACTTATAATGAATTATAGTATATAACAAAGCAAATAAAAAGGAGAAAATAAGTAAATAATAATGGTAATTTTTTCCAAACGTTCCGCCCATTTTAACAACTAAGGTATTTTTTCCTGATTTTATATCAGAAGCCCTGTCGCGCAAATTATTTAAGTTTAATACGCCAACACTTAAAAGTCCTACAGAAAATGCAGGTAAAAACATTGAATAATCTAACTTATTAGCATACAAATAATAGCTCCCACAAACGCTTAAAACACCAAAAAAAAGAAACACAAAAATATCTCCAAAACCACTATACCCATAAGCCTTTTTACCCATTGTATATTTAATTGCGGCAACAACACTTAAAACACCTAAAATAAAAAAGATGAATGCACTTATTAAATCTTCTTTTCCAAATGAAACATAAATTAAAGCTAAGGCAACTAAAAAAGTAATAACTACTGAAATTTTTATAGCAGAAAGCATTTGTTTTGGTGAAATAATTCCGCTCTGTATAGCTCTCTCAGGACCAATTCTTTCTTTATTATCAGTCCCTTTTACACCATCTCCATAATCGTTTGCAAAATTAGATATTATTTGAAAACCAATAGTGGTTAACAAAGCCAATATACAAATTGAAACATTAAAAACCCCTTGAGAGGCCGCCATAAAACTACCTACAATAATACCAGATACAGAAAGTGGTAGCGTGCGTAAACGAGCAGCCTGAATGTAATGCTTAATCATTTAAACAATTAAATTTAATATTCTAAATCTTCTGCATTAGCAATCAGCTCCGCAATATCTAACACTTGTATTTCGCTTTCTTTATTTGTGGCTTTTACCCCATCAGTCATCATTGTATTACAAAACGGACAACCAGTTGCAATTATATTAGGTTTTACTTCTATAGCACCTTCTGTACGTGCTACATTAATGTCTTTTATTCCCTTTTCAGGCTCTTTAAACATTTGTGAACCTCCAGCCCCACAACACAATCCGTTGGTTTTACAACGTTTCATTTCAACCAGTTCAATATCTAACTTTTTAATTAAGCTTCTAGGTGCTTCATAAATATCGTTGGCCCTCCCTAAATAACAAGGGTCGTGAAATGTAATTCGTTTTCCTTTGTACTTTCCACCTTCTATGGTAATTTTCCCTTCCTGCAATAACGATTCAATTAATTCAGTGTGGTGCATTACTTCATAATTTCCACCCAATTGTGGATATTCATTTTTAAGCGTGTTAAAGCAATGCGGACAAGCGGTTACAATTTTTTTAATTTGATAAGCATTTAAAACCTCAATATTGGTCATTGCCTGCATTTGAAATAAAAATTCGTTACCCGCTCTTTTTGCCGGATCTCCGGTACAGCTTTCTTCAGTACCTAACACTGCAAAACTCACATTGGCTTTGTTTAAAATTTTAACAAATGCCTTGGTTATTTTTTTTGCTCTATCATCAAAACTACCAGCACATCCTACCCAAAATAATACCTCCGGTTGTTTTCCTTGTGCCGCAAGTTCAGCCATTGTTGATACATTCATCTTAATTATGTTTTTTTAATTATATTTATTGACCGTCATCAAACACTTCAATAGTCACTTCTTTTTCAACCAAATCTGTAAACTTACCTCGGTAACGAGTTGCTTTTACCAAGTGATTGTCTATCCAATGGTAATTTCCTCCGCGAGGTTTCCCCATTAACAAACTATGGTATTTAAACCCATGTTTATTTAACCACGTTTCTGTAACTTCTCTATGTTCTTCAATTCTTGAAGTGAAAAAACAAATTATATGCCCTTCATCAAACCAATTATTTAATGTTGCCAACGCATCTGGAAAAGGTTCGCAAGTTCCCATTCTTTCCGGTTCTTCATTAGGAACATCTTCTGTAATGGTTCCATCAATATCAATTAAATAATTTTTAACACCTTCAGGCAATATAGGACTGATGTGCAATCCGGCTTCTACCTTATCATGCAATAGTTTTTCTACATCTTCTTTTATCATTCTTTTTATTTTTTTAAGTTATTAGTAGTTATTCGTCTTTCCAATTTAACCTGTCCATTTGATTGTATTGCCAAGGTGCCCCATTATTTTCAATATTAGTCATCATCACATTTAATTCTTGTGAAGCTGCAGATTGCTCCATTACCAGGTAGCGGCGCATATCAATAATTATTGAAAGTGGATCGATATTTACCGGACATTCTTCAACACAAGCATTACAACTTGTGCAGGCCCACAATTCCTCCTGCGATATATAATCGTTTAGTAGTTGCTTTCCGTCGTCAATAAATTCTCCGTTTTTATCAATATTGGCACCTACTTCTTCTAACCTATCACGTGTTTTCATCATAATAGCTCTAGGAGACAATTCTTTCCCTGTAAGATTTGCTGGACACGATGAAGTACAACGGCCACATTCTGTACAAGTGTATGCATTCATCAACTGCACCCAATTTAAATCAGTTACTTCACTTGCGCCAAACTTTTCCGGAATTTCATCTTCAGAACCTTCAGGAGCGGCGGCAAAAGGATCTGCTGTAGGATCCATCATTAATATAACTTCTTTGGTTACAGCATCTAGGTTATCAAGCTGCCCTTTGGGATTCAAATTGGCAAAATAAGTATTTGGGAAAGCCAATAAAATATGAAGGTGTTTTGAATAGTACAAATAATTTAGAAAAATTAAGATACCGGCAATATGCAACCACCAAAAAGTTCTTTCAGTATAAAATAAGGTTTGCGCATTAAAACCATCAAACAAAGGCACCAAAAATTGACTGATAGGATTTCCTACATTTGCTTGTTGAAACGGAACATCGGTGGCATTCATTAATAAAAATAACGACATTAAGACCATTTCAAAATACAAAATATACAACGCATCGTTTTTAGGAAAACCTTTCATTTCTTTATTCCAAAATCTTGGGATTCTCAACACCATTCTTCGAACCCAAAATATCGATACCGAAATAATGACCATGAACGCCAAAATTTCAAAAGAACCAATTAATAGTTTATACCAACTTCCTAAAAAGGACAATACTCTATGTGTTCCAAAAAGTCCGTCAATAATTATTTCTATAACTTCAATATTAATAATAATGAAGCCAACATATACCACAATATGCAGCAAGCCTGCAATTGGCCGTTTTACCATTTTTGACTGCCCCATAGCAATCATCAACATGTTTTTTAAACGTGCATCTGCATTATCTGATCTGTCTATTTTTTTGCCAAGCTTAATATTTCGACGTAGTTTTTTAATATTTTTCAGAAAAAAACCAACACCTATAAGTAGGAGTAAAGCAAATAATATATTATCTAAATAATTCATAAACTAATTTTATTGATGGTTCCATTTATTTTCATCTGAATTATTGTTTGGCGAAAGTCCTAAAATATCATCCTTAGTATTAACTCCCAATCCTAAAACAGTTCTATTTGCATAGTTAAAATATGCAGTCACTTGATTTATTTCTAAAACCTCGCCATTTGAAAAACCCACCTGTATCAAAGCATCAATATCATTTTTTGAAACTGAAATTGGCTTCAAGGTAAGTAATTCAACATAATTCAATGCTATTTTATATTTAACATCAAATATATCACAAAATGACTGAGATTGCATATTTTGTTTAATATTATTAAACTTTTCAGCATCATTTAATAATCTCTTCAAACCAGACAAATGATGTTGTACACAATACTCACAATTATTCAGCATACTTACATATACACCAATTGTTTCTAAAAACCATTTAGGAATTGTGTTATCACTATTGTGAAGTACATTTTTATAGAGGGCCATATGCCCAACCATAGTATGTGGGCGTAATCCATGAACCAACATAATATTATCTACCTTGTTATTGGGTCCTTTAACTCTGTTATATAATTTTTTCAGCTTTCCAGTTGCATTTTCATATGAAATTATTGAAATCCAACTCATAAATCTATTTCTTTTTCTCCGTTTCTATTTTAGGTTCAGGAATATATCCTTTATCCTTTTTTCCGAAGACCGAAATATGAACAAACCGTTTTGGATGTAGTTTCATTTCACGAAGTAATTCTTCTAATTCTTTAGAGGCATTTGTTAAATTAACATACATTTCTTGATCGGTAAGCAATTGCCCCATGGTACCTTCACCGGCCTCTAATTTTTTCAAAATTGCATTTACGCTAATTAAGGTAGCATCCATATTTTTAATCATCTCACCTATATTGGCATTTACCAAGGTATCAGACAGTTTTGCTAAATTACCAGTCATTAATTCAGCGTTAGATAAGGTTTTGTTTAACCGCTCTTCATTTTTATTTACAATGGTATCAACGGAACCTGTAATTTTTTGTAAATTAATTAATGTTGCGTTTAAACTAGAAATACTTTGCTTTATTTGTTCTCTACTATTTACATTTAATATATCTGTTAAACCAACCATTAGCGAGTCAGCACTTACAATTACATTTTCAACTTTTGCTTGAAGTGGATTTAGTTTATCGGCTACAGAAGAAAAAATATCTGATTCAATTTCACCTTTTAAAACATCTCCAGGCAGGGCAGTTTCACCATCATAAGAAGGAATTACCGCTAAAGATTTACCTCCCATTAAACTAGCATTATATATTTTAGCAATACTGTTTTTGGAAAATTCAAAATCATTATCAACACTAAACTCAACAATTAATTGACCTTTTTTATTGGGGTCTTTATTAAAGTTAATATTAACCACTTTCCCTACGTCCACTCCATTTATAGTAACAATACTTGCTGTATTTAACCCTTGAACATTACTATACTCAGTATAATATGTTTTTAAAGGTCCGCTGAACAGATTTAAGCCTTTCATAAAATTATACCCCCAAATAAATAATGAAATAACGGTTACGGCTACAATTCCTGTTTTTAGTTCTCTTGTAATTTTCAAAATGCAAAAATTTATTTAAACAAAACTACTACTTATTTTTGGGAGTAGTAAATAAACCCCCTATGATTTTTTTAAAATCTGGTCTAAGTGAACCTTCTTTCCATTTTCAAAAGCAACAATAAATGCTGATGGATACCCCTTAGATTTTGCAAGATTTTGTAATTTTTCAGCTTCATTTAAATTAGAAGTCTTACCTATATAATATTTATATAGTTTCCCTATTTTTACGCGCTCAACATCATTAAGCCCTCTAAAATTGTACGACTTTGTTTCTAATTTATTTGCTCCTGCAGAAATTTGAACTTTAAACTCTATATTTGAAAAATTATTTCTTGATGTCTTAACACCTTTATCATCTTTCATATCTGCATTCAAATTTTCAGTTATCTTAGCATCATTCGTTACAGTATTTAGCGTTAATTGCTTAAGGTAACTCAAAATACCATTATAAATAGATTTCGCAAATTTTTGTTGTCCTGATATCGAATTTAAAAGAACTCCTTCAGAAGTATT
>Ga0224504_10000215_pt1 | contig 25397 bp, 42 predicted proteins | sample SF_Oct11_sed_USG_3_FD_170160 | JGI IMG/M metagenome (GOLD analysis project Ga0224504, IMG submission 170160) | Sediment microbial communities from San Francisco Bay, California, United States - SF_Oct11_sed_USGS_24 | ecosystem: Environmental > Aquatic > Marine > Sediment | place: USA...
TGTTTGGTTTTACTGTTTTTATCCCTACTAATTTTGTTTCCATAAATTTTACTTTAAATAATATTCTTTTTTGCCTTTACAGCATTTTTTGAATTTTAAACCACTTGCACAAGGACATTTTCCATTAGGTTCAAACTTAATAAAGTTTCTTCTTAATCCTGCAATTTTGCCATTTTTATTCCTGTGCCATTTATATTCTGTTTCTACTTTTTCAGGTACTTTTTCTTCCATTTTATAAAGGATTATTTTTTAAATATTCTTCAAATAAATCAGGTTTAAACCAATCGTTACCCCAAAAACCTTTCGGACATCCTTCCAAATTTTGTGATGTTTTTGCAGTAACACCACAACCACAACCCCCTTCAGATTTATTACAAATGCCTGTATATCTTCCATCAATTGCATAGGCTAAAGGGCATTTTTTACAGTAGTTTTCTTCCCTATAAACCATTATAGGAGTTCTAATGTTAAATACCTTTCTAAGATTGCCCTCAATAATGCTAATTACATTCATTTTGTAAATATAATATTTTATTTAATATAATGGACAAATAGCCATTAAATAAAAATACATAATAAAATATGCTATTGTACCACCTGTTAAAATTGCTGCTAATACTAATTTAATCATAGCACAAAGGATTTTCTTCTTTCATCAATAAGGCTTGTTTGTATGCTGTTTCGTAATTAGAATATTCAAATAAAAAAAAGTCTTTTATGTAAACGTCTTTTCCTAAAATTTCCTGTGCATTTTCAATTGCATCAAATATTTGAACAACATAAAAAAGCAATGGAATAACGTGATTTGTAATATTAATTTCCTCTTGTCCTTTTGTTTTAGCATCGTAAGTAAATAAATAAACAGTTTCTTTGTCATCCCTTTCTAATATTTCCTGAATGTACTCACCTAAATCTTCTAAATGGTCAAATTCAAATTTTGGAATATCTTTTTCCAAATTTTTATGTGCATAGTGTAAATTGTATTTCATATTTGATTTGGTTTTATTTGTGCTATTCTTATAAAATTTCCTCTGTCTTTGTCAATGTTAGAAATTAAATCAAATTCAATTACATATTCTTCAGGCAATTTAAAATTTATAGCCTCGTCTTTATTGGTAAATAAAAATCTTATGCAATACTTTCTTTTATCTGTTATGTAGTTCATAATTTTTTTTCTAAAAGTTTTTCAATTTGGTTTGCTTGTTTTGAAATAATTTCGTTTAAATGTTTTTTGTGTTTTTTCAATTCCTCAATTTCTTTGGCTTGTTTTTCTATTTTTATTTTTGCTTTTATTTCTTCCATCCTATTTAATTTTTTAAAGTTTAATATGGGGAGTTTTTATGCTCCCCTTTAATTTTATATTTATTAAAAAAATAATTTAAAATCTTCAGCTAATTGATTTGATATATTAATTGATTGTTTTAAACTTAATAAAACTTGTTCAGATTCATTATCAAAACAATCAACAATGTTTATGCTAACATCTGTTAAATCATATTCTTTGTTAAAAATATTAACACCATCATATTCAACTAATTCATCAATTGATACATTAATTTCAACAGTTGCATTGTATTTTAATCCATTGTTTTCAAAACCAACTACTTGTTCAAATTCATTAACACCATCATTAATAGAATCTTCAATTAATGCTTCAATGTTTAATTTTTCTTCTAAATCCCAATTAATACTTTTTAAATTTTCCATTTTTCTATCTTTTTAAATTATTATTATGGTATAAAGATAATATTTATTTTTATAACTACAAACATTTTTTAATCTTTTTTTAATTTTTTTATTTTTTCTTTATAAATCTCTTTTAATTCTTTTAATTCTTCTAATGAATATTTAGCTACATTATTTGCATTTTTATCTAAATAATCTAATTTATCTTCACCTATTCTTTTAATTAAACCAAATCTGTATTTTATTAAATTGCCTGATAAATGTTTATTGCAATTATTAGAGCATTGTTTGTGAACGTTATCTTCGTGAAATCTTAAAAACCAATGATTATTTGCATTGTAATAATGTCCTGCATCATATTTAATTTTATTTGTAGTTCCACAACTTATACAAGGTTTATTTTCATCCCTTAACCTGATATAAGTATTAAAAACTTTTTGTACTTCTAAAACAAATTTTTGAACTGTCATTAATTTTGCTTTCCTTTTCCTTGTATCTTCATCCCTTGCCCTTTTAATTTCTTTTTTTGCTTGTATTCTTGACCTTTCAATTTTTTTATTTCCTTCTTTTGTATTTACAAGCCATTTACGGTAACAAGATATGTTGCACAATCCATAAGTTCTGTATAATACTTCTTTCCCACAACCGTAACCAATTGCTTTTCCTGTTCCCTTACATTTTTTGGCTTTAATTTCCATTTTTAAAATGTTTAATTATTATTCTTTTTCTGCATTCTTGCTTAATTAATTCTTTATCATTTAATAAGGATTTTAAACGATGTATATTTTTCTTTTTTACTTTTAATTCTTGCATTTCTGCCTTCAAATCTTCAATTGTCATTTCAAAAAATATCTGCTTTTCATCATTACTTAAATTTATCAAATTATTTTCTTCCATAAATTTAAAAGCTAAATTCCAATTTGCAATAAATGGTTCTTGACCTTTGTCATAAATACCTTTTAAAAATAAATATGCTTCTTTTTCATCATCAGGAGTGTATTCAATTTTTAACGGTTCTTTTTCCTGCTCCAATTTTATTTTTAATTGTTCCTTTTTCTTGTATTCTTGATAGCTATTCAAAACCCTTCCAATAAAATCAATTGATAATTTATTATAGTCAGCAGGGTTACAATCTAATTTTCCTGCTTTAGCTTTAAAAATTGCGTTTTCAATGTCCTTCATTGTTAGAGTTGTAAATTCATACATAATGAATTTAGCAATTAACATTATTTGAGTTTCTTCTAATTGTGGCAAATCTAAAGCTGTATTAATCATATCAATAAAATTGAAAAATTCATTAGGAACTTCACTACTAAATTTGTAAAACTTTGTTTCATTGATTCCAACTTCTGTTTCTGTTTGCTTCAATATTGGCTTCATAATTAGATTTTTTAGTGTTATTATTTTGTTTCCATTTTTGATTATTTTTTTCCCAAGTTACTAATCTTCTTGCTATTCCAAAACTTTTCTGTTTTTCAAACTTCATTTTTTTATCCTTCAATCCGTGTTCTGTCCAATATTCAAAAAATTCTTTTATAAGTTCTTTTCCATATTTATCTAAAAAAGGGATTAAGGATTTTTTAAAATCCTGTTTACGTTTATCTATATTATTTTTAATAACATTATCATTAACAGTTACATTAACATTTACATTATCATTAACAGTTAAATCCGTTGAACGATTTGAACGTTCGTTAACGTTCGTTAAATTAGTTAATTCTTTTTTAGCTTTCCTTGCTTCTGCTGAACGTTTACCTGCTTCACTCCATTGTTTTTTCTTATCTTCATATTTAGCTAAATCCCTTTTTAATTGCTGTTTAATAGGTTCAAATGCTAAATTTATAATTACGTTATCTGTAACAGGGTTTTCATCATTTACATAGCTTAAAATGTGCATAAATAATTGTCCTTTCTGTTCATCTGATAAATGCTTTACAGTATGTATAATATCTGAATAAAGCACAAAACTTTTTTTATTTTCAGCCATAATTTTATTTAATTAAAAAAGCCTTTCGGTTTCATCAGCATCCACTCTGAATCCACCAAAAGGCTTTTAATTTTTTTTTATTAATCTTAAGTGGATGGCGATTAATATTTAACAAATATAAAAAAATCAATTATAATTATACATCAAATTTGTAATTTTTTTCTTGAAATCTTTGTCAAATTCTATAAATCCTTCTATTTTTTTTGTGAAATATGTTACTGTTGAATGGTCACGATTAATAATTTCACCTGTATTTGTTGTTGTTAATCCGTATTTTTTATGCAAAATGTAAGCTAATATGCTTCTTGCATCAACTACTATTTGTGTTCTTTTATTTGATAATAATTCTTCTTCAGTAATTTTAAAATGTTTGCAAATTCTTTTCATCAAATTTTCTGAATTTAAAAGTTTTCTATTTACGCAAGGTGCTACCCAATAATTCATAATTTATAGTTTTAAATAATTAATAATTTTTCTTTCTTCAGATTTAAGCCATTCATTATTCATACCTAAATTCATTTCTTCACTAGGTTTAATTTTATTTTCTTTTTGCTCAAATGCTTTTTTTTTGATTTTGTAAACCGTAACACCTAAAATAAATGCTAATTGTTCTTCGTTCCAATGTTTTAATAAATCGTTTAAATCTATAAAATCTAAAAATCTTTCTTTCATAATTAGTCCTCCTTATTTTTTTGGTAAAATATTAGCATACAATTCAAATTTCTCTTTCATTTTCTCGCATAAGAAAGGTTCTGCAAAATCACCATTACATAAATCTTTATAAGCATCATTTACGGCTGCTTCTCCATACTTGTTGTACAAATCTTCTTCTATTATATTGTACAACTCTTTACAAGAATTAGCAATTAATTGCCTTCCTTCACTATTAGCAGTCTTAGCCAATCTTACTTGTTCTTTTAATGTTTCTAAATTTTCCATTTTTCTATCTTTATTTGTTAAACTTAATGTAAATATACAACTTATTCTTATACCCACAATAAAAAAATAATTATTTTTATAGCTGAATAGCTAACTAACTGAAAATCAAACAAATAAATTTTAAACTTTTATTTCAATTTGTTCGTTTGGTAAAGGAATAATGATGTTGAACCATTCTAATGCCCACCTTCTACAACTTTCTTGGTATTCTTCAAATTGTATTGTACTTAAATTGGTAGTTGTTTGACTTACTTTTATTATTTCTCCTGTGCTTTCATTATGTCTTTCTAAATAATTACATTCCTTTTTTAATAATTCGTGTATTTCTTCCCTTGTTTTTCTTTCTCCCCAACTTTCACGAATAGCATTATCAATTAAAGGAATAATTACTGCCCAATAATAAGAGTTTTGCATAATACTTCGGTTCTTTTTTTTGCGTTCTATTGTTATGGTAATATCCTTTCCTTCAAATTCTTTAATAGAAGAAGCCAAAGCGTTTCTATTACGCTTCAGCTTTCCATCAATAACTTGTGAATGTATTTTTACTTTCATAAATCTTCATCTTCTAATAATTCTTCAGTTTCTTCAATTAACAATAATAGCTTTTCTAAATTATCATAACTTAATATAATATGATTGTATTTAGAAACATCAATTTCAACTGTGTCATCATTGGTAAATCTACAATTTAAAGGGTCTAATTCAGCATCAATTATTTGATAATAATAAGCATCATCTTTTTTAATTAATTTATTTGAATTAGGAAATAATTTTTTTTCAATATTGTTTTCCAATTTTTACTTAATTTTTAATGAATAATTTTCTTCTAATTCAGCACCTTGCACCGTTTCACCTGATTTAATAGCTTCTTTTATTTTCATTTTATCAAGTGTTATTACTAATTCACGTTTTGTAAATTTTGTATCAATTCTTTGTTCATCAGTAATTTTTAATTTTGTGCTTTTTCTTTTACCAAAAGTTAAAGTTCCAACTGTAAAATCTCCAAACAAATTAACTGCATTTAAAAGCCTATCTTTTAAAAATGATACTAGGTTACTATTTTGCTTTTTAAGTGCCTGTAATCGTTTTATTTCTGCATCAATATCAGCAACAAACCTTTCTTTTTGTTTTATTATTTCTAAATATGCTATTGATTTTTCTTGTAACTCCTTTTCATTGATTGCTAATTGGTTTTCAATTTCAGGTGTTATTTCTCCTTCAGCTTCTTCAATTACAGCCATTAAATGACTGTAATTGTTTTGAATTTTGTATAATGTTTGCTTTTCCATCTTATTTGTTTAATTTATTATTTATTTCTTTTAATTGTTTTATTATTTCGTTTATTCTAAACATCCAAGCTCCTAAAAGTCTGAATATAAAAATTAAACCTACTGTTAATCCTAATGCTATAATTGCTCCCATAATTTAATTGTTTTTAATTATTATTTATTTTTTAATATTACTACTTCATCAGCAAAAGCACCTTTATTGATAACTTCAACCATTTTTTCTAATCTAGGTTTTGCCCAAAAAGGAATGTATTTGTCAGTTGTTTCAATCATTACTTTAGGGTAATCGTATAAATTACGACCTAAACCAAATTGTACTGCAACCCTTTTCATAGAATCAGATATTCCACCCTTTACAGGTTCAATATTTGTTTTATTAGCACCATCAGATTTAACAACTAAACCTTCTTCAGTATCAACTTTCATAATACAAATAAATCCATCAGGCATTTCTTTAAATTCATTGTGCCATTTATCCCAACCAAATGCAGCATCAAACCTTTCCATAACACAACGATTTGTAATGTATGGAACAATAATTAATTTATCTTTATTTTTTGTTTGACTCTGAACCCTCCATTCAATTTCGTTTGCTTGTATTGGTTCTAATAAATATTTTCTTCCTTTCATCTTTTTAAAATTATTTGTTAATATTATTTGTTGCTTTTTTGTATTCTAATTTTTCAAATAACCATCCTTTGTGTTCAAATGGAAAATCTATTTTTTTAATCGTATGATATTGAAACTCTTTGTATTTATTACAAATAGCTGTTAAGCAACCCCAAACTTCTTTGTGTCCTTGTTTGCTTATCATTATTACATTTTTTGGCATCTTAATTTTTTTTAATTATTAATTTTTTTATAAAAATAACAATTTAATTTATATTTCACTATAAAATTAAACTTTAAATTATCTTAATTTTAAATTCTTTCTCTGCTTCTGCAATGGTCATTTTTTTAAATCTGTTATCTCTTATTGTTCCATTTGAATTTTTATAATAAATTTCATTGTTATCTTCATCATATTCGCAGGTATAAGAAAAACCTTCAGAAGTTTCATAGAAACATACATTACCTCTTTCATCCCTTTCATATCTAGCAAAAAAACCATCTAAAAATTCGTAATAAATTATTCTACCATTTTTGTCTTTAATTTCAAAAGGAAATTCCTCAATGTTTAATTGTTGTGCGATTGTTTTCATTTTATAATTTTTAAATTCTTAATATTCAATGCCTTTTCAATTTCTGCAATGGTCATCTCTTTAACTCGGTTATCTCTTATTTCACCATCTGAATTTTCGTAGTATCTTTCAGAACCATATTCATTGCGTTCACACTTACTCCAAAAACCATCTGAATTTTCATAATAACGTACATAACCATTTTCATCGCGTTCAAACTTATACGAATAATTGTCTGAATTTTCATAGTAAAGTAACTTACCGTTCTTGTCTTTAACTACAAAAGGAAATTCCTTAATGTTTAATTGTTGTGCGATTGTTTTCATTTTATAATTTTTAAATTATTAATATTCAATGCCTTTTCAATTTCTGAAATGGTCATCTCTTTAATTCGGTTATCTCTTATTTTTCCTTTTGAATTTTCATAATAACGTTCATTACCATTTTCATCATACTCACTCTTACTGCAAAGACCATCTGAATTTTCAAAGTATCGTTCATAACCATTTTCATCATATTCATACTTACACCACCAACCATTTCTATCTTCTAAATATAGTGTTTTACCGTTCTTGTCCTTAATTTTAAAAGGAAAATCCTTAATGTTTAATTGTTGTGCGATTGTTTTCATATTATTTTAAATTAAAATTAATTCTTGTTGATTCGCTTAAATAAATTACTTCTAAAGATTTATACAAATTACCTTTTCCAAATATTTCACCGTAATTTTTTACCATCTTTTCTAATTGTGGCAAATGTATTTCTTTATTTGCAGGATTTGTAATTGCTTTTCTTATGATATTAAAATGTTGTGTTTTCATTTTGTTGAGTTTTTTAATGGGGAGTTTTTACACTCCCCCTTTTTTTTATTATCTCACTATTTTAATGTTTGCTTTTTCTTCAATTTTTTTAAGTCTGTTTTCAGGTACTACCATAAAGCCATCAGCGTCAATAATATAATTAGTACCTAACTCAATATCAACGCTTTTATCATCTTCAAATAAAAATGTTCTTGATATTGCTTCATTTCTAAAAAAATTTGTTGTTACATTTAAAATTTCCATTTTGTTTTGTTTTTTGTTTGTTAATATGATGTAAAGATATAAATTATTTTTATACCCACAATAAAAATAATACTTTTTTTTATAGAAAATAGTTGAATATTTTATAAGTTACTGATAATCAATGAAATAAATTTAAAAAAAAACTCCCGCAAATTAATGCAGGAGTTTGAAAGATAGAAAGAAAATATACAAAATTGGCAGCAAACCAATAGAGCTTCAAAAATAGTAATTTTTTTTAAACATTACGTTCTTTTTTCTTTAAAAAAGGAATATCCACATTTTTTGTTACTGTTCCTGCAACCTTTTCAACGGTTCTTCCAACTACAAAACCACCCAATCCAAGTTCAATGATTTCCATTAACTTTAATTCAAGTGCTTCAGGAATACTTGCATCAGTCCATCCAAACCATTTGCAAACTAAAATTACGCCAAAGGTCAACATCATAATAGGTCGCCAACTTCTTTGCAGCTTGTTACCTGTCATTTCTGTTTTTATTACTTCACCTTGAACAGCAGCTACATCATTTAAAGATTTTAAAACAACTTCAGTTAATTGTTTCTTTGCATTGCTTTTTTCTTCATCATTAGTGAATACATTGTCAACAACATTTCCTATTGCATCAATAGTATTTCCTTTTAAAACATCTAATAAACCCATAATTAAATTATTATTTACCTTCTTCTATATCAGTATAAGTTATTGTAACCTTTTCTCCACTTTTTAACGCTTTAGCTATTTTAGGATAAACTCTTTTGTAAGCATCTACACTTGAACTACCTGTAAAAGTTTTTGCACTAACAGCATCATTTAAAAGCAAACAGCCCATCGTGTGTTCATCTGTATTGCCTGTATGTATTAGGATATATTGGAAAGTCTTTCCGTTATTCTCTAACACCCAATCAGGCTTATTGTGAATACACAACATTCCCTTGTGCATACTACCATATTTTTTTGTGTATCTGTTGTGATATCCACCTTGTTCCCTTAAACTAATTTGATAAGTCCCATTAGGAACTCTTGTTTCTCCTTTTACCTTATCTCCTTTTTGCTCTTGGTCTTCAACTGTGAAAGTTTCAAAAACACCATCAATAAAAAATATTCCTAATGAAGTATCATTATTGTCAGCAAATCTTTTTACATCAATATTCATTTGTTATCCTCGTATTTTTGTTTCCAATACTCACTCCAACGATTTTCCTGTTGAACTTGCGTATTGAAATAAGTTTTTAAAAATTCAATTTTTTTGTCCATATCAGCATTGTATTTATTCCACAAATCTCTTTGCTCACTTATTACCTGCTGTTGCTTTGCTTCCATAGTGTCAACTTTAGCTTGTAAATTTATAAAACCATAAAATACGTAACCAACCAAACTCGCAAGAGCAGCCATTGCAATAGTTTTACCATCTAATAAGCTGTTTAATGACATTTTTTTTAAACTTTTATTTTACAATCTTTTCAGATAAAGCCAATAAATCTTTTACAACATTTCTTAATTGAACTTTTTGTTCTTCTTCTTTTACTTGGGAAATTGAATTAGATACATTTGAAATGCTTAAATCTAAACTAGCACTTAACAATGCTTTTTCCTCTACTGTGAATTTTTCCATTTTTAAAATATATTAGTTACTTAATTATTTGCGTATATCCAACACCTAATTTACTATCAATAAACTCTTTTAAAATCATTTCTATTGAATAATCTGTTAAAGTTTCAAATTGTTTTTCAGGTAAATTAATATAAACCTTGTAACTAAAATCTTTATTAGAATTTATAGGTAATAATTTATCTTCAAAACCTTGAAAATTTACATAGTGTTTTAAAATAAAATGTAGGTTTAAATCCCTTTCAATTTTTCGTACTTTAAAATCTAAAATACTTCCTGAAGGAATTATTAAACCATCATTTCGCTTTAATTGTTTGTTTATTAAAATCATATTATGACCAATTATCAGGATATTTTTCTTGTAGTAATACTTCTACTGTTGCAGCTAAATCAGAATTTTTTGATGAAGTCATTACAGGTAATTCAAATTTATTTTGACTTGGTATATCATCATTTGCACAAACGCAATCTGAACCATTCCTTGTGCATAATGATACAATCAATGCTGTTTGAAATTGATTTTCTGTATAAATCATTTGTTCAACTTGTATTGTAAAAGGTTGAGCAATAACATTTCCATTGCTCATTCCATCTGTTGTAATTGTGTAAGTTTTCATTTTTTTATTTTCAAATTGTAAATATAATTATTTATTTATGCTATTCCTAAAGTTGTAATTGTTCCACTTGAACCAATGTATTTTAATGATCCTGATTCAACATAAATTACACCCCCTCCTGTTGGTGTTGGAGGTGCTGTTTGATTGTCAAGTTTTACCCTTCCTGTGGTATGTAATGATTGTTCAGGTGTTGCAGTACCTATTCCCATCTTAACACCAATACCTGTATAAGATGCTACACCTGCATTTGAAATTTTAAATTGTTTTGTGTTATCATTATTTGAAAATTGTGCAACATCAGTTAATGAATTTTGATTATAAACAAATAACTTTGTTGTTGCTGCTCCAATAAATCCAACAGAAACATTACCAATATCACTTCTGTAATTAAAGGCATCTGACCCGCCTAAATCTGACTCTAAAGTAGTGCCTCCTTTTGTCGTGTATAGTGCACCATAATTAGCATTAGGTGTTCCTACAAGTTTTAAAGCAGGTGAAGTTCCTGCTATTGTTTGATTCATTAATATTTGAAGTCCTGCTGTATTGATATTCGTAGCATCACCTTCAAAAGCCATTACTGCAATATTTGAATTACTTCTACCTGTTTCTTGGTCAATAAGCACTCTAAAGGCATTACCTCCACTTGGTGAAGTTCCTTCAACATTTAAAGCATAAGTATCTTTTTGAATATCTAAACCATACAAAGGTGTTGAATGTCCTATTCCTACATTACCATCAACAGCATTAAGCCAAATTCCATCAGTAAAACTTGATAGAACTAAATTACCTGAAGCAGTTGTTTGGTCATATCCTAAACGACCTCTTTCAACACTTCCTAAATCTTGTACTAAAAAAGCATAATCAAAAGTTTCATCAACCATTCTAGTAATTACATCACCTCCTAAAAATGCTGTAAAATATGTTTGTGAAGCAATTAATCTATTTTCAGGTAAAGAACCATTTGAAGTATAAATGTTATTAACATTTGAATTTAAGTAAGCTAAAAAATCTTGAACTGTAATTTTAGCACTTTCATAAGTAGAACCTGAATCTTCAGTTGAATCAAAATCTAAAAGGTCATCATTTTGAACTGTTCCTTGTGTTCTTGTTTTGGTATATTGGTTTATTTGTTTTGACATAATTTAAAAGTTTCTTTTTATGTAATAGTCATTGCTATCTACAAAGGTAATATTATAAAGTTTATCAGGATTGTTTACTGTTTCTCTTTTTTCTAATTCTTTTGGTAATACGCTAATTCTTCTCCAAACACTTTCAGCATAAATATTGTAATCAGTTATCAATATTTCATTTGCTAACATCTTATTATAAATTAATACGTTTGCAACTTCCCAATTAATTTTCTTAGTAATTAAACTCCATTCCCTTGACATTTTATCCTGTATCTGTCTTTTTTTCCTTGTTTCACTAACATATCTATCTTCCTCGTAAATTGGAGTAGGATTGCCAAAGGTTGCAGGAATACGAACTGAACCATACCAATCTAAACCTGTAAAATCAAATTGGTTTCCAATTATATTTCCATTTTGTGTTGTTTCAATTCTAACTGTTTGATGTGCTAAAATATCTGAATATTGGCAAAGGTTAAAAGTTCTACTTACAAATTCACTTGCAACACCTATTATATTTAATTGTGCTTTTATTTCATAACTACCAAATCCAAAAGCAGCTTGAACAAGTTTCCAATCTACTAAATAACCAACATAAAGTTGCTGTTCACTTGAACCACTTGGAAAGCCATTGAAAAAAGTTCCATAGGTATTATTGTTTAAATCATCTACTTTAATTCCATCTTTGTAAAGTTCAATTAATACACTATCAGCAGCAACTAATCTTTTAAATAAAAATTCGCTTTTGTCGTTTTTCCAATAATCATCAGTTGCAACATCAGCAAATATTTTTTCAGAATATTGACATTGTATAAAATTACAAATACAAAAATCAGGAATTGGAGTTACTTCAATAGTTGGTAAAGATTTCCCTAAAACTTTAAAAGCATTTCCACTTCCATAATTATAAGGAATTGTATTTGGTAAAGTTTCTATTATCATAATTAAGGTGCTTCAGTTTTTGTTTCAGGTGTTCCGCTTGTATCTTTTGTAATATTATCAGGTGAAGTCAATTTAGCATCTGAAGGACTTTGGTCTTGTATTCTTGAACTTAAATTATATTCTTGACCTGCAACAACTTGGCTTCCATCAACTAAACATTCAAATACTACATTTCCTGCATTAAGATAAACAAATAGTTTAGTTCCTGAATTTGGTTTTAAAATTTGATTAGCAGAAGGTTCATTTAAACTGCTCATTTCAGTAATATCATAACCTTGTTGCCCTGTTTCTTCAATTCTATTAATTCCCCAAATACTTGCTAAAGATGTTACAGCACCGTTTGAATTTGTCCAAGTTGAACGTATTAATGTATCTTGACCTGATAAAATTGCACCACCTAAATTAGTTGAAGTAGCAAAATCAAAAGTTTCAATAACACAACTCCAAACGGGAGGAATTAAACCATCTTTTTCATAATCATAAACCGTAATTGTAGGACTTAAAAATAAATAATCTGTATTTCCTGCAACATTTAAAGTTGATACTCCTGCAACATTTGAAGAAATTGCCAACCTAATTTCATAATCATTTAGCAAAGAATAATTACTTGACTTGTTATTGAAATTATTATTTGGTTCAGTACCATCATAAAAAATTGTATCAACTCCTAAATTTTGAATCCAATCTTGCCAACTAATTTTCTGTGCAAATCTACCATCATAATTTTGTATTCCTCCAACATTACTTCCAACCGATATTTGTACATCATTAAATTGGTCATTTGCTTTTAATATGTAATTTCTTGTAGTGTTTTCATTTATTTGCTGAATACCTCCTGAAATTATTGCAGTAGCAGGACTAAACGAATATGTATCAATATTCCAAAATTGATTTGTAACCGTATTATAAGCCACCAAATTAAATTCTAATGTATTTAATACAGCTTGTTTATTTAGGTCTAAATCAAACGTAAAATCAACTACTAAGCCATCTTCATTCCAACTTGTTTTGTCAGTTGAAAATTGTCCTAATCCAATCTGTTCTTCGTGTGAATAAATATCGTATTTTGTAACGTGCATTAAATCAGGAATATCAGCACTTTCATCATACAAATTTACATCAGCTAATAAAATTGTTCTATCTGAAGATTGATTTGTTAAAGTATTATCCCCTAATTGAACACCTATTAAAAAATATGTTGGGTTTTGTGATAATTTACCACTAAGAAAAGCCTTTTGATTCGTATTATATTCAACATCAAATGCTACTGTCATCAAATTACCAATAGGTGAAAAAACACTCATATTAGTAATAAAATCTTGACCGTTTGCACCTGAATTTCCTGATGTTTCAAAAGCATTATCATAAATAAAATTCTGCTTTAAATCACTTAATGTTGTGTTTGTATATTCATTTTGTTCAGGCAAATAACTTGCATAAACTCCAACCTTATCACCAATTACAAAATTACCGTTTAGCTTTTCAACTTGTATGCTTACTGTTGTTTTCCCACCGATTAATAAACCATCAGCAGAATTAGCAGTTCCAAATTCTGTATAAGTAATTGAATTTACTTTGTATTCAGAATTAAAGCCGTTAAAATTTTCATTGAACCAAGCTGTTGAACCTAAATTAATATCAAAATCATAGCTTTTTGCTGTATTTGGATTGCTTAAAACAGTTCTAAATTCAGGATTAAAAACATATTTTAAAGAGTTTAAACCGTTTAACAATGGAGGTATTACATTGTTTTGCAAGTTACTTAATTCACCATCTAAATAATAAGGTAAAATAGTAAATTCGTGTTCAATCTCAAATTTTTGAATATAATCATTTACTTGCTGTGAAAATCTTGCTCTTACTGTTCCTGTTCTCCAATCTTCATATTGTCCTAATCTGCTAAGTGTAACAAAATTTGTATCTCTTACACCTCCACCTGTATCAAAACCAATGTTGCTTCCGTAATAACCTTGCTCATTTCCTGAAACCTTAGAAATTACATTAAAACTTTCTGTATTATCTATTAATCCAAATTTATAAACTAAAGCTGTTAAAGGTGTTTTAAATCTTATTTCAGCATCACCATAACCATTTGGGTCATTAACAGGTGAACCTGATAAAACAGTATAAACAATTTGTGTTGCTGATATGCTTTGAACTTGACCTTCAAAAATAATTGTTGGACTTGTAGAAACTTGGTTAGTAAAGTCAAAAATATCTCCAACAGAAGCACCATCATTTAAAAAATTTCCTCCACCTTTTCTTGTAATTACATTCAATGATGTATCAACTGCAAATCTGTCTGAAGTTGAAGATTTAGCAAACCAATTAATATTTAATTCCCTAACTAATTTGACATTCTCCATTACAGAACCTTGCAAATTGTTTGCAAAATCTCCTAAATTGGAAACAAAGCCAACATCATTTTTATATTCTGTAAAATATTTTGTATTAGTTACTAATATATTAATCGGCATTTTGTATATCTTTTAATTCCTTTATAAATTCTTCAGAAGTCAAATTTCCTGATAAAGCATTTTTTAAACTGTTTTCCATAAACAATTTAATTTTTTTATCCTTTATTTTAGGTATATTTTCTTCTGCAACTTGTTCAAAATCTTTTCTAATAGCACCAAATTTTTGTTCTATTTCTTTTGAAACCTCTAAAAATTTATTATGTAAGTCAAATTCTTGCATTTATTCAGGATTTATGTATGTTTCTTTTAGGTTAAATGTGTAAGGTTCTCTAACCCAAAAATCTATTTCAGCAAAATCTTTTCCGATTGTCCATACAAATTTAATAATTTTAGCTTGTTTTCCATTAAACAAAAAGTAACTATTTGTAGTTAATTGCTTGTAATCTTCAAAACCAAATGGTACTCTTACACTCTTATAAACTTTTTTTTGTCCTTTCCAATTATTTAAAACAAAACTTTTTTCACTATGGTATTGATTGTATAAGATTTCGCTGTTCCATAAATCTCTGTGATTTAATGGTATTCTTCCACCATCTAAATAAAGTAATTTAGGTATTGAATGCCAATTATTTGTAACTTTTAAAACTCCAATTTTACTTGTTATTTTAGATTTAAAATTTGTTCCACCTCCTAAAACACCTGTTGTTTTATCTATAAATCCTGCAACCTCACTTAAAAATTTTTCTAATGGATTTAATTCATCTTTTCTATTTCCTAAACAAGTATTAAAATTAATTTCTTCAATACCTTTCAATAATACTGCTCTTTTTCTTACAACCGTTTTTGGTGAAGTTCTTATTTCGTATGCAGTACCTTTGTAATTATCAATTGTCCATTCATCATTCAAATCAGTTTCAAAAGATAAAATTCTTTCAGGCTTAATTTCATCAGTATTGTATTGTAAATTTTCCAATAAAACATCAGGTAAATTCCAAGTTGATTGTTGAATCCAAAATGTTGAATTTTTACTTCTAAACTCAACCACCCCATTAATAATAGCAATTTTTGCATTAAATAGATTTTTAGCTAATTCAAACATTTCAGAACATCTGTAACCATAATCTCCAATGTAAGGTATTCCAACAGGTGTTCCCTTAGTAAATGAAATTAAACCTCCTAAAGTACTATCATCTAAATTAGGATTTGAAGGTAAATAAACAACATTTTCAAGCTGTGGAATGTCAGTTACAAAAGAATAACCAAAATTTTGGCAAACTCTTTCTAAAGCTGTTTTTAATTTTATTGCTTTATGTGTTCTTTTCTTTGGTAATAATGTTTCTAATAAAGTTGTTGCTAATGAAACAACAGCGATTAAAATAATACTTGTGTAAATTATCTGAATGATAGCATTTGCAACCAAATAAATTGCCTGTCCTACACTTCCTGTAAATCCTGCTGAAAATATACCTGAAGCAATAGAAATGGCTTCCCCTGTTCTCCTAATGCTTTCTTGTAGTTCTTTAATCATTAAATAAAGAATGATTGAAGAAATTAAAAACTCAATTAAGTTAAATTTCTTTTCCACTACATAATCAACTTTAATGTAATCAGCTAAAGTTATTGCTCCAATTTCTTGCAAATAACCAAAAGTTGTTCCTTCAATTTGTTCAAAGAAATTATCTAAACTAAAATTTGGTATTATTCCAATATTAACTTTTCCATCTTCAGGTAAATCTTGATAGCCATTTGTAAAATCAATAAATGCTTTAAAATTTTCTTGAATAGGTTGGTTATTAAATAAAGTTAATTGAAATGGCATTCCTTCAAATATTCCAACTCCATTTGTTAAGCCTCTTGCAATCCATTCATTTATTGCTTCCCTTGCTTCTAATGGAAATACAAATTCTTCAACTGATAAACTAGGTTGAATTGAATCGTTTTCATATTCTGCAACAATTTCTATGTCCTCCCATTCTAAAGGTGCATTTAATTTTACACCATCTAAAAGAAATTTTGCTTCCGCATTAATACTTAAATTGCTCATTTATGTAGTTTACTTTTTTCTTTTATAACTCTATTTCCTTTCCTTGAAATTAGGTTAATTAAACCCCTAACTTCATCAATGTTCACCATTCCTTCAGGTATGTCAATTCCTTTTATACTTTGGTTTAGTTGATTTAGTTTATTAATAACATCTTTATTGCTTCCTAAACCGTTTAGATTAAAGCCAACAGGATTAAAAACCTCATTAGATTTATCGTATTTCATCAAATCATTTAGCATTGAAGTATCATAAATTTGATTCTTAAATTCATTCATATTTGCACCCCTTAACCCCATTTTTTTGGTAGTTTCTTTGTCAATTACAAATTCACCTTTGTGAACAACTCCTGCTGCTTCATATTTACCGCCATCACCTGTATAACCACCATCAGAAAACCCTGTTAAACTACCTGCTAAACCTTTTAAAACTGATATATCAGTAATTGTTTTGCCAATATCTCCTTCATTTTGATTAAATGCTGTTAATACACTAAAAAATGCTTTTGCTCTTTCTTGTCTTTTTCGTGTTCTTTCCCTTTCACGTTCTAATTCAGCTTCTCTTTTTTGTTCAAAAGCTAAACTTTCACTTGCTTCTAATTGACCTTGTGTAGCTTTTTCTCTTAATTGGTCAATTCTTTGCCCTGTTTTTTCCAACATTTGACCTATTTTGTCAATCCTTTTTTCAAAAGAATCATCAACTAATTCACTAATTGCATTTATAGCTTCAGCAAATAAATCTTTTAATTCTTCAGTAATTTGTTTTAATCCTGTTAACCTTTCTCTTTCAGCTTTTAATTCTGCTATTCTTAATTCATCTTTTTTTCTTCCTGCTGCTTCTAATATTTCTAATTCAGCATCAATAGATTTAATTGCTATTTCATTTTTTTGCCTTTCAAATTCTTTTTCAAATTCCTCCTGATTTTTAAAACCATTTCTTCTAACTTCAAATTTTGCTATTTCTAAATCAGAGTTTCTTTTTATTTCTTTTACACTTCTTTTTATTGCCAAATCTAATTCCAAATCAGACAACCTTTTTTCTTCAGCTTTTATTAATGATTCCTTTTCAATTTTTGTAGTTCTTGAATTGCTTCTTATTTGTTTTATTAATTTTTCACTTCTAATTCTTTCTAATTGTATTTGCCTATCTGTTGAATCTTCAATTAATTTAGCTTGTTGTAATTCAAATTCTTCATAAGTTGAATTAGCTATTCTTTGCAATCTTTTTAATTCCTCTTGTGCAGTATCTAAATCAATACTTATTTTAAAAATTAATTCTTCTGTTTTTGCTTCTTTTAATTTTTTTTGTAAATCTGTAACCTCCTTTGATTGTTCATTTATTAATCCTGTTAATGTTTCAACAGATTTTCCATTTCCTACATTTGTTTCTGTCAACTCTTTTGTAGTTTCATTTAATTGTGTTTCAATTAAATTTAATAATGCTTCTTCTTTTGTTCTAGTTTTAATAGCTAAAGATACTTTTGTGTTTGCATTTTGTAATTCAGAAAAAGCGTTAACATAATTTTTCAATGAATTTAGACCGTCATCAACATCTTCAGCACGAAAACCCAATACATCTTTATCAAATGCAGCTTTTATTTCATCTAATGATTGTATGTATTTTTTATTATTAAATTTTTCAGCATTTTTATTAAATTCAATAAATAATTCTCTTTGTGCTTTTCCTATCTCATTATTTGTTTCTCTTAAATTTTGTAAAGTATTTGACCTCAATTGTTTTAATTTTGATACTTTTTCTTCTTCTGTTTTTAATTCAGAAGTTGCATTTTCAATTATGTCTTTTGCCCTTTTGTTTGCTTCTTCATCAACTTTTTGTTGTGTTGTTTTATTTAATTCGTTGAACTTATTTATTACATCAGTAATTGCATCAACTATTTTTCTAAATACTGTTGAAACCCTACCACTACCATCTTCTAAACCTAATATAAATCCTTCCCAAGCTGAACCAAGTTTTGTTACAGAACCTTGTAAATTATCTAATTGAGTATCAGCCATATTTTGAGCTGTTCCTCCTGCTTTTTCTAATGCTTCATTTAATTCTAATACAGAATCAGTACCTTCTAAAAAGGTTTGAAATGCTGCAACACTTCTTTTATCTGTTAATTCTAATGCTTTTCCTAAATCAATTCCTTCGCTTTTTAATTGCTTTAATCCTTTAACTAAACTAGGTACATCTTTAACAGGTTCTTTCAAACTTTTTGCTAATTTTCCATTTGAATCAGCTAAATTTAATAATATATTTCTTGTTGCTGTTGCAGCACTTGAAGCATCAAAACCTGCATTGCTTAATTGACCTAACAATGCTGTTGTTCCCTCAATACTAAACCCAAAAGCATTAGCAACAGGAGCAATAGTTGACATTGAATTTTGCAATTTAGAAAAATCTAAAGCACTTGCTGCTGTTGATTTTGCTAAAACATCATTTACCCTTGCAGCCTGTGAAGAAGCTAATCCAAATGCTTTTAATGTTGCACCTGTTAAAGATGCTGTTTCCCCTAACCCTGAACCCATTGCAGCAGCAGCATTTAAAGTAGAATCGGTTAAGTTAACAATGTCTTTAGTTGGAAATCCTAACTTAGCAAATTCAGTCTGTAATTCAGTAACTTCTGATGCTGTGAAAGCTGTTGTTGAACCTAATCTTTTTGCTTCACTTTGTAACAAATTCATTTGGTCTTTAGTAGCACCTAAAACAGCTTCCAAATTACTATTTGCTTTTTCAAAATTTGAAAAAATACCAACAACATTTTTAATAGCTAATCCAATTCCTGCAATTCCCGCTGTAAATCCTAAAGCACCTAAACCACTTCTTAAAAAACCTCCAACTTTACCTAAAGCACTTCCATAATTTCCAACATTTCTTTGGCTTTGTCCTACTGTTTGGTCTAATTTTTTTAATTTACCATCTAATTTTTGGATTTGTTTTAATAAATCCTTTGCTTTTTTACTGCTTTCACCTTCACTTAATGCAAGATTTTTATATTTATTTCGTAAATCATTTAAACGTGCTGATTCTTTTTGATAAACAGAGATTAAACCTAAACTTTCTTTTGCTAATTTTTTTCTTTCTTTAGTTTCAAATTGTATTTGCTGTTTTATTACTTCATTCTGTTGAGTTTGTAATTTCCTTCCTTGTTTTAATTTTTCATCTAATCTTATTTTTTCTTTTTTAACTCTTGCAGCTATTCTTTCAGTTTCATTTAATTTTTTTGTTGCTTCTTTTGTTCTTTGTATTGATTCATAACTTTTATTATCTTGTTGAGATAATATTTTTTGTTGGTTTTTTGCTACATCAATTAATGATTTATCTAATTTATCTAATTCAGCAGATAATAACTTAACATCTTCAATGGTCTTTTTAAATAAATCAGCACCAAATAAATCTTTATTTTCAATTTTTGCCATCAGTAACGTTTTCTAAATAACTATAATATTCTGTTGTTGTTAATTCTCTTGAATTTAATTTAAAGCCATAATACTTGCTCATTTTGGCTAAAACCACTTCCAAATCTTGTGGTTCTTTAATTTCTAAATCAAATATTCTTTTCTTTTCTTTTTCAATATTTATTAAAGTCTTAAAATATGCTTGACCTGTAATAATAAACTCAGCTTGTAAATTAGCTAATTTTATTTCATCCCTTAAATCACTCATAAATTCATCACTTAAACCAAATTTATTAATGTATTCATTATACATTTTACTCCAAATATTAGAAATTTCCAATAAATTATTATCAGTTAATTTAATTGATGTTTTAATCAATTTTGTGTAATCTCCTTCTTTGTGTATATCAAACCAAATTCTAATAGGTAATTCATCAATCGTTAAATAACAATTATGCTGCCCTAAGTTTTTGATTGATTTTTTCCGAAATAGTTTTAGCATAAAAATTAATAATTATCTGTAAATTAACCTGATTTAATCCTAAAATTTCTTTTCCCCATTCTTCAAATAAATTAGTGTCATCTTTTATAGGGTTTGCAGTAATTTCAAAACCCCCTTTAAATGGTATTACACTAAAACTCAAATAAAAATCACCTGTATCTTTTAAAGTAACTCTATCTGTTGGTTGCCCTTTACGTTTTTTTTCCTCTATTGTAAATGGACTATATCCACCACCAATGCTTTCTAATGTTCTACCTGTTGAATCTTCACCTAATTGATACAATTGTGAGGTTGGCAATCCTTCAGTATTTAATTTAATAACCAATGTTTGAAAAGCATTTGTTTTAGCAATTTCTAAAGCAATAGAATCAACATCAAAACTTAAAAAAGTATTAATTAATTTTCTTAATGGTATGAAGAATTTTTGTGCCATATTAAAAAAAAAGGCTGCTACATTTTGCAGCAGCCTTTAGATTTTAAAACCTAAAAATTATTTTGATTTTTTATTAGCTTTAGGTTCTTTTGTGTACTTTGATATTTGTTTCCAAACATTGTCTGTTTCACGCAATAAAGCACCTCCATATTGTTTTTTAAATTTATCTTTTGTCATACCAACTAAAGCCGATGTATTAAAAGATACTTTTCCAAATGTTAGGAACTTGTTTTCTAAATCTAATTTTTTCATAATAATTAAGGTATTGTAACATTAAACTTGTTTAAATCCAATGATTTTAACAATGGACTTACTGAAGGGTTACTGATTTGTATTAAATCTCCTGATGTTTGAGCAACAGAAAAAGTAAAACTGTATAAACCTGCAACGGTTGCACTTTCAACAACTGAACTTAATACAATTGCTCCTGCACTTGGACTAATTTCGTTTGCTTCAAAATCTGCAACAGTCATTCCCTCAGCAGGAATTGGTGAAGTAACACCACCAAAAGGTGTATTTAATTGTACATCAAAACCATTTACAGTAACATTTGTTGGAGTTCCTGCATTTACATCAACTAAACCTCCAACACCCAACAAATTAGCAGTTACTTGTGCTGCTTCAATCATTCTTAAATCTGCATCATCTTCTAATTGAGAAATGTCAAAAGTAATTTGATTTTTTTGTTTTGTTGTATCAGTTCCTTTGATAAGAGTAGCAGAAAAAGAATCATCTTGTAATAAGATTGGGTCTAAATAACCTTCTCTTGTTTGTTTACCAATTAAGTTTCCTGATTTATCAATAAAGAAAACTCCAACAGTTAAACACCTCCAAGATTTTAAGTTACCCAATAATACAGGGTCACCTTTAATTATCCATCCTGTGAAAGTTCTTGCACCTTCTTGAATAAATACTGAAGATGTATCTTCAAATTCTTCAGTAATATCATCTGCTCTTTCATCAGTTATATTTTTTAATTCAGGAGTTGGATACCATCTTGTTCTTGGGTTAACATCTTTAATTCTTGCATCTAAATATGCTTGGTCTAAAGTTGTTCCACCTGCCAAAGTAGATAACTCAATTCCATTGATATCTCCTGTTTCTGTGTAATATTCCACAAATACAGCTTGTTTAGTAACATCAAAAACACCGTAGCAAGACGGTCTGCCTGTATTACCTCCACCTGTATTACATTTACATAGTGCCATAATTTATAATTTTTTAATTTTTAATTAACATTTACATTTATTTTCACAACTTAAATCAAACCGAATGTCAGCAGTTAGTCTTAATTCTATTCCTGAAAGGTTACAATCAAATATTGAATTTTCTTGTTGTCCTTCTTCGGATATATTTATCAAAGGTAAGCATTCGTAGTCTAAATTTTCTGCGAATAGCTTATTTATTTTTACTTTAGCCATAAATAGGTCAACCATTTGTTGCATTGGATAGATTACATTTTCGTAATGGTCATCAGTTAACCAATCTGAAGTGTTAGCAGAATTTAAGAAAAATATTCTCAATTCTGTTGTTCTATCAATCATACTTTCTTCATCAGTATTTTTTCTATCCCTTATTACTTCAAACAAATAAACAAAAGGAACTAATAATTCTTTATTGTTAATAGCATCAACTTCATTTTGTGCCATCTTTAAAGTTCCGTGAATATAATTTGGAACAGGTAATTCATAACTTCCTACATTTGGAGGAATTGCACCACTAACTAAAATGCTTTCATTAATAGTAAAATCTTCTATTGTATAAATTGTTCCTCCTAAATCAATACTATCTTTAATTGATAACCACCAAGTGCAATTCGTTTGAATTAAATAATTACCACTAACAACAGAAATAGAATCAACAACTAAAAAAGGTTTTAATTCTTTTACTAAATTTTCAATTATATCTACTGTTTGTTTTCTCATTTTCTGAATACCTTTTTACCAAATAATCTTACTGCATAATAGCGTAAATAATTATCAATTTTATCTAATGTAGTTTCACAATGAACAACATTTGACCAAATTAACATTTCTTTATCTGCAAATTTTTGTGCTTCTTTTAATCCCATATTTTCAACTCCAAATTGTTGTTGATATAAAAAATCGTGAATTAATGCAGCCATAAAAAAATCTCCATAACTAGGAAACAACCACCATAAAAATTTTGGTGCTGAGCTACCATCAAACACAAATCCTTCAGGAATTAATATTTTAAAACCATTGCTTAATTCAATATTTATAGCTTTCAAAAGTTTAAAATGTTTGTGCTTTGTCATAGGATAAAACAAAGTGATTTTGATTAAATTATTAACCAAATCATTTTTAACAGTATTTAAACTTACATCTAACATTAAATTACTCGTATTTTTTTAATATCTTCTTTGCAACCACTTTACCTAAAATTGCAAATAACCCCCCTAAAAAACCTGTCAATGTAGCTATTAACATAGGCATTGCAACTTCTTTAATTAAACTAAAAGCAACTATTGTTGCTAAAAAATCACCTGTTATAAATGCAATAACAGTTTCAACAGAATCAGTATCAATTAATTTTTTCATTTTAATAGTTATTTTAAAAATCTTCAACCCAAACTAAAGCACCTGCCATAGTAGCAGAACCTCCACCTTCTGAAGTTAATGTATAAGTATTATTTGGTCTTAATGTTATTTCTAACTCTTTTAAATCAATGGTATCACCTGCATCTTTACCGACTGATGCACTCCATAATAATTTCCCTCCTGTTCTTGTTGTACCTGCTGTATCTGCTGCAATTACTGAAGTATTTGTATTTATATCAATATAGTTTGGAACACCTCCTAATGTTGCATTTTCCCACAACCTAAAAAAACCAACTCCATTGGTATCATTAACGAATGAAATTGAACGTAAAATTGCATTTATTTTATTTGTTTTCCCTGCAAACGTAGATTTGTTTTGTAAACTGAAAATTGATGTTTCTGTACCTCCAATACTTTTTTGATTTTCAAAAGAATTTAAAGCACCTGTTGGTTCATTTTTACCTTCAATAAAAGCCGACATCATTCCAACCTTTACAGCTAAATTTGTCGTGCTTCCACCTGTTGCAACTTCAGCAGTCATTGGAAAAATTGGATTGTAAGAACTAGGTAATGAAAATTTATTAGAATATTCTATAATGTGAACTAATATCATATCCCCTGTATCTTCTGATTCAATAGAAAATTTGATATTTCCAAAACCTGAACCGTAAACAATTTGATAAACATTTCCTTTTGTTGGGTCTAATAAAATTCCTGAAGGATTATCAGCTGAATTACTACCATCTAAATTATCAATGTTCCAATTTGTTTGTAAAATATTTGTTTGAACTCCATTAGTTCTGTAACCTATTGCAAAATCATTACCAATATAAGTAAAACCATAACCATCGCTTGTGTCACCAATTCCTATTCCTTGCCTTGAATTAGCATCATTTGGTGAATTATTTGTAAATACTGCATCAAATCTTGTTAAAATACCTTGACCTGCTCTAAAAGGTATTGTTCTTTTTGATGTTAAAGCTGCTTGACCTGTTGCTAAAGTTCCTGATTGAACTATTGCCATATTATCAGCTTGTGTAACTGTTCCACCATCTACTTCTGTAATTGTATTCAAATCCGTATTAACATTGTAAGGATAAGTTAATTGAATTACAGGAGTTAATTCAGCCATTGGAATCTCATCATAAGCTGTTTTAGGGTTTGAAGAATTTACTTGCAAATGTTTTAAATTATCAACCTTTACATTTTCAAATTTTCCACCATCATTTTGACCTACAATAATTGTTCTGTTTAAAGTTGTTACCATTGAAGGAGCAATAAAAGCTCCTGTTGTAAGTAATTGAGGACTTAATGCTGTTCTTAAAAATTTAGTCGTATAATAAAAATCTGTTTGGTCAAATCCACTATTATTTGTAAACTCATATTTTATAAAATTAACAAAAGCAGGAGCAGCAAAAAATTGATAGCCTTCTGATGCTCTATAAGGGATTGATAAACTCCTAACAACATTTAAACCTGCTGCATCTTGACAAAATGAAATGTTAATAGTTCCATCGTGTGAAGCTAGAATTTCTGTTTGAACTTGTGTAACTCCATCTGCATCTAAAGTACCACTATCAAAACTTTGACCATTTAATAAAGG
>Ga0224504_10000216_pt1 | contig 25297 bp, 30 predicted proteins | sample SF_Oct11_sed_USG_3_FD_170160 | JGI IMG/M metagenome (GOLD analysis project Ga0224504, IMG submission 170160) | Sediment microbial communities from San Francisco Bay, California, United States - SF_Oct11_sed_USGS_24 | ecosystem: Environmental > Aquatic > Marine > Sediment | place: USA...
AATCTTGATGAAGAAGGGCTTGGACGAGCCTCAGGCATTTCGACGCTTGCAAAAGCTGGCTATGGATAAGCGTAAGTCGCTGCGAGATGTTGCCGAGGCGATCCTGCTGACAGAAGACTGATTCCAACATAAGGTCATCATAACAGTTACAAAGAAGTGACTGTGCTTTTTTGAGCAACGAAGCTCGTTCGGAATGATTCCGTGCGGGCTTTTTTTGTGACAGGGTATGAAAGGAATAGCGTGTTATGAAAGAAAAAGTGTCAATTTTAACTGTTGCTGAAACATTGAATACCACCCCCTTGAACGTTCTTATGCATGTTAAGCGCGGTATGCTGGAAGGCATCGAGGAAGAGGGCGGTTGGATGATCGACAAAGCCAGCCTCGATGCCCTGGTCGCAACGATCGGCGGTAAGGCCGGTGATGTCTGCGCCAGTGGTTGTGCTAAAAAGCACTCCTGTGGCGGCGGGTGCGGGTGATTACCATGGCCATACAAATCAAACCGTCAGACCTCTATTACAAGTATCGCCATGTCAAGGAAACCCAGCATGAAGGCAAGTTTGCCGGCAAACCGGACCCGCATCCTTATGACCGGGATGACCTCTACGAGGTGATCCCGATGTTCAGCGCGGTTATGGATCATTTCAACCGTGACGATGCAGCACTCCTGCACCGACTCGAGGAACTGGCCGGCGACGAGATGCCACGTTTCATCGAAACACGTGAAGATGTCTTTGACTTTCTGGTCGCAGTTGTTGGCGAGATAATGGGTGAGGGTCATGGGTGACATGCTCGGCGAGCCCACGAAACAAAGTACGATTGACGAAATAAGCAAAGAAGCATGAAAGAAATCATCGGTGACATGTGGCAGGAGCATGCCGAAGGGGCTGTCGTGGCGATTACCACGAACGGTGCGGTCAACAAGGTTGGCAAGGCGATTATGATGCGCGGTTGTGCACGCCAGGCCAGGGCTCGTTACCCGGATTTATTGCAAACCCTGGGTGCACTGATTCGCCAACATGGCAGTCATGTTTTTGATCTCGGCCACCAGATCGTCAGTTTCCCGGTCGAGTTAGATCCCTACCAGGTTCCGCAGATGCGTCTGATCGAGCAGTCCTGCCGCGAGTTGGTTGAACTTGCCGATTACAAAGGCTGGCAGAAGATCGTTGTACCGCGACCAGGTTGCGGAAGCGGCGGCCTGGAATGGACGGAAGTAAAGACCATTCTTGAGCGGCATTTCGATGAACGCTTTCACGTGATTACAGTTCAGGAGCAATAATATGCAACGGGCACAAAATGGAGATCGCGTTACGGTTCATTACATCGGCACACTCGACAATGGTCGGATCTTTGACCAACGTGATGGCGATGAACCGCTTTCCTTTACCATCGGTTCAGGAGAAATTTTCCCTGCCATGGAGGCAGACATCATCGGCATGAAAGTCGGCGAAGTGAAGAATATCCATCTTTCTGCAGAACAGGCATACGGTTTAAGGCTCGACGAGAACCTTCTGAAAGTTTCAAGGGAGATTTTCCCTGCTGACCGGGAGTTACGTATTGGTCGAAAATTGAGTATTGAACTGGCCGGTAACGATCACCGGATGATGCGGATTCGTCAGGTTGATGAGAAAGAAGTTTTGCTCGATGGTAACCACGATTTGGCCGGGTGCGATCTGACCTTCGCATTACAATTGGTTAAGATCGCGTGAACAGTTTCTACTCATTCGTGTTCAATTGCTGTGCACCTTGTATACAATTGAGAGCCTAGTCCGGAAGCTTCAGAAGCGTAACTAACTTAGAATACAGAGTTTTGTTTTTTTGGCACAGCTGATGCTTTAAACAAATCCCGTAACACCGTAACGACTAAGGTACAGTGATGTACCTCCTTCAGGCGAAGAGGCCCACTTAATGTCTAAACAGGCATACGTGGGCCTTTTCCATTTTGAGTATTGAATGAAATATTGCGGCACAACGATTGCGCCGCCGGGCATTGACGCCCTATCCGGATTGTCCGGGTAGGGCGTCGTTTATTTTGTGCATCAGGTTTTTCTTCGGACACATCAAAGGCGATGCCGCCGCGGGGACAAGCAGAAGCACAGCAAACCTAAGCTGGATTGTTCATGAATCATTCTACTGCAACCGACAATTGCACATCATCTCAGGCAGTGCTCACTCTGCGCGTTTCGGCGGGCAATCAGCACGCCTGCAACGCTTATCGTAGCGCTATGCCTGATTTGACACACACTTGCCGGTTTCGTGACGAAGGCTCATAAACAAACCAACTCATGGCTTCTATGGGAGGCCAAAGGAAAGGTACAAAACAATGGCTGAAAAGAAACTGCGTCAAATTGCAATCTACGGTAAAGGCGGCATCGGCAAATCCACTACGACCCAGAACACCGTGGCTGGACTTGCGTCCCTCGGTAAGAAAGTCCTGATCATCGGCTGCGATCCCAAGGCGGATTCGACCCGACTGATCCTGCACGCCAAAGCTCAGGATACGGTTATGGACAAGGTCCGTGAACTCGGTACGGTTGAGGACCTCGAGCTGGAAGATGTATGTCGACGCGGCTACGGCGATGTTATGTGCGTTGAGTCGGGTGGCCCGGAACCAGGTGTTGGTTGTGCTGGTCGTGGCGTTATCACTGCGATCAACTTCCTCGAGGAAGAAGGCGCTTACACTCCTGATCTCGACTATGTCTTCTATGACGTCCTCGGCGATGTTGTCTGCGGTGGCTTCGCCATGCCGATCCGCGAGAACAAGGCCCAGGAGATCTACATTGTCGTCTCCGGTGAGATGATGGCGATGTACGCTGCCAACAATATCTCCAAAGGTATCGTCAAGTATGCTTCTTCAGGAAGCGTGCGTCTGGCCGGCCTGATCTGTAACAGCCGTAACACCGACCGTGAAGCAGACCTGATCACTGCTCTGGCTGAGCGCCTCGGCACCCAGATGATTCACTTCGTCCCTCGCGACAACCAGGTTCAGCGCGCAGAACTGCGCCGCATGACCGTTATCGAATATTCCCCGGAGCATAAGCAGGCCGAAGAGTACCGTCAGTTAGCGCAGAAGATCGCCGACAACGAAATGTTCGTCATACCGACCCCGCTCGAAATGGAAGACCTCGAAGACCTGCTGATGGAATTCGGCATCATGGAAGCGGAAGACGAGTCGATTGTTGGCGTCGCTGAAACTGCTTAAAAACCCGGAACGAGGTACGTGGCACGAAGTACGTGGAAAGATCTTCGCGTCCCGTGTCCCGCAACTCGCGTCCCTAAAATTTCTGGAGAATTTCCATGGCTGAAAGAAAGCCCATTAAGGGTATAACCACAGAAAAAACTGAAAAAATGATCGCTGAAACTCTGGCTGAAATGCCCGAGAAGGCGGCCAAGAAACGGGCACCACACCTCGGTGCTAATGAGCCGGGCGCATCTGCTTGTGCCGTAAAATCGAACAAGAAAGTCGTCCCTGGTGTTATGAGCCAGCGCGGCTGTGCTTATGCAGGAGCCAAAGGTGTGGTCTGGGGCCCGATCCGCGACATGGTTCACGTCTCTCACGGCCCGGTTGGCTGTGGCGTCTACAGTTGGGGTACCCGGCGTAACCTGATGCAGGGAATCCCCGGCGTCACCTCCTTTCCGATGGACTTCACTTCTGATTTTCAGGAGCGCGACATCGTCTACGGCGGGGACCTGAAACTGGAAAAGTTGTTGAAAGAGGCCGATGAGCTGTTTCCGCTCAACAAAGGGATGTCTATTCTCTCCGAGTGCCCGGTCGGTCTGATCGGTGACGACATTAACGCCGTCGCCAAGAAGATGGAGGCGGAACTCGACAAGCTGGTCGTTCCTTGTAACTGCGAGGGCTTCCGCGGCGTTTCCCAGTCGCTCGGTCACCACATTTCCAATGACTCGATCCGTGATCACATTATCGGTAAGTTCGAGTTCAAAGAAGAAGCCGGGCCTTACGATGTCGCCCTGATTGGTGATTATAACATCGGTGGTGACGTCTGGGCTGCCAAGCCGATCCTCGAAGAGATCGGTCTTAACGTCAAATCGGTCTGGACCGGTGACGGCGAAGTCGAAAAGATTGGCGCAACCCATTCGGTCAAGCTCAACCTGATCCACTGCTACCGCTCAATGAACTATATGTGCAAGGTCATGGAAGAGAAGTGGAATATCCCATGGCTCGAGTACAACTTCTTTGGCCCGACCAAAATCGAGGAAAGCCTTCGCGCTATAGGTGATCTGTTCGACGACAAGATCAGAAAAAATGTGGAAAAAGTGATCAAGAAGTACAAGCCGGTCATGAAAGAAGTCACCGACGAGTACAAGCCGCGCCTGGAAGGCAAAACAGCCATGCTGTTTGTCGGCGGTCTGCGCCCACGACACACCATCGGCGCCTACGAAGACCTCGGCATCCAGATCACCGGCGCCGGTTACGAGTTCGCCCACCAGGACGACTATGACCGCACCGCACCCGAGATGGCCAAGGGCACGCTGATCTACGATGACGTCTCCGAGTTCGAACTGGAGAAATTCGTCGAAGAACTCAAGCCTGACCTGGTCGGTAGCGGCATCAAGGAAAAGTATGTCTTCCAGAAAGCTGGTATCCCTTTCCGCCAGATGCACAGCTGGGACTACTCGGGGCCGTATCACGGCTATGAAGGTTTCAAAATCTTTGCCCGGGATATTGATATGGCGATCAATTCACCCACTTGGGATTTGGTAAAAGCGCCATTTTAGAGATCGGCTAATGGTTAAAGGAGCAGTCTGAAAGGGCATCCCTTTCTGCCTGGACCCTTTACCTTGAACCCATAGGAGATAGAACATGAGCGCAGAAGCAGCAGTAAAATTCGTGACCGAGACCCCGGAGAAGGAAATCGCCCGGGTCAAGGAATGGATCAACAGCGAAGAATATAAAGAGAAAAATTTTGAGCGGACCGCCCTGGTGGTCAACCCGGCCCATGCCTGCCAGCCCCTCGGTGCACAGATGGTCGCCACAGGCTTTGAGGGTGCCTTGCCATTCGTTCATGGCTCCCAGGGATGTGCCTCTTATTTCCGCAGCACTTTCAGCCGTCATTACCGCGAGCCGGCAGCAGCAACCTGTGATGCCATGACTGAGGATGGCGCGGTGTTTGGCGGGCAGAACAACCTGTTCGAGGGTCTAGAGAACGCTTACGCCCTCTACAAGCCGAAGATGATCCCGATCTTTACCACCTGCATGCCAGAGGTTATCGGCGACGATCTGACCGCATTTTCCAAGAATGCCAAGTTACAGGGCTTTATCCCGGAAGATCTGCCGACTCCGTACGCGAACACGCCGAGCTTCAACGGCTCTCACATCCACGGCTATGATGCCATGCTAAAGAGCATACTGCAGACTCTCACCGAGGGGCAGAAAGTTGATGGTAAATGTACCGGCAAGCTGAACATCATCCCGGGCTTCGACGGCAACGTTGGCAATCTGCGCGAGTACAAGCGCATCCTCGAGTTGATGGGAATCCCTTACACCATGCTAGCCGACGTCTCCGATGTTTTTGACTCGGGTTGCGACGGTGAATACAAACTGTATCCAGGCGGGACCAAGATGGAAGATGCTGCGGAGTCGATCAACGGCAAAGCGACCATCTCCATGCAGAAATACTCGACGATCACGACCATGAAGTGGATTGAGTCGGAATATGATGGCGAGAAAGCCATTCTGCCGCTGCCCTTCGGCGTCAAGAAGACGGATGAAATGCTCTTGAAACTATCGGAACTGTTCGACAAGCCGATTCCGGAAGAGCTCAAGGCCGAGCGTGCTCGCGCAGTTGATGCCATGACCGACGCTCAACAGTATCTGCATGGCCGAAAATTTGCCATCGCCGGTGACCCGGACTACCTGCTCGGCATCGTTACCTTCCTGCTCGAGATGGGAGCTCGTCCCTGGCATATCCTCTGCTCACGCTCAACCAAGAAGTTCCAGAAGGAAATGCAGGCCCTGCTCGACACCTCGGTCTTCGGTGAAGGCTGTTCAATCTATATCAACAAAGATCTCTGGCATATGCGCAGTCTGCTCGTCACCGATCCTGTCGATGGCATCATCGGCGACACCCACGCCAAGTGGGCTGCACGTGACGCCAAGATCCCGCTGTTTCGTATCGGCTTTCCGATCATCGACCGGGTCAACCTGCACCGTACGCCGGTGGTTGGCTACAACGGTGCAATCAGCATGTTGAGTATGCTCGCCAACAAGTTCCTCGATATCACAGACGAGACTTGTGAAGACCAGTGGTTTGAGATGATGAGGTAAAACCAAGGAGCTAGTAGCGCGTGGCGCGTTGCGGGGAGAGACTTTGCTTTCGCGCCACGCGCCGCCCGCCACTCACCACGATCTTATGATAAGAACCAGAAGATTTGAAATCGTCAGACCAGAAGGTTCGAAAGGATTGAACATGAAAGTCGCATTTGCCAGCACAGACAAAGTCCATGTCGATGAACATTTCGGCAAGGCCGAAGAGTTCTATATCTGGGACATCGGTCCTGAAGAGGCCGCCTTCAGCGGGGTCGCTCAACTGAAGGTCGAGGAGGGCTACATCGACGATAAGATTGAGGCCCGTACATCTGTTCTGGCAGATTGTGCCCTGGTGTATGTTGGCGAGATCGGTGGCCCTGCTGCAGCTCGACTGGTGCAAAAGAAGATTCACCCGATCAAGAGCAAAGAGCATGAGCCGATCACCGTGGTCGTTGAAAAGCTTCAGGAAGTTCTCAAGGGCAATCCGCCGCCGTGGTTGCGCAAAGCGATGTTGAAGGGCGAAAGACCAAATTAATGGTTCAGGGAACAGGGCTCATGGTTAGGGGACACCCCCTGAACCTTTAACCCTTGACCCTTAACCTGAATCTAAAAGGAGAACAAAAATGGCTTTACTTACTGGAAAAACCTATGGCGGGGGGGATTGGACTCCGACCTTCGTCATGAGCATCGATACGGAAAAATGTATCGGTTGCGGGCGTTGCTTCAAATCCTGTGCACGCAAAGTTTTTGTGCCCGAAGATCTTGTCGACGAAGACACCGATTCAACGCGCATGATCATGACCATAGCTCAGCAGGACAACTGCATTGGCTGCGCTGGTTGCGGTGTCGCTTGCCCGAAGAAGTGTTTCACTTTTAAAACCCTCGAGGCTTGAAAAGTGAGTTCTAAGCCGTAAGCAAAAGACTTACAGCTTACAACTTAAAGCTTGCAGCCAAATTTACGGAGTAAATTTCATGTTAATTGCAGTCACATCAAAAACGGGTACCGAGGTCGATCAGCACTTCGGTCATGCTGAAAAATTTCGCATCTTTAAGTACCGCAAAGGCGACCCAGTCCAGGTATCGGAGGTCGAAGTTGAAAAGTATTGTTCTTTTGATCCTGATCATCCGTTTCGTCATGCACAACTCAACGGCATCGTCGAGGCTCTTAAAGACTGCAAGGCGGTCGTTACCGCCATGATCGGTGAGTTACCGAAACAGGAGATGGAAAAGGCCGGTTTTAAAGTGATCAGTGCGGAAGGTCCTCTTGAGCCAGCGCTTAAGTTGGCACACGATACGGTCTGTGATGGTCACTGCAAGGGGCGACCTGAGAAATGTGAACACACTGTTTAATCGATGTGCATAAAATCAGCTCTGCTGATTTTATGCCCTTTCCAGAGATGTAATTGCCAAAGGCTTCGGCAGGGCTGTCTCAATGAGGGATACCCTGCCTTATTTTTTACTGTAAGATAAGACAAAGTTATTTTGTAAGACATTGTTATTACTTGGTTTAAAGTTTTTTATGCAAAACTTCAAGATGTTGGCATAGCTGATGCTTTTAATTTAAGACACCAGCAACAATTTGATGCAGCGGTACAAAGCAGTACTGCGGCTAGAGACGGCAAAGATGCCCCGGGAGCAAATGCTCTACGGGGTTTTTTATATTCATTGTCAAACGAGCACAGGCGCTCTTCCTTTTTTGGAATTGCGCCTGTTTGCGTTAACAAGGAGATAGACCATGGCTACAGGCTGCCCAATGATGAAAATGCAGAAAAAGACCGATCACCCCTGCTTTGGCGGCGATCACTCAAATACCGGTCGCATTCACCTGCCGGTTGCCCCGGGCTGCAATATCAAGTGTGGCTTCTGTGAACGGCGCTTTGACTGCGCCAACGAGACCCGCCCCGGTGTCACCAGCAAGGTTCTCAGCCCGGAACAAGCTTTGGAGCGCGTTCGTCTGGTCAGACAGCACCCCAAGGTCGGCAGCAAACTGAAAGTGGTCGGCATCGCAGGCCCCGGTGACCCTCTTGCCAATCCGAAGACGTTTGAAACCTTCGAACTGGTGAAAAAGGAATTCCCGGGGATGCATCTCTGCTTGTCCACGAATGGTCTCCTGCTCACCGAGCATCTCGATCGTCTGCTCAATCTCGGCGTGCACAGCGTGACAGTCACCATCAACGCCCTGACCCCGCAAACCGGCGCCAAGGTCTACGAGTGGATAAAGCACGGCGGCAAAAAGTTCGACGGCGAAGAAGCCGCCGCGATACTACTCAAGCGCCAGTTCGACGGTGTACGTTATGCAGCGGCTGCAGGCATGATGGTCAAGATCAACTCTGTCTACATCCCCGGCGTCAACGATCACGAAACGCTCGATCTTGCAGTCAAAGTCCGTGATCTGGGTGCAGACGTTATGAATATCATCCCGATGATTCCGTTAGGCATTTTCAAGGACCTCGAGCCCCCTTCTGATGCGGTGATGGAGATGGTGCGCAACCAGGCGGAGCTGATTCTTTCCCAGGCACGCCATTGCAAGCAGTGTCGTGCTGATGCTGTTGGTATGATCGGTGATGATCTCGATCTGGATGAGTTGCAAGCACTGAGGGCATAGAGCGTAGCTATAAGTTGACCCAGGAGATTTATTATGACTCCAGAAATGATCCCCTACCTTGCCGGTTGTATCTTTGTTGTTGCCATGATGTACGCCAGCGTCGGTCATGGCGGCGCATCAGGTTACCTGGCGGTTATGGCGCTCTTTAGCCTGCACCCAGAAGCGCTCAAACCGACAGCCCTGATGCTTAACATTGTTGTTGCCGGGGTGGGCACCTATCTTTACTGCAGTGCCGGCCAGTTCTCGTGGCGGGTTTTCTGGCCCTTTGTGATCACTTCGATTCCAATGAGTTTTCTCGGTGGAACGTTCCATTTGCCGCCAGAGTTGTACCGTCCGGCGCTTGGCATGGTGCTGCTTTTTGCCGCATGGCGTCTGTTTACACGCCGAAAACATGAAGACTATGAAGCCAAAGCACCGCGTCTGCCTGTCGCCATGGCTGTTGGTGGTGTGCTCGGTTTTGCCTCCGGGCTCATAGGTGTCGGCGGTGGCATCTTCCTCAGCCCCTTGATGATACTGCTTGGCTGGGCGCGAGTCCGTGAAGTCTCCGGCATCGCGGCGCTTTTTATTCTGGTGAACTCCATCTCGGGTTTGCTCGGACATATGAGCAGCTTGCATCACGTCCCGGAATACGCCCCGCTGCTGGCCGGTGTCGCTTTGATCGGCGGCTCTATCGGCGCACTCTGCGGCAGTCGCCATCTGCCTGTGGCGGCCATTCTCAAGGCGATGTCGTTCATGCTGGTCCTGGCCGGGGGGAAGATGTTTTTGATCTAAAGCTTACAAACTCAACAGTTTAAAGGCTTATTTACAAGATGAAGAGAGGGCCGCATGGTTTTTCAACCGATCGGAGTTTTAAGGACTCCCTATAAAGAAATCTCCGATATGCCGATACAGCCATCCGGTGCACGCGGTGTTTTCGGTCATATCGAGTTGAATCCCGAACTGGTTGACGGCCTCACAGACCTCGACGGTTTTTCGCACGTCATCGTCCTGTATCACTTTCATCAGATTACAGATGTACGTTTGCATGTTAAGCCTTTCCTCGATGACTCTTCTCACGGTGTTTTTGCGACACGCGCACCTTGTCGTCCCAACCCGATCGGGCTCTCTGTGTTGCGGGTGCACAAGGTCGTTGGTAACCAGATTGAACTCGAAGGAGTCGACATGCTGGATGAAACTCCTTTGCTGGATATTAAGCCCTATGTGATCGATTTTGATAAGCCATCGGGACAGGTCCGGTCCGGTTGGCTCCAGGACCCCGTTGCTCCGGTAAAAGAAGCCCGTTCAGACAGTCGCTTTGATCCCAGTTTGCAAGAGGGAGAAGGTTAAGATGAAGTTGGTTTTTTGGGAAAAACCAGGGTGCAAAGGGAATTTGCGGCAGAAAGAGATTCTGATTGCCTCCGGTCATGAGCTTGAGGTCAAAAATCTGCTCACGGAAGTTTGGACGGCAGAGAAGCTGTTGTTGTTTTTCGGTGCCCGTGCTGTGGAGGAGTGGTTCAACCCCTCCAACCCGCTGATTAAGTCAGGTGAGATTGTTCCTGCCGAGGTATCACCAAAAGACGCCTTGCAAATGATGATTTCTGAACCCTTGCTGATCGTGCGGCCCTTGATGCAGACCGGTGATGAACGTCTGGCTGGATTTGAAGTACAGGAAGTGCATAACTGGATCGGTTTGAAACTCGAAACGATCGGCGAGCGAGACCCCAAGAATTGTCCTTGTGTGGTCAGCTCATAAGGAATTTCGTGATCAATGCCCCCGGGCTGTTTAAAGAACAGAACCGTCAATAGATAAATGAGAGCACAGTCACTGTATTCATTGCGAGCAACAAACAAAAATGAACCAATATACTGACATAATCCGCAAGTGGGCAACTGACACACGAAGAGCGGGGCACCTCTCTGATGCAGATGGGGTCGGAGAAATAGGCTTGAATTCGACGGAGATTGGTCGTCGACTGGCTGTGCGCTTCACGCTCAAGGTCGACATTGATCGTATCGCCGATGCCCGTTACGAGGTTTTCGGCTGTGGGTTCTCTATGGCGACCTGTGCTGTAGCTGCAGATATGGCAATTGGTTATACCTTGGACGATATTCAGAATATTGACGCAAAGAGACTGGACGCTGCGCTTGAAGGCTTGCCTCCTGAACGTGATTACTGTGCTAACCTGGCTGTTGAAGCCCTGCATGCAGCTGCATTGAGCGTCCAGAGGGGGAGTCAAAAAGTTGAAGCAAGTCTGTCAGAAGAGAACGACCATGGGCCACGGGTTTCTGAAGAACATCCTGTTTATGCAAAACTAATCAACTCGCCACGTCCGGCTTCCATTTTTGAAGAGGACCGTCACCTGTTTGCCTGCCTGATTGCCGTTGCGGTTGAGGACTCTAGCGGGCCAGAAGCGGCACTTGGTTTGGGAGAGGATGATTTCCGATCTCTTCTCGGCAGATATTTCCCGGACATTGATTCCGCCACACTCTCCCGTTCAAACAATCTGCCTACGGGTCAGCCACCGGAATGCAACAGTGAGGTCCTCTCCCTGATCCTTAGCCATGTACCAACAAAGTCCTGGCAGGGTTGTCTGCAGACCTCTGTTTGGTTGGCCCATATCCTCGCTGCTCGCACTGCTCTTCCGGGGCATCTCTGGGTCGCCATGGGTCTGACTGAGCGTCCGCAATTGACGGCCGCCATCCGCCGGCACCTTCCCTCTCTGGCTGACGCCAACAATCAAAATATGCGATGGAAGAGATTTCTCTACAAGCAGGTCTGTAATATGAATGGGGGGACAATGTGCAAGGCTCCGAATTGTGGGGTTTGCAGTGATTACAGCCTCTGCTTCGCAGATTAAGGGACTGTCCCAGGATATTGATTAACGCAAAGACGCCAAGGTTCAAAGAGAACGGCCTTGCTGATTAAGCCTGTCCCCAGTTGCCCGATAATTAAGCATCCCACCTTATTTCTTACTCAGCTTTGTTCAATAGAAAACAGTTAAACGCCCGTTTATTAAGCATTCATCAACATGGCAAGCCTTTTGCTCTAGTAAACTCCAAGACATCACCCCCTTTCCCGCCAAAGCCGCCGGAAAAGCCGGTCTCCCTCCCAATGATGTGTCGGGACTGATTTCTCTCTTTCAAAGGAGTCAGCCCATCATGGCAAGTAAACCAAAAATAAAAGAGCTGCTCGACGAGAGCGCCTGTGAACACAACAAGACCAGGAAAGTTGCCTGTAATGCTCCCACTCCAGGGGCAACAACTGGCGGCTGTGCCTTTGAAGGCGCGCAAATCTCGCTATTCCCATACGCCGACGCTGCTCATCTTGTGCACGGTCCAATGACTTGTCTCGGCACCTCCTGGGAGACCCGTGCCACAGGCACCAGCTGGCAGGGGCGCGACCTCACCCAGGTGGGTTTTACCACCGATGTCTCCCTCAACGACGTCGTCTTTAGCGGTGAAGAGAAGCTGGCCAAGGCCATCGACTACATCATGGCGCATTACGCACCTGAAGCTGTCTTTGTCTATGCCACCTGTGTCACAGCTTTAATCGGAGATGATATCGACCTGATCTGCAAGCAGGCGGCAGAAAAATACGATGTGCCGATGGTCCCGGTCCACGCGGCCGGTTTTGTCGGCAGCAAGAATCTCGGCAGCCGTCTTGGTAGTGAAGCCGCGCTGACTCACCTGGTAGGAACAAAGGAACCGGGAAAAAGGACTCCCTTCGATATTAACCTGATCGGCGAATACAACGTCACCGGGGATATGTGGCAATACACGCCTTTGCTCGAAGAGCTTGGCATTCGTGTCCTCTCAACCTTGAGTGGTGATGGCCGTATTGCCGATATCCAAACCGCCCATTGCGCCAAGCTGAATGTCATCGTCTGCGCCAAGTCACTCGTCTCCCTGACCCGCAAGATGGAAGAGCGATACGGCATCCCGTCGATCTCTCTTTCCTTCTATGGCAAACGCGACACCAGCAAGGGTTTACTGGCAATTGCCGAAGCGCTCGGCGATGACGGCCTTGTCGCACGCACCAAAGCGTTGATTGCGCGCGAAGAAGCCCAACTGGAAGTAAGATTGGCTCCTTACAAGACTTTCTTCGAAGGCAAGAAGGCGGTGTTGAATACCGGCGGCAACAAGACCTGGTCGATCGCTGCCGCCCTGCAGGATCTGGGTCTCGAAGTTGTTGCGACGGCGGTCAAGAAGGCGACTGAAGATGATCGCGAAAAAGCCCGTCAGACCCTCGGTGACAGAGGTGTATTGATGATGAACCCGGGCGCGGAGCAGGCTCGGTTGATCGACGAAACCGGTGCCGACCTGTTGCTGGCCGGAGGGCGAAGCCTCTATACGGCCATCAAAAAGGGCATTGCCTTTGCCGATGTCAACCAGGAAAAGAAGAAGAGTTATGGCGGCTACGGCGGACTGCTCAACCTCGCCGAAGACCTCAAGAATGCGTTACAGAATCCAGTCTTCAAAAACGTTTCACGGAGAGCCCCATGGGAGAAGTGATCCGTAAGAGAGAGAAGCCGCTGCAGGTCAACCCTTTCAAACTCAGCCAGCCGATGGGTGCAACTCTGGCGTTTCTCGGCGTCGACAAGTGCATGCCTTTGATGCATGGCGGCCAAGGCTGCACCAGCTTTACCAAGGTGTTCTTTACCCGGCATTTTTGCGAGCCGATCGCGATTCAGACCAGCGCAGTCACCGATGCCATCGCGGTCCTCGACGGCGGCGATTACAGCATCGTTGAATCGGTGAAGAACATCACAAAAAAAGTGACTCCCAGCCTGATCGGCCTGCACACCACGGGGCTGCCCGAGACCAAGGGTGATGATATTCGTGGTGTCGCCAGGCAGATCGAGTTCCCGATGGTTACGGTCAACACCCCTGACTATGAGGGTGGTTTTGAGAGCGGCTGGGCGAAGACCTGCAAAGCCATGATTGAACAGTTGGTTGAACCGTCTGACCTCGTCGACGATAACAAGCTGGTCCTGTTGCCGCATGTCAGCTTGCAGCCGATCGAGGTTGAAAAGATCAAGGAGTTCATAGAGGGGTTTGGTTTCAATGTTCTGGCAGTACCCGACCTGTCTTCCTCTCTTGATGGCCACTTGGGTGAAAAACAAGCGGCGTTGTCCAGCGGTGGAGTTTCTGTCGCGGAGATATGTTCTCTGGGTGACGCCGGTCTTGTAATCAGCGTCGGAGATTCGATGCAGGAGTGTGCGATAGCTTTACAGAAAAAGAACCCCGAAATGCGACACCGTCACTTCGCTCACTTGAATGGTCTGGTAGCGACGGATCATCTGGTTGAGGTGCTGCTTGGGGAAACAGGATTTACTCGCCCCCCAATAGCCGTGGCCCGGTGGCGGCAGCGTTTGCAGGATGCCATGCTCGACAGCCATTTCTCCCTTGGCCAGACGCGGTTCCTGGTCGCTGCTGAACCGGATCATCTGGCTGCAGTCTGCCAGTCGCTTCATGACGCTGGAGGGAGAGTGACTGTTGCCATCACTACTGTTGACTCGCCTCAGTTGGAAAAAATTGCTGCAGATAAGGTGATCGTTGGTGATTTGGAAGATGCAGAAATAGCCGCAGACGAATATGACGTGATCATCGGCAATTTCCACTGTGAGGCGCTCGCTCATCGTCTGCATAAAGGGTTGGTGTTGAGGGGCTTTCCGAACTGGGAGCAGGTGGGCAACGCTTTGAAGAATGATGTCCTCTATGAGGGGGGATGTTACCTGTTGTTTGAGGTTGCAAATACAGCTGCAAGCTGCAAGCTGTAGGGTTTTAAGATGTTATCCCTTTCGACTTTGGGAACCCTGCAACGCAGGGCAGAACATAGGGTGTGTTTATTGCTTACTTTCTTTTGCACAAGCAAAGAAAGTGAGGCGCCTGGCGGGCGCGACAGGTAAAAAAATATCGTAGTTGTGCATCCTTTATAGGAGACATGCCATGCCTGAAAAAGCTGACATAATCATCGACGACACCACGCTGCGTGACGGCGAGCAAACCGCCGGTGTTGTCTTCAGTCTCGACGAAAAGATCCGCATTGCCCGTATGCTTGATGAAATGGGTGTCGGTGAACTGGAATGCGGAATCCCGGCCATGGGAAAAGAAGAACAGAACTCTGTCAAGGCCTTGGTTGACCTTGGTCTGAACGCTCGATTGATCACCTGGAACCGTGCCGTGCCTGCCGATATCCAGGCTTCAATTGATAGTGGAGTTAAAGCTGTAGATATTTCACTGTCTGTCTCTGATATCCATATTCAACACAAGCTGTGCAAGGACCGCAACTGGGTCAAGGAACAATTGAAAATAGCTCTTGGCTTCGCAAAAAAACACAACCTCTACGTCTCGGTTGGTGGTGAAGACGCTAGCCGCGCTGACCTCAACTTTCTGGTCGAGTTGATGGCGCTCGCAAAAGAACTCGGTGCTGATCGGTTTCGTTTTTGTGACACCCTCGGCATCCTTGATCCATTTACCACTTTTGAAAAAGTCAGCTATCTTGCCGAAAGTGTCAAACTTGACCTTGAGGTCCATACCCACAACGATCTCGGTATGGCCACGGCGAATGCTGTCGCCGGAATACGTGCCGGTGCGAGGTTCGTCAATACGACAGTTAATGGGCTCGGCGAGAGGGCGGGCAACGCCGCCCTCGAAGAAGTCGTTATGGCGCTCAAGCATGCATGTAAAATCGAACTGCCGATCGATTCAAGCCGGTTTGTGGAAGTTTCAAAATTGGTAGGTAAGGCGAGCTGCCGACCGGTCCCGGAGTGGAAAGCGGTTGTTGGCGAGAAGGTCTTTTCACATGAATCAGGCATACATGCAGATGGAGTTCTCAAATATCCTGGTAATTACGAAGGATATGATCCCGCAGAGGTCGGTTTGAATCGACACATGGTGATCGGCAAGCATTCTGGAAGACATGGGCTGCAAAGCCGCCTTGAGGGGCTCGGTATAGATTTGAAGCCGTTTGAGGTGGGAACTTTGATGGACAGGGTCAGAGCTGTTGCTCAGGGTAGCAAACGCCCGTTGTCTGATAAGGATTTACTTCATATCTATCATGCTGACAGAAATGTAGCATGATCATTCGTTGTCCGAACCTAACTGACTGGGAAACGTTCTCTGCTTTGGCGGTTGCTGAGAACTGGCGGGTGCCACGCTCCGAATCAGGTCTCTTCCAAGGCTCGTGGTCTGAACATGCCTATGTTTTGGAAGATGATGGCTTTTGCGGGTTGGTAACAGCCGTTTCTTATGAAAAAAGTGCATGGATCGGCAACCTGTTAGTTCCTCATCACAGGCGAGGCAAAGGCTATGGAACTCACCTCTTCAAGGCGGTATTTGCTGGTCTCGTTGAACAAGGCATGACATCAATTTGGCTGACGGCTTCTGATCAAGGACGTGGTATTTATGAGCGCGAAGGATTCACTGTTGTTGATAGCGTAGAGAGGTGGGTTTTGCCATCTCAAAGGGGGAGCCTTGGCCAGAAGGCAACGACTCATCACCCTGATGAGGGTTTGTTGCATGCGGATGCTTTGGTTTGGGGTGAAAACCGTAAATCCTTACTGTCAGAGCTCTGCAATATCGGGAAAATCTTTTCTGCAGGTGGGGCTATAGCGCTTTTACAGCAAGGCCAGGATTTTCAGGTTCTCGGCCCGTGGTATTCTCACGGGGCCGACCCGTCTGCGAACCAGGAACTATTACAAAGGATTGTTGCCTCACGAGACCCCGCAGTAGAAATTGTCATTGATTACCTGACTTCATCACAGATTCAGCCCTTCTGTAAAACCGTTGGCTTCCAATACAGTGGACAGTCGGTCATGATGGTTTATGGAGACGCTAAGGGCGTTCGCCTGAAGAACCTGGTCTCTCTCGCCAGCTTGGGAAGCATAGGTTGAAACTTATGATTTGATGGATTCTTTGACCAACCAACACCCCGAAGCCGTTTCTCAAACAGAACCACCCTATTGATAGGCCTGAGGGTTTGTCTCCAAATAGTCTTTGCTCCATTTGGTCGGTTCATTGTTGAGAGGAGAGGGTGGGCTTTTAAGTACACGTTGGCCTTGGAGTGCAAGCTTGGCGTCTATGTAAAAGCTGGGATCGGAGACGTGATGGAACGGGGACACACAAATTGTGAGTCCCCGTTATTGTTTAAGGTTTGTAGGTCTTGCTCAGGAAATCTAGAAGAATGACCTTCTCTTCTTCTGATAACCTTGCACCTTTCCCCATCATTCTATTGACAGTTGTCTCCCATTGCTCAGGGGTCTTTTGCTTAGACTTTGGCCTGGATGTTGGGTGACAGACGGAGCATCGTTCCTCAAGCAAACTTAGTCCCTCCGTCTCTGCGTAAACAATGGCGGTTGGAATAGTTGAAAGGGTAAACCCGGTAACCACGAACAAGAGAAGCAACTTTTTCATTCTTTCCTCCGTTTGATTAAGGATGCCGAGGAGCGCCCCCAAAGGCCACTCCTTTAAAACAATTGCCCAAGCCTTCGGATTTAATCCAGTATCTATCTAAATGAGTTTGTCAGCTAACGGCAACGACTAAAGATAAAGCTAGCATGGTGAATGCCGGCAATGACTTTTGAATCGGGTCTTTGACTTTGACGTGCATTGATACAGCACCAATCATCAGGAATGTCATTGCAATGGCCGCTGGTTTGACTAATACAGGAACCCATATCCCAATAATCAGGCAGGTGGCCAAAAGTATTTTTGCTGCCCCTATCAAAACCATAAATCCACCAGGCAAACCATACGCTGCAAATTCTTCTTTCATGTTTTTAGCTTCACCACCACGCCAATTGGTTTCTTTGCCATAGCGTAAAACCCAAACGTTGAATATGCCGAGGGCAATGATGATTTGACATATAATGACCAAGCTTTGCATTTTTACCACCTTTCTCGAGGGTTCGTTTTGAAATGCAGCCTCTGATCTTTCCTTATGCCGTTATCTGCAAGAAAGCCATCAAAGACATTGACCTTTTGTGCTCAACTTCTAACCAATGGCCGGACAGAACTGAAGCCGCCGTCAACGGCAAGGACTTGACCGGTAATCCAATCTGCCTCTCTGGAGAGCAACCAGCAGACGGCATTGGCCTCGTCATCGACAGAGCCATAACGCCCAAGCGGATATTGTGCTGCAAGTTGGGCTTCTGCCTTTTCCCCTGAGAAAAACCCTTCAGTCGCAGCACTGCGAAACAAACCTGGAGCAATCGCGTTTATTCGTATGTTCCTGTTAGCATAATCAGCCGCAGCGCTTCGAACCAGGCCTTCGACTCCAGCTTTTGCGGCGGCAACGGCTGCATGGTTACTGATGCCAATGCGTGCTGCAACAGAACTTACCAAGACCGCAGAACCCGCTTGCTTGTGATCGAGCAAGCAGGCAACAAATTTCTGCAATGTAAAGAAGGCACTGTCGAGATTGTTCTGGAGGCAACTTTTATAGAGATCCTGTGACATTCGATGCATTGGTCTAATCATAACGCTACCGGCGCAATGTGCCAGAAGGGACGGAGGGGCTCCATACTCTTTGTCAATGGCATGAAAGAGCTGCTCAACATCATTCCAGTTGGAGAGATCGACGGTAACCTTTAGAGCCTCTGTAAGAGGGCTGCTCTCAAGTTTGTCCTGCGTCCTGCCCGCAAGCACAACGCGACAGTTTTTTTCTTTCAGCCGTTCAGCGACGGCAGTACCCAAGGTGCCGCCGCCTCCGGTAATCAAGGCTATATCTCCCATCGCGGCCCCTTATCTATCGACTATGTCCTTCAAGGTTAAGATTGTCAGCACCATCACCCAGCCATTCAATTTCGGGCAACTGGATCGGGTCGCAGACATTAGCTGGGGAATTGGCCTTCGCACCACACTGACCGCATTTGTATTCCGCGCGTTCGGTAAGACACGCAATCATATCTTTACGGCCCTCTTCACTGAGAGTGCAAAGGTGAACATGATGACTTTCTATGTCTTTGCAGAAGTTTTTAGTTTCCTTTGTCATGCCAAACACCTTTCTTTTTAAAGGTTAGAAAAAACCGTATCACATAAGACTTGTTGAGCAAGTCAATGCGACAAGATAGGCTCATGAACCCTAACCTGTCTGCCATGCCTGGGGTTGGTTTTGTTGTTAGATTTCAGAGAAATAGGGGCTTATAGCTAAAGCGGACGTTATAAATCTCACACGCTGTGATAGACTCAAAAATATAAAGTTTTTTACGTTTTTTGCCTGGCAGTTCAGACATTCATCACTTGACCTTCTCATGCTGAACTCTCATTCCTTTAAAGGGGTTTAACGATGAACACACTCGCTTCAAGTTACATGGGACTAGAGCTCAAAAATCCCCTTGTCGTTGCAAGCTGCGGACTCACCAAAACGTTGCAGGGCGTCCAGCAAGCAGCTGAAGCAGGCGCCGGAGCTATCGTTCTGAAATCACTATTTGAGGAGCAAATATCCGCCGAAATAGATGAACTGACTCAAGAATCGCAGCACTCGGGACACACCGAAGCCTACGATTATTTGCATGGCTTTGGCCGGTCCTTGGGACCCCGGGACTATCTGGATTTGGTGAGCGACGCCAAAGCGGCTGTTTCTGTACCGATCATCGCCAGTGTTAATTGTGTTACAGCCGAGCGCTGGACCGAATATGCCGGAAAACTGGCTGACGCAGGGGCAGACGCGCTTGAGTTAAACATTGGCTTCCTTCCCAATGACCCAGCAACCAGCAGCGTCGAGGTTGAGAAACGTTACCTCGACATTTTGTCTGCTGTCCGGGACAAGGTGGAGCTACCTGTTGCATTAAAAGTAGGGCCATACATTTCTTCATTTGCACACTTTGCGAAACAGATTGGTAATGACCGGGTGGCAGGACCACCTTTTACGGTTGGCTGGTGTGGCCCCGGTGACAATGAAAAAACTGTCGCCTGGCAAGGTGCCGACGCGCTGGTGTTGTTTAACCGGTTTTACCGTTTTGATATTGATATTGAGAAACGTCAGCTTTCTGGTGGCAACCCTTACAGCACGTCTGAAGAGCTCCATGTTTCGTTACGCTGGATTTCCCTGCTGGCTGGTCGAGTCAATTGTGATCTTGCAGCAACCACCGGAGTGCATGATGGGCGTGACATGATCAAGCAGCTTTTGGCCGGAGCATCGGTTGTCCAGGTTTGTTCAACTCTTTACCGCAATGGATTAGGCCAAATAGGCTTGATCCTTGACCAGCTCCAGGAATGGATGAAGATTAACGGCTATAAGAGTCCCGCTGATTTCCGTGGGCAGCTGAGCCAGGTTAACAGTCAGGACCCGGAAGGTTATGAGCGGTTGCAGTATATCAAGGCGTTGGTCGGAATCGAGTGATAAAGGGAGAGGACCATTTTAAAAATAATGTTCAACTCATTTTCTAATATAGAGTTTCAAAGGGCAGGTAAGTGTCGTTTCTTGATCGTTCTGGCCTTGTTTCTTCTGACCTCATGTAACGTCGGCAACAAAAGCAAGCTTGGAATCGTTGACGCACAATTAACCCCTTGCCCATCATCACCTAATTGCGTATCCAGCGACACAATAAGTGCTGAACAGAAGGTCATGCCGTTTGAACTAACCATGCCGCCAACAAAAGCCTGGGATTTATTGGTCGAGCATGTTTCCCAACTTCCGAGAACGGAACTTGTGAGGCAAGAGCCTCGTTACCTTTATGTTGAATGCCGCAGTCAATTCTTTGGTTTTGTCGATGACCTCGAATTTCACATGCGGCCAGAAAAGAAGCTTGTTGCAATCCGCTCGGCCTCTCGCACGGGGTATTATGATTTTGGAGTTAATCGAGCCCGCATTGAAAAGCTCCGACTCACGCTTCAGGAAGCGGGGGCTGTGCGATAAAAACTCGCCTATATGAAGGCTAGCGAAAATACTTTGGAGCCGGGGACACACAAATTGTGTGTCCCTTTTCTAATTGAGCAATCCCGGCTTGGAAACAAAAGTTGGTTTTTTTTGTTAATGATAGATATCAATAGGATGTCATCAATAATTGATAGTAATGCATTATGGGTACTGTCTATTGATAATTATTCAAGCAATACATAATATAATCGGACACTTAAAAAATGGTATCTGTGATCACGCCTGTCTAAGCTCTGAGAACGGGGACTCTTGCTTCTGTCTGCACCCTGAAAGAATCACGAAGAACATAAGCGTGGTTGAGTGGGGCGCCCCTGAAGATCTGATACACTTCCAGACATGGCTGTTTCCAAGCGATCCAGAGACCGTTTTATGACAAACATTATTATCATCGGTGTCGTCCTTGTGGCTGGTCTGGTGCTGGCCGGGTATTTTATGAGCAGAATGCCGGGCCGCTCGTTTGTCGGTGCCTTGCCTGAGTCGACTGCAGACGAGCTGTTGCTGCAAGACAATCTTGTTTCGCACGTTGAGGTTCTCGCTCAAACCATCGGCGAAAGAAATGTCTGGCAGTATGACAACCTCTTGAATGCGGCCAACTACATCGAGGGGCAATTCCTCTCGAGTGGGCTTAAGCCCAGGTCCATATCCTATGAGGCCTCCGGAAAACATGTCCGCAACGTCGAGGCGGAAATCCGCGGGGCAGGGGAGTCGCCGGAGGTCATCGTTGTCGGAGCGCATTACGACTCTCTGGTCGGCACCGTAGGCGCAAATGACAATGCGTCGGGTGTTGCCGTTCTCTTGGAGTTGGCACGCCTGTGCAGTGTTGGCGAGTATCGCAAAACCATACGGTTCGTCGCCTTTGTGAATGAGGAGCCGCCCTTTTTCAAGTCGCCCGCGATGGGCAGCCGGATTTACGCGCAGCAGTTGCAGGAGCGCGGCGATCGGGTTGGCGCTATGATTTCCCTGGAAACGATTGGATACTTTACCAACGAGCCTTTGTCGCAGAAGTTCCCCCTGCCGTTGCTGCGTCTCTTCTACCCGCGCCAGGGGAACTTTCTCGCCTTTGTTGGCAACTATCGATCCGGTGGATTGTTAAGAACGTGCGTCAGTTCTTTCCGTAAAAATGCCGAGGTGCCTTCAGAAGGAGTCATCGCGCCCGGCTGGCTGCTCGGTGTCGACTGGTCTGATCACTGGTCTTTCTGGAAAGCAGGCATCCCGGCTATCATGGTTACCGATACAGCTCTTTTCAGGTATCCCTTCTATCACACCACCAGTGATACTCCGGACAAGCTCAACTATAAGGCTCTGACCAAGGTTGCTTCAGGGTTGCTAACTGTGATCGAGGAGCTAGGGAAGTAGCTGCACCTTGAAACGCTTTCGGTGTCACTTGCGGGGGATACTTATGTGTACCTGTCTCATGTCGGTGGTATGGAGAAAGGGGACACACGAGTTGTGTGTCCCCTTTCTGAAATAGTAATGTGTCACCGATTCCTGCGGTTTGAACAAAAAGCTCAAGATACGTCATAATGTAAGGTCACCTCTTTTTATAGAAGGATCCTCCTGTGAACCGTATCGTTATCCACTACAGTGAAATCGCCCTGAAGGGCAAGAACCGCCGCCAGTTCGAAGATGCATTAATGCGCCATGTACGTGCCGCGTTAGGGCCTTTGGTAAGCGAAGTGCGCAAGCAGCAGGGCCGGCTGGCGTGCAAACCGGACCCCCAGGCTAATCCGCAACGCGTGCGCGAGATTCTTTCCTGCATCCCGGGGATCGTCAACTTCTCTCTTGGTCACAGTGCGCCGAAGGATGTTAAGTCGATTGGTGGGCGGGCGGTCAACCTGCTGGCAGAGCGAGAGTTTACGACTTTCGGCGTCAAGACCAAGCGTACCGACAAGCAGTTTCCGATGACATCGGAAGAGATTAGCCGTGCGGTCGGTGCCTCGATACTGCGCGGGCTAAAAGGCAAGCAGGTCGATCTGCGCGCTCCTGACCTTTGGCTCTTTATCGAGCTAACCGGCAAAGAGGCGACCCTCTTTACGGATAAATATCTCGGCCCAGGTGGTCTGCCGGTCGGCAGTAGCGGCGATGTGATGGTCTCGCTTTCTGGCGGCATCGACAGTCCGGTCGCCGCTTACATGCTGATGAAGCGTGGTTGTCGGGCGATCTTTGCCCATATTCGTAACGATACCCAGTTCTCCGGCGCCGTCTCCGATAAGATCGAAAAGCTGGTCGAGGTCCTGACCCGCTACCAGCTGCATTCCACACTCTACCAGGTGCCGTTCGGCGACCTGCAGCGCCGCATCATCGCCTTTGTTCCTGCTGATTACCGCATGATTATCTATCGCCGCTGCATGATGCGCATCCTCAATCAGCTAGCCGCTCAAGACCGAGCCAGGGCGATTGTAACGGGCGATGCGGTTGGCCAGGTGGCCTCACAGACCTTGAGTAACCTGCACTGCATCCAGAATGCCTCGCAACTGCCAGTTCTCTCGCCGCTGATTGGCATGAACAAGGATGAGACAATCCTCCTTGCCAAGCAGATTGGTACCTACGAATATTCGATTGAACCCTATCCAGACTGCTGCTCCTTCATGATTGCCCCACACCCCGAGACGCGTGGTGTTTTAGAGCTGGTCAAGCAATTCGAAGCCAATGTCGACGGCCTCGAAGAACTGTTGCTGGAGGCCGTGGAAAGCGTTGAACGGCTTGAGTTCTGATAGCCTGAGCCGGTGACACCTTTCTGCACTTCAGTCTTGAACAGGGTGCTTATCTCCTCGGCACGTGGTCTGAGGAGCGATAACGCTCATCGATCCTTTCTCCACGACTTACCGGATCATCCCAGAACTTCCTTCTGGTCATCCTGCTGACATCGGCCCGGCTTAGCCCAATATCAGAGAGCAACCGATCGTCCATCTCGCTCAATTGCCGACGTTGTTCAGACAGTTGATCCCATCGCATGATGGTGTTGCCGATACGCTTCAGGATGCTACCGAGGTTTTGCCAGAAGCCGCTTGCCGGGTTTTCTATACATGGGGTTGGGCATCTTTCCAGGATCATGATCTGTCTCCTTTTTTTGGTTTGTGTTCTGTTTGAATCGACTATAGCTAAAAAAAACTTGATCAATCAAACGAATTGTATTTATGCTAGCTATCAATATTATTGATATGTGGAGGTCTTATGGCGATGAACCTGCCGACCGATTTGTTGCGAACCTTTGTTGCTATTGCTGATACCGGAAATTTCAGCCAGGCTGCAGAGCTGGTGCATCGCACTCAGTCTGCTGTAAGTATGCAGATCAAGCGTTTGGAAGAGTTGGTTGAGAAACCACTTCTGAAGCGCGACAGTCGACATTCGAGCTTGACGACGGATGGTCTGACTCTGCTCGACTATGCGCGGCGAATTTTGAAACTGAATGAAGAAGCTGTTTCGCTTCTGACCAGGCCAGAGCTGTCCGGTTGGGTGCGTATTGGTCTGCCCGATGATTACGCGACCCGTTTTCTACCCGAGATCCTCGCTGGATTCTCGCGCACTCACCCGCGGGTGCAGGTTGAGGTTATTTGCGAGCCAAGCACCCAGTTGCGCCAGCGCATGAAGCGCCAGGAGCTGGATCTGGCAATGACGACCTCGGCTGTCCCCAATGAAGAGAACACCTTGTTGTTGAGTCAAGAAGCGGTGGTTTGGGCAACGTCAGAGCAGCACCTTCCTCACGAAGAAACCCCGTTGCCCCTGGCATTGTTTCCTGATGATTGTATTTACCGAACCTGGGCCATTGAGGCGTTGGAGAATGCAGAGATTGCTTATCGGGTCGCTTATAGCAGCCCAAGTAACATGGGCTTGCAGTCGGCTGTTATTGCAGGGTTGGCTGTAACGGCGACAAGCTTGAGCATTATCCCGCCGGGGATGCGTCAGTTGCTGCCCGAAGAGGGAGTACCCTTATTGCCGAGTGTGTATTTCCTGTTGCATCGCAACCCGGCAACTGACAATTGTATTGTTGATTCTCTGGCTGAACATATTGCCAAAGCTTTTGGGGCTGTTGGTCAATGAGATCGGGGACACACAATTTGTGTGTCCCCGTAATCAGGAACAGATACTGATGACCATCATTTTGTGGATTAAACAGCTCCGTTAATGTCGCTATTAATAATAAGTCGAGGCTTTATCGATTACGTTGTAATTCCTAGCATTAGTTTATGGCTGCGCAAGTAATTCTTCTAAATATTTTTGAAGTTCTGTTTTCATGTTGCACCGACCTAAATATTGTCATTTTAACGCAGGCACCGCGCTTATAAATGGCAGAGACACTCTGTGAATTGTCTGAATCAATGGTAAAATTTGAGAAATTCTCAACAAGAATGCCATGTTGAGTTATCTCGTATGGATCTTTCCATTGCACAGGAAGAGCTATATTTACCCTCTACAAGAATTGGGAGACCGTAGTGGCCGAACAACGGATCGTTTGCATCATAGATAATGATGCTCAAAGATATCAAGAACTGCAAAAGATCCTCAAGGACCACCATTATTCTGTAAGTAGGATTACCGCCAATGAAGAAGCATTCGCGGCTAT
>Ga0224504_10000217_pt1 | contig 25270 bp, 17 predicted proteins | sample SF_Oct11_sed_USG_3_FD_170160 | JGI IMG/M metagenome (GOLD analysis project Ga0224504, IMG submission 170160) | Sediment microbial communities from San Francisco Bay, California, United States - SF_Oct11_sed_USGS_24 | ecosystem: Environmental > Aquatic > Marine > Sediment | place: USA...
TTTATTGTTTTCTGTTGTTGTCGTAGCTGAAGAAGAAAAGAAACCAAACCCCGGCCTGAATGAAGCCAGCTTGAAAGGGCTTGAGTGGCGCAGCATTGGACCCTCCATGACCGCAGGGCGAATCGCAGATATTGCAGTCAACCCGGAAAACCGCAACCAGTGGTATGTCGGCGTCGGTAGTGGCGGTGTGTGGAAAACAGATAACCGGGGAACCACCTGGGAACCGGTCTTTGATTCAGAAGGTTCATACTCTATTGGTTGTGTCAGCATAGACCCCAACAATGCCGAAACTATCTGGGTCGGAACCGGAGAAAATGTCAGTGGACGTCATGTTGGTTTTGGTGACGGTGTTTATAAGAGCCTCGACGGTGGGAAATCATGGACCAACATGGGTCTGAAGAACTCCGAACACATCGGTAGCATCGTTATTGACCCGCGCGATTCCAACGTGGTCTACGTTGCCTCACAAGGGCCGCTGTGGTCAGCCGGTGGCGAGCGTGGACTGTACAAGACCACCGATGGTGGCAAGACCTGGAAACTCATTCTGTCTGCAGGTCAGTACACCGGAGCCAATGAAGTCCATATCGATCCCCGCAACCCGGATGTCCTCTATGCATCGTTGCATCAGCGTTTCAGAAATGTTGCCGCATTGATGGATGGCGGACCGGGCTCCGGCATTCACAAATCCATCGACGGTGGCAAAACCTGGCGCGAATTGACCAACGGTATACCTAAAGAGGACAAAGGCAAGATTGGTCTGAGCATATCACCGGTCGATCCTGATGTTGTCTATGCAACCATCGAGTTGGCTCAGCGTAGCGGCGGTTTTTGGCGTTCGACCGACGGCGGAGCGAGCTGGGAAAAACGCAGCGATGAAATTTACAGCGGTACCGGACCACATTATTACCAGGAGATTTTCGCCAGTCCGCATGATGTTGATACGGTTTACCAGGTCGCACCCACGCTACATAAAACCATTGACGGCGGCAAGACTATGCAAGCGGTCAGGAATCGTTCCGTGCACGGCGATTACCACGAAGTTGTATTTGATCTGGATGAGCCTGACTACCTGATGGTGGGCACCGATGGCGGCGTATATGAATCATTTGACGAGGCGGAAAACTGGAAGTTTTTCGCCAATATGCCCATTACCCAATTCTATAAGGTCACCGTCGATTATGACGAGCCTTTTTACAATATTTATGGCGGCACCCAGGATAACAATACCCAGGGCGGGCCCTCACGTACCGACAATGTTCATGGCATCCGCAATAGCGACTGGTATGTAACCGTCTTCGCCGACGGCCACCAGTCTGCGGCAGACCCGACCAACCCGGATATTGTTTACTCTGAATGGCAGCAGGGCAACCTGGTCCGTTGGGACCGCAAAACCGGTGAAATCGTTTATATCCAGCCGCAGCCCGCTGCGGATGAGGAGTCCGAACGGTTCAACTGGGACGCTCCTATCCTGATCAGCCCACATGATTCTTCGCGTCTGTACTTTGCCAGCCAGAGGGTCTGGCGCAGTGACAGCCGGGGTGATGACTGGACTGCAATCTCGGGTGATCTCAGCCATGGCCGTGACCGCATGACCTTACCTATGATGGGCCGGGTCTGGAGTTATGACTCTGCATGGGACCTGATGGCCATGTCCCAATACGGCACCATCACCTCGTTGTCGGAATCACCTCTGGTCGAAGGTCTGCTATACGCTGGCACCGACGATGGCCGTATCCAGGTCAGTGAGAACGGCGGGAAAAACTGGCGCGCGATAGATAGACTCCCGGGTGTCCCGGATGGGTTCTTCGTCAACGACATCAAGGCGGACCTGCACAATGCAGATACGGTCTATGTCGTGGTTGACGATCACAAGTCGGGCGACTTTTCACCCTATATCCTCAAGAGTACCAACCGCGGCCAGAACTGGCGCAGTATCAGCACAGGACTGCCGGAACGGCACGTGGCCTGGCGCCTGGTGCAGGACCATGTCAACCCGGCACTGCTATTCGCTGCAACTGAGTTTGGTGTGTTTTTCACCATTGACAGTGAAAAATGGACAAAGTTGTCCGGTGGCTCACCCAACATGTCTTTCCGTGACCTGGCCATACAAAAACGTGAAAATGACCTGGTCGCCGCGAGCTTCGGTCGAAGTTTCTACGTTCTGGATGACTACACACCATTGCGGGATGTAACCGCACAGAATTTGGCGTCCGACACCATGCTGTTCCCGGTTCGTGATGCCTTGTGGTATTTGCCGCGCATGCCGTTGGGTGAATTCAAAACAGGCAGTAAATCCTCCCAGGGTGATGCCTACTATGTTGCCGATAACCCCCCATTTGGTGCCGTGATCACCTATTACCTGCCCAAGTCCATTCAAACTGCAAAAGAAAAGCGGCGTGAACGAGAGAAGGATGTTGAAAAACAAGGCGGAAATACACCCTACCCCGGCTGGGACGCCCTTCGTGCTGAAGACGAGGAAGAGGAACCTGCCGTTGTGTTAACCGTACACAACAGTAACGGTGAGGTAATCCGCAAACTCGAAGGCCCGGCCAAAGCGGGTTTTCACAGGGTGGCCTGGGACCTGCGTTATCCGGAATCCAGCCCGTGGGAAGAAAACCCTAAGGAAGATTACATCGTTTTCTCCGGCCCGCTGGCAGCACCCGGGGATTACACAGTCAGTCTTGCAACCCGGATTAACGGTGTATTGAAAGATACCGGTTTGCAATCAACGGTACATGTAAAAATGATGCGTCAGAACAGCCTGGCCACTGCCAGTGCAGCCGAGGTGGTAGCGTTCAGCCAGCGTCTGGATAATATGATGCGTGAGGGTGACGGAGCCGACGCAGCAATCGAAGCCCTTCTGGCCGAACTGGCTGCCGTCAAACAAACACTGTTGCGTTCCGGTACCGAGGGTTCACTGCGGAATCAGGTCAGGGCCCTGGAAATCGAAGTGATGGATCTCGATCTGAAACTATCCGGAGATGAAAACCGTGACATGGCAGGCGATTCGGGACCGGTCTCCGTCAAGCGACGCATTGGAGTTGCCCAGATGGGCACCTCGTTCTCAAGTTACGGACCAACACCGACTCATGAGCGCAGCCTGGAAATTGCAGAACAGGAGTTTGCTTCGATAAAGACAGCACTCAATCGTATTTATGAGACAGAATTACCTGCACTTCGCAAAACGATGGATGATGCCGGTGTACCCTGGACACCGGGGCGTGGTGTACCGGGCAAAGATTGACTGACAACATTGGGGTCAGGGCATTTACCCTGACCCCACAAATCTTCAGGCCGGGTTAATCGGAATTGACCGATGACGCTTGCCGTTGGCAGCGTATACCGCGTTGGCCAGTGCCGGTGCAAGTGTAGGAACACCCGGCTCACCCAAGCCCGTCGGACTGACACCCTGGTTTATAAAACTGATGTTCATTTCCGCGGGTGCATCACCGATATGCAGCACCGGGTAATCGTGGAAATTTGAATTAACCACGGCACCATCTTCAAAGCTTATCTCTGTATTCAAAGCAAGCCCGACCCCCATGATGATCGCGCCTTCCATTTGAGCGGTAGCGATATCAGGGTTTAAGACCAGGCCGCAGTCGACGGCACAATCGACCCGTTTTACAGTGATGTCATCGCCGTTTGTCTCGACATGAACCACCATGGCGACGTAGCTGTGGAAGCTGTGATGCACCGCAATTCCCATACCTTGATTAGCGGGCAATTTCTTACCCCAATCAGCCATCTCAGCCGCCTTGTCCAACACACCTCGACAACGCTTCGCCTGCTCCTGCTGCTCTGCAACCTTATTGTTGTCGTAGATGTTACGCAGAAACTGTACCGTATCCACACCGGCCGCATGCGCCAGTTCGTCGGTAAACACATTGATAGCAAATCCATAAAAAATCGCATAGACAGCACGATACCAGCCGATACGTGTATGGGCTTTTGCCATACCGGATTCAACCTGCATGTTTTCAATACCGTAGGGGTGTTTTGAAACCGCATCGAGATCACCGGCAGTAGGCTGAACCACAGCCGGGTTGAAGGTCGAGCCAATCGCAGGAAAAGCAGCGCGATGCAACCAGCCGGTCACCTTACCATCCGCATCGACCGATGCCTCGATATGCTGCGCGCTGCAGGAATGATAGTAACCGGTTTGGGTATCTTCTTCGCGTGACCAGGTCAGTTGCACAGGGGCGCCAACGGCCTTTGAACAGGCAGCGGCTTCCTGCACATAATCACACTTGAATTTGCGGCCAAAAGCACCGCCGGAGGCCATGACATGTACAGTGATGTCCTCCGGTTTGCGATCAAGGTAGGCACCAATGGTTTTCTGGATACCCGCCGGATCCTGGGTTGAAGCCCAGATCTCGCATTTGTCATCCTGGACCCAGACGAGACTCGCCATCGGCTCCATAGGAGAGTGTGAAAGATGCCCGCCCACATAGGTCGCTTTATGCCTGACAGCGGCTAGCTCAAAAGCCTGCTCAAGAGCACCCTTTTCGAATTCCTTCGTGGCTGGCACCTCAACGTTTTTGACAAGCTGTTTCTTGTATTCAGTAGTGTTGTAAGAGCCGTTCTCACCCGCCTCAAACTCGATATTCAGTTTTGTCAGGCCCTGTTGAGCTGTCCAGGTATTGTCAGCAACCACTGCAACGCCTCCGACTGACCCATAGGCATTTTCAAAACGCGGAATCAGCACCACATCCACCACTCCCGGTACTTCCATCGCTGCTGCCTTGTCAAAAGACTTAACCGTGCCGCCTAATACCGGCACATGCGATATCGCGGCGTATTTCACGCCGGGTACTTTAGAGTCTGCGCCGTAAACCCGTTGACCAACCACCATATCTGCCTGGTCATGACGTTGTAAGGGCTTACCTATGTAACGGAATTGATCACTGGTTTTTAAGACGGGATCTTCAGGAGCAGTTAACTCAGCTGCGAGTTCGACCAGATCACCATAGGGTAGACTGCGGTCATCAACATGGTTGTAGACCACATGCAATTTTGCATAACACTTGTCCACCGGTAAATTCCAGGTCTGTGCGGCCGCTGCGACCAGCATTTCTCTGCCTGCCGCACCCGCTTTACGCATCGGCTCCAGCATCTGGTTAATACTGTTTGAACCTCCGGTCGCCTGGGGACCGAATTTCTTGTTGGCATCACCTTGTAGAACGGATACGCGTGCCCAGTCGGCTTCGAGCTCATCGGCTACAGCAGCCGGTAGAGCAGTGCTGATGCCCTGCCCCATCTCGCAGCGTCCACACCAAATCGTGGTATCGCCACTTTTAGCGATGTAAACAAAGGCATTAGGCTGAAACTCCGTACTGGCTGCAGAGCCCAACAGGCTTACTGGCAGGGATACGCCTACAATTAAACCACCGGCTGAAAGCCCGGAAGCCTTGAGGAATTCACGACGACTAACAGCAGCTAAATCTTTTCTAATTGAAGTCATCTCAGGCTCCCTTCATCTGCTTGGCAGCATCGGCGACAGCCAAGCCGATTCTTTTATACGTGCCACATCGACAGATATTGTCCTCGAGGGCAGTCGTGATCTCTTCCATACTGGGATCGGGGTTTTTCGCCAGCAAGTCAGCAGCAGTCATTATCTGACCGGGCTGACAGTAACCGCATTGGGACACATTGTTACTGAGCCAGGCAATCTGCAGGGGATGACTGCCATCCTTTGAAAGGCCCTCGATGGTCGTGACCTTTTTACCATTGGACGCCTTGACTGTCATAAGACAGGAACGCATGGCGTTACCATCAATATGAACCGTGCAACTGCCGCATAACCCTATTCCACAACCGTATTTCGTACCGGTGAGTTCAAGCGTATCGCGCAGAAACCAAAGCAAAGGCATATCACCGTTGACGTCTGTTTTATGCACCTGACCGTTAATGGTAATCGTATAACTCATGAGTAAGTCCCTGTAATGGTAGTTCACTAGAGACTTAAGTATAGACGAAACGGCTCATGTTTAGAGTAGCCACCCTGCCCTTTTTCAACTCTCTTTGTCTCAGTTCTCATTAATTGCTATCAATATTTTTCACGATTTGATATAACGATTTTCACACCGTCCAACTCCATTCAAATATTCAACTGGTGAACGCTAGTCGCATGAGCAAACTCAAACCAAGCACCATACGTATTGGTTATCGTTACAGGGCCACTCGACTGGATGGGCCCTACGATGCAGTTGTGATTGGCTCCGGTATGGGCGGCTTGACGACGGCAGCTTTACTGAGTGACCTTGGCTGGAAAGTCTGTGTACTTGAACAGCATTACACGGCGGGTGGTTATACACACTCCTATGATCGCAATGGTTACGAGTGGGATGTCGTTGTGCACTATATCGGCGATGTCGGTGCAAAAACCCGTACCCGGATGATGTTTGATTACCTGTCCGGCGGGAAGCTCAAATGGGCACCAATGGACGATGAGTACGATCGTTTTTACGTGGGCGACAGGGTGTTTTGTGCAAAAGCAGGTAAACAACAGTTTCGCGACAACCTGGTCTCTCAATTTCCCGCTGAAGAACAGGCCATTGATCAGTATATGAGCCTGCTCGGCCAGGTGGGTGATGGCTTGTCTGCTTACAGCGCGAACAAATTACTTAAGCCTTGGCAACGAGTTCTTGCCTGGCCTTATCTGAAACTCAAAACACCTTCGCTGCTATTTCGTAACACTTACGAGGTACTGAGCGAACTGACGCAGGACCAGGATCTGATTGCCGTACTATGCGGTCAGTGGGGCGATATGGGACTGCCTCCCAAGCGATCGGCTTTCATGGTTCACGCCATGATTGCGCGTCATTACCTGTATGGCGGTTTCTACCCTGTTGGCGGCAGCTGGAAAATTGCCGAGACGATCATTCCCAAAATTCAAAAGACCGGGGGTGAAGTTTTTACCTACGCCCTGGTCAAGCAAATACTCCTTGAAGGTCAAAAGGTCACCGGCGTTGAAATGGCCGATGGCCATAAAATCACCTGTGACTGCGTTATCTCATCGGCCGGTATCGACAATACCTTCTCGAAACTGCTTCCAAATGAAGCTGTAACTGCTGCTGGTTACCCTCCCCTGTTAAAACAGGTCAAGCCGAGCATGGCACACCTGGGCATTTATATAGGACTGAAGGAAACTGCTGAAAAGCTCAGTCTTCCAAAAACCAATTTCTGGATATATCCCGGTAATGATTTCGATGCCGCCGTAGATGGCTTTATGGGTGATCCAAAGGCGCCATTCCCCGTTGTTTATATTTCATTTCCCTCAGCCAAGGACCCCGACTACGAACGCAGGCATCCGGGCACCGCGACGATTGAAATTGTTGCACCCGCCCCATATGCATGGTTCGAAAAGTGGCAAGGCACTACCTGGGGTAAACGCGGTGACGATTACGATGCGTTCAAAGCAGAACTTGGTGAACGTCTGATGCAGCATCTCTATGAGAAACTGCCGCAACTACAAGGTAAGGTTGATTATTACGAGGTGTCAACACCACTTTCCACCGATCATTTCTGCGCCTATCAGTACGGTGAACTTTATGGTCTGGATCATGACCCGGTCCGCCTTCAGCAAAACTGGCTGGGGCCGCGCACACGTTTCAAGGGCTTGTGGTTGACAGGTCAGGACGTTCTGACCTGCGGTGTTACCGGCGCCATGATGGCCGGTCTGTTAACGACGTCGGCAATTATTGGCTTCCGTAAAGCCGGGTCACTGTTAAAACGAATATTTTCCTGACCTTCACCAGTACTATTGCTCAGGCTAGGACGGGTACTCTTCACACCAGCGTGAAATGACCGAAACCCATTGATCATGGTCGTTCAAACACGGGATCAGGGTCAGAGATTCTCCGCCTGCCTGTTTGAATATATCGGCACCCTGTAGTTCTATTTCTTCCAGTGTTTCCAGGCAATCGGTAACAAACGCCGGACACATGACCAGCAGCTTCCTGACTCCGCTCTTCGCAAGCTTTTCAAGCGTGTCCACAGTGCTGGGCTCCAGCCATTTGGCCCTGCCCAGCCTGGATTGAAATGCAACCGAATACTGTTGGGGTGCAAGCCCGGCCTGTTCGACGAATTTTTCGGTGGTTTTGAAAACCTGGTGCCTGTAACAAGTTGCATGGGCAGAAGAAGCAACCTGGCAACAGTCATCTCTTTTCAAACAATGGTTACCGGTTGGATCAGCTTTTGTCAGGTGCAACTCAGGAAGACCATGGTAACTAAAAAGGACATGGTCAAAACCACCGTCTTCGCTCAACCAGGGTGAGGTACTGGCCACCAGCGCCTCGATATAGTCCTTTTCCTGGTAAAAAGGCTGCAGGACAGTAAGCTTTACCTTCAAGCCTTGGCTGGCAATGACGCGTTTCGCCTCTTCTTCCGTAGTTTTTATCGTGCTATCGGCAAAATGGGGGTAAAGCGGAATCAGGAGTATTTCATCAATGCCGTCCTGGTTTGCCAACGCCACCAGTTGTGACTCGATAGACGGACTGCCATAACGCATGGCCATCGCCACCGGCACATCTGTTTTTCTTTTGACGGCTTCGAGCAATCGTTGTGACAACACAACCAGCGGAGATCCCTCTTCCCACCAGATGCTCTGATACGCATGGGCTGAAGCTTTTGGCCGCGTGGGCAATACAAATAAACTCACTATCAACCGCCGCAATATCCACGGCAACTGGATCACGAAGGGATCCATCAGGAACTGATTCAGGTACTTGCGTACATCTGACACGCTGGTGCTGTCAGGTGAACCCAGGTTGGTTAAAAGTACGGCTCTGTTTTCCATCAGTATGCTGTTGTCCTGCGATCGATTCCCAGTTTTAGAAATCCAAATATATGAAGTGAGGAATCATACCGGACTTTCACTTCTGTATATATCAACAATCGTTTGACCTGAGCAGTCACCATCAGGAAACCAGCTTGAGGCCGAGTATTCCTGCAATAATCAGAAACAGGCAAACCAGCCTTACCATCTCACGTGACTCTCCAAATAAAACCATACCCAGTACCGCCACGCCAACTGCACCAATACCGGTCCAAACAGCATAAGCGGTTCCAACCGGGATAGTTTTCATAGCGATCGACAGCAACCAGACGCTCATAACCATTGCTGCTACGGTCAGAATTGATGGAACCGGCCGGCTAAAACCATCCGAATACTTGAGACCGATAGCCCAGCCAATCTCAAACAGACCGGCTACCGTTAAATATACCCAGGCCATATCCACCTTCCTGTATTTGTTTTATCTGACCGGGCCTACTGCTCTCTCGCCAGCAGCGCCTGCGCGACTCCCTCTGAAGAGGCAGGATTCTGACCAGTGATCAGATTTCCATCGGTGATGATGTACGGATTCCAGTCGGAAGACTTAGAGTAATTTGCACCAATTGCCAGCAATTCATCTTCTAACAGAAAAGGCACGATATCAGTCAACTCGACAGCTGCTTCTTCACTGTTGCTGAAGCCGGTAACAGACTTCCCCTCAACCAGTGGTGAGCCATCCGGCGCTTCGGTATGCCTGAACACAGCGGGCGCGTGACAAACGGCAGCGACCGTTTTACCTGAGGCAAACATCGTCTCAATCAATGCAATTGAAGCACGGTCCTCGGCCAGATCCCATAAGGGACCATGACCGCCAGGGTAAAACACGGCATCAAAATCATCGGGAGACACATCCGATAGTTTGAGACTGCTGGCCAGAGCATTCTGAGCATCTGAGTCATCCTTGAACCTTTTCGTTGCGGCGGTTTGAAAATCCGGTTCATCACTCTTCGGATCCAATGGTGGCTGTCCACCCTTGGGTGAGACAATGGTGATGTCGGCATTTGCATCCTTGAATACGTAATAGGGTGAAGCAAATTCTTCCAGCCAGAAACCGGTTTTCTGACCTGTGTTTCCCAATTGATCATGTGAGGTGAGCACCATGAGTATTTTCATTTCAAACATCCTTTCATTTTTAACCATTTGATGAGTCGCGAGAGCCCTGGTGAGATTCTTCCCCGGGTAAAATCGCCCTGCTAATTCTTCTCTCTAACCTTGGGGCAGATGGCCCACTTTCACAAGGATCAGTGTTTCCTCTTTAACGCGGGGAAAATGCTCACTCAGATGCGGACTACGAACCCAGCTGCCTTCGGGGTACTGACCATATTCATCGATGAATTCGCCTTTGAGCACCACGATTTCTTCGCCACCGTAATGCGCATGTCGTTGAAACACCTCGTTAGCAGGCCAAAAGACCAGGGCAGTACTTTGGGTGCCATAGCTATGCAGCGGTGCGACCTGTAAGCCACCAATACCCGGCCGCCATTGTTGCTCTTCCGGGCGCAGCACCACTTTCTCTTTATCATCCGGGTCAAACTGATCAAGCTTAACAAACAGCGTGCAACCCTCCTCAGTAAATGGCCGGTGACCGGACCCCGGCGGGTTACGCAGGTAACTTCCCGCAGGATAGTCTCCAAACTGGTCGGAAAATACACCATCCAGCACATAGATTTCCTCACCCAGGGGGTGTTGATGTGCGGGAAAGTAAGAACCGGGACTAAACCGGACAAAGCTCGTCTTATGACCAGACTCTGCTGACACGCGCTCCAACGGAACACGGGCGACACCATCGGCCGGACTCGCGACCCAATGGTAATCTTCGGGCAATATACAGACCGGCTTTTCAAAGTCCATATTCAGACGAAGGTTTTCAGCACTATCGGGCTGAATCACATCACCATTATCCTGTTCAGGCCAGGGAACTACATTTGTCTGGTTTTTTTCACCGGTTTTCATCGAAGCTATCCTTGAGTGATGCTGTGTAAATTAATGTAAATAGTGACATAAACATAGCTTTATTTACCCTCTGCCTTTAGCAATTGTCGACGCACTGCATTACGAATAAGCCACAAGATGTAACAAAGTTTGATGGGTAATTTTTCTACATATCGTTAAGATGGTCGGATAACCCAGATCCCGGAGTCAAAACCGCATGAATCTACAAGTTGCCCGAAGAGGATACGCAATAGTATTGCTGAGTTGTTCATTCCTGTTGATCCAGGCTTGCGCAAGCATTGATCCTGACTATGAGCAACCCTCGGTCAGCCTGAGTTCATTTCGTACCCTGCCCTCCGAGGGAGGCATGCCGACATTTGAAATTGGCTTGCATATATTGAACCCCAATTCGACTCCGTTCCGTCTCGAAGGTGTTGTCTACACCGTTTCAATACAGGGGCATGATGTCTTCAAAGGCGTCGGCAAGGACTTCCCCGTTCTCGAGGGCTACTCGGAACAGACAATAAAACTGACCGCCGCTGCTAACCTTTTCGCTGGTATCCGCCTGGTAATGGACTTGATGAACTCACCCAATGAAAGCCTTGAATACGAATTTGAGGCCAAACTTGATACCGGCGGTTTTGGACGTTCGATCCGGGTAAAGGAAAAAGGTGAATTTCGTATGGATGGCAAAAACGTACCCAATGAAAGCACTAAAAAAGTAGCTGATCCCGTTACCTGAAGTTTGAGAAAACCTGAATCAAACTCTTCAAACTCCCCGGAATACAATAGGCTCCACATCCGATAAAATATGAGGTCAAGTTGGTATCCGAGTGTCAATTTAGCAATTGATGGAGGTCTTATGAAACTTGATTTGAAAGCACTCGCATTTGCCTGCAGTATATTGTGGGGTTCTGTAGTTTTCCTTGTAACCTGGTGGGTCATAATCCTTGATGGTGCCAGCGGCGACCCAACCTGGCTTGGTCAGATTTATCGCGGTTATAGCATCAGCGTTGGCGGCAGTTTCATTGGCCTTGCATGGGGGCTTGTCGATGGCCTGATCGGAGGCGCCGTACTGGCATGGTTGTACAACAGGTTTGCAAAAAGCACTGCATGAAGAAGTAACTCTCCTAAGCCGGACCGATTATTTTCATTGGAAAGAATCAAAGCTTGTCTTATCAGAAACTTCTCATCCGGTTTGTAGGCAGATTACCTCCCGGAAGCGGGACCTCATTGAACACGCACGAGTACCTATTGCTTGAATTAATCCATCAATAAGACGAAGTGAGCCAATCTCTGGTTATTCCGTTTGTACGGTTGGGATTTTCAGTCTGTGGTGCGCTAGGATAATCACATATGCCTGTGCAGGCAGGCATTCAGTTTTTCTGCAGAGGACCAGAATATGATCAATTTCCATGTCAATGGCCGTGCTGTCCAGTTCGACGGTGACCCGGATACCCGCCTGTTGTGGGCGCTCAGAGACACACTTCAACTTACCGGGACCAAGTATGGCTGTGGAATCGGAAGCTGCGGTTCCTGTACAGTGCACGTCAATGGCAAGGCAAAACGCAGCTGTATAACACCGGTGTCCAGCATGGCTGGTAAATCCGTTACCACCATCGAAGGTCTTGCTGGCACTGACGGGAAATTACACCCGGTACAACAGGCCTGGTTGGAGCATGATGTACCCCAGTGTGGTTATTGCCAACCTGGTTTGATCATGACTACCGTGGACTTCCTGCAGAAGCATCCCGAACCCACTAACGAGATCATCAATACCAATATCGATAACCTTTGCCGCTGCGGAACCTACGTTCGTGTCCGCAAAGCCATTCACCGGGCGGCCGAATTATCAGCCAGGGAGAAATAGGATGCGTATTAAATCCCAGGCTTCAAATTTGCGCGAACCCGATTTATCGCGTCGTCGCTTCATCATTGCCGGCGCTACGCTATCCGGCAGTTTCCTGGTCGGTTTACCACTGCTTGGCCTGGCGGATGCAGAAAAGGCATCTGAAGGTAGTTCCCGGATAGGCTATTTCATCAACATTCTTGAAAACGGTGATGTCATCATCGGAAACCACCAGCCGGAAATCGGCCAGGGTTTGCGTACTACCTTGCCCATGCTCGTAGCAGAGGAACTGGATATCGAATGGGAAAGGGTACGTATCGAGTCCATGCCGCTTGGAATAGTAAAAACAGCCGATGGCTACACCTGGAAGTATGGTCCGCAAGGTGTCGGTGGAAGCACGGGTCTGACCAATAACTGGACCCATATGCGGGAGGTCGGTGCAACCGGACGCCTGATGCTGATGCAGGCCGCCGCCCAACTTTGGAATGTACCGCTAGAACAATGCACGACCAGACCTGGACAGGTCATCTGCGAGGCGGCAGGTAAAAGTGCAAGCTATGGTGAGCTTGTCAGACTGGCCTCTGCCCTGCCCCTTCCTGAGTCATCACCAGCACTGAAAACCATGGATGATTATCGAATCGTCGGCAAAGCACATGACAACCTCGAAGTGAGAGACATCATCACAGGTAAGACAAAGTTCGGCAGTGATATCCAGATGCCTGGTATGCGTTACGCCGTCATTCTGCGTTCACCCGTACTCAATGGCACCGTTGCTGGTTTTGACGACACTGCAACGAAGGCCGTCAAGGGTGTTCTGGATGTTTTCCCCATCGAGGGCCCAGCACCCGGTGCGCCCTATTTTATTCTCGCCCATGGTGTAGCAGTGGTTGCAGACTCCACCTGGGCAGCCATCCAGGGCCGCAAAGCCCTAAAAGTGGAGTGGACACAAAGCCCCAACCGGGAGGACAGTAGCGAAAAATTCTGGAAAGAAAATCTCGAAATGTTGTCCGGTAAAGGGCAAATCGTACATGACCAGGGAGACTTCCCCACTGCACTGGCAGCATCCAGCAAGGTGATCCGTCACACTTACGAAGTACCCTTTGTGTCCCATGCCCCCCTGGAGCCCCAGAATTGCTATGCATGGGTGCAGAAAGACAAGGCTCATGTCATCGCCCCGACACAGTCTCCCAGCGGTGCCTCGCGCAGTGCCAACGCAGTCACCGGTATTGAACGCGATAACATCGAGGTGGAAATGTCCCGCTCCGGTGGCGCGTTCGGTCGCCGGCTGACCACCGATTATGTTGCTGAAGCCTGCATAATCTCTCAGAAAACCGGATGGCCGATACAACTGGTTTGGACACGTGACGATGATATGAGGAATGATTTCTACCGCCCCGGTGGAACTCATGAACTGGTTGCCGGCCTGGATGACCAGGGCAAGGTCACGGCGTGGAGTCAGAGACTGGCCAGTGGCAGCAAATACTACCGGCGCCCCGATATGCCGGATGAGGACTTGTGGAAACCCGAGCTTTATCCGGACGACTTCCCCAAGGCCATGGTGGACAATTTCAGATTAGAATATTTTCATAATTTCATCGGACTGCCCAGAGGTTCCTGGCGCGGACCGGCACACGTGGTCAATGCCTTTGTCATCCAGAGCTTCCTCGATGAGATCGCCCATGAAACAGGTCAGGACCCGCTTGCACTGAGGCTGGAACTGCTCGACCGTGTTGAGCAACAGCCCTACAGTAGCCACGGGGGGCCGGTGATGACACCAGGCCGTCTTTCACGATTGTTGAAGTTTGTTGCCGGGCGAATCGACTATGGCAGAAAACGACCTGAAGGACGCGGTGTGGGTATCGCCACCCACTTCACCTTTGGTGGTTATGCTGCCCATGCTATTGAAGTCTCGGTAAGCAGCGAGGGCAATTTGACAATCGAACGCATCGTGGCTGCTATCGATTGCGGATTTGCGGTTAACCCCAATGCGGTTGAAGCCCAGCTTCAGGGAGGAACTATCGACGGCCTGAGCACAGCGCTTGAGCTTGAAATAACGGTTCGTGACGGTCAGGTGGTGCAGAAGAATTTTAATAACTATCCCTTGATGAAAATCAAATCAGTGCCGTCATTGTTTGAAACTCACGTAATGAACTATGACGACACACCAACCGGTGTCGGTGAAATTCCCGTTCCACCGGCCGCACCGGCGCTGACCAATGCCATTTTCAATACAACAGGCGTTCGTATTCGCAGACTGCCCATCGCAGATCAGTTGCGCAAGAAGATGAGGTCCTGACTTTGGCGGTCCCCAAACACAACATCTGGGAGGTAAGAAAATCAGGTCACAAATAAACGTCTGATCAATGGTACGTCAACAAGGCTTGCTCCCCAGGGATCACCATCGATCACGGAAAAAGCAACATCCGGCTCACCCAACTGATCCAACACGATTGCTGCCTGGTCAAAGTTGTCATTACGGGTGTAGCCGTTAACCGTCACGATGGTCTTCAAACCTGCATGCAACGAGGATAACAGACCGTTTTCGGAATCCTCGAACGCCATGCACTCTTTTGCAGACAGGTCCATTGCATTGAGTGCATATTGAAAAATATCCGGCGCCGGTTTTTTGTTTGCAACAACATCACCCGCAGCAATTACATCAAACCAGCCAATGCTTTCAGCACCAAGCGTTGCACACAACAGTGTTGTTACATTTTCCGGAGTGGTCGTGGTTGCGATACCGAGTCTCAAGCGAGCAGAGCGCGCTTCCTTCAACAGTCGCTCAACACCAGGTCTCAGTGGGATTGCACCGGACTCTAGCAGAGCCAGATAGTGACTTGTTTTAGATTGATGCAGCTCTTTGATAAAACTGTCAACATCAACAGGCACCTCGAATGCGGGCTGAAAACTTTCGATAAAATAGCGGATGCGCTCTTTGCCGCCGGTTACTTTCAACAAAGCCCCGTAAGTTTCAACATCCCAGCGCCAGTCCAGCTCTGCATCTGCGAACGCCCGGTTAAAGGCGATACGGTGGCCGTCCCGTTCGGTGTCAGAGAGCGTGCCGTCTACATCGAAAATTAATGCTTTCAATTGGGGCATATTCTTCAACCTCTGTTTAAGAAGTCACTCGCTCAAAATGGAACAGACAACTTCTTCAGGAATCATAAAACTCTTCCATCACGCACATCACTTACTAACTCGAATTTTATCAAAGTTCCATAATTCAGCTGATAATTCTTTTCGTGTTTTAAGTGCTCTGCTAGTCTTCGCACACCCAAAAAATAATAGAGGAAATATTCATGCGATTCCCTACATTAATGTTGCTGCTTGCAATAAGCATTACTGGAACTGCATTCACGCAAATGGCGAGGGCTGACGATCTCTCCAACGCAGTTGAAGCGGATTACGATCAACACCTGGAAGCACTGTTTGATTATTTTCATCGCAATCCTGAACTTTCCTCAATGGAAATCAAGACCGCGGCACGTCTGGCCGATGAACTGCGCGCAGCAGGATTTGAAGTGACCGAAGAGGTCGGTGGCACCGGTGTCGTCGCCATGATGAAAAACGGCCCGGGACCACTGGTAATGATGCGGGCGGATATGGATGGACTGCCGGTGCCTGAAAAATCCGGACTACCCTACGCATCAACCGCAACACAGATAGATTGGGATGGTAATGAAGTACCTGTCATGCATGCCTGTGGTCACGACGTACATATCACCAGCCTGGTGGGTACGGCAAGATTCATGGCCGCGAACAGGGACACATGGTCCGGCACCCTGATGCTAATCGGTCAACCGGCGGAAGAACGCGTTGGCGGCGCTAAAAGCATGATGAAGGACAAGCTTTGGGAGAGGTTCGGTAAACCTGACTACGCCCTTGCATTTCACGTCTCCTCCGGCGTCCCCACGGGCAAGCTGGTTGCCGTTGTCGGCGCACCAATGTCCGGCGCAGATACGGTTGATATCATCATTCATGGAATCGGTGCCCATGGTGCCAGCCCACATCGCGGTGTTGATCCGGTCGTTCTGGGTGCTGAAATCGTATTGGCCCTTCAGACCGTGGTCAGCCGGGAGCTTGCCCCGCGGGAGGCCGGTGTCATAACCGTTGGTTCCTTTCATTCCGGCACCAAGCACAACATTATCTCTGACGAAGCACACCTTCAGTTGACCGTGCGCAATGACAATCTGCAGACCCGCAAGGTTCTTCTGGATGGCATTAAACGGATTGCGGAGAACATGGGCAGGGTCGCAGGTCTGCCTGAAGACCTGTTGCCGGAAGTCATCATATCGGATGAGAGCGTGCCACCAACGGTCAATGACTCTCAGCTAACCCAACGTCTCAGGGCAGTTTGGGCTAAGGAACTGGGAGAAGATATTTTTTACGAAACAAAACGTGAGGGCATGGGTGCAGAGGATTTTCCGTTTTTTACCACCGACCCTTATATCGCCAGCACCTACTTCTCTGTTGGTGGTACGCCGCAAGCTGATTTTGATGCTGAGCAGGCAGGTGGCCCTGCTGTACCTTCCCATCACTCACCTTTATTCAAAGTGAAGGGTGAAGAGTCGGTGAGATTAGGCGTTGAAGCAACCGTCATTGCACTACAGGATTTGCTACAGGTTATTGCAAAGTAAATAAATCGAACCGCGCCGGAATCAAGGTGAGTTAGCCAGACTTAACCCCTGACCCTCAATGGGCAGGGGTGCAAACCCTAAGACCTTTTTGGGCTCCCTGTTTTGACGATACGATTGGTCGCAGCCACCAGTTCTTTTGTGATACCTGGTTCATGGGATGAATGACCGGAATCAGGTGATATTTCCGTATCAAGTTCCGGCCATCTATCAGCCAGGTCAATCAAATTTTTGATTGCACAAACGATATCGTAACGACCGTGAACCGCAAATGCAGGGATTTGCCGGATTCGTTCTACGCGGTCCAACAGCATTGAATCAGGATCCGGCTTCACATTTCGAAAATAGTGCGCTTCCAACCGCGCCACGGCCCAGGCAGCATCGGGCTCATCAAAATGACTTGCAAATTCGGGGTTTGGCAGTAGGGTACAGCAAGCTATTTCATACGTCGCCCAGTGTTTCGCAGCCTGCAACGCCAGGTCCCGGTCTGTCCCGGTCAAACGGTTCCAATAGGCCTCTAGCAGGTCACCACGCTCCTCCTCGGGTATAAAACCTGCAAACTCATGCCAGAGTTCAGGCTGAATCATCCCGATGCGGTAAAGCCACCAGTCAATCTCTTCTTCACGCAATAACCAGATACCGCGTAGCACCAGGCTTTTACAACGTTCCGGGAACTCCTGGGAATAGTAAAGCGATATCGTTGAGCCATATGAGCCACCAAAAACATGCCAGCGCTCTATACCAAGTTTTTCACGGAGTTGTTCGATATCGCGTGCCGTGTCAGCCATTGTATTGTCGGTAATATCGCCAACCGGAGTTGACCGGCCACTACCACGTTGATCCAGCAATACAATTCGAAAATATGCCGGGTCAAAAAAACACCGGTCCTGTTCAGAACAACCTGCGCCGGGACCGCCATGTAAAAACAGTATCGGATCACCCTCGGGGTTTCCGCATTGTTCCCAGTAGAGTTCATGTGGGTCGCTCACTTCGAGTGTGCCGGTTTCATAAGGCTCGATAGGTGGAAAAAAATATTCGTTGGCCATGTCTTTATCTCAAGCTAATGGGGTTGAACTGAACTATTCTGCACTTTCCAGTTTGAAAATGTTATCACCCGGTAAACTGCACACTTGTGCAATTAATAATGCGAGTGCCAACGAGCGGACGTAGCGGCCTTGTTGTGACATGATGTCAGACTGATATTTGTCGTCCCTTTATTGCCTCTATTAAACTGATATTCACGACTTTCTTTGTGCGACAATAGCTTGATGCGTACCACCATATTGATGCTATTACTTGCCATGACAACAGCCTGCGAAAAAACCGCCACCTGGGAAGGTTCACTCGATTCCCTGCTCGCTTCACGGCCTGATCAGTTCCTTACGGTCACACAAAACCGGGATAAGTACCGGGTCCAGGTTATTTACACGCAAATTGACCGTGACGCCGGCAACCAGCCAACCTTCAGAACTTTTGTATACAACGTCAACCCCACCGTGTATTTTTACCCGGCGAGCACGGTCAAGTTACCGGTCGCAGCCCTTGCGCTGGAGAAACTGAATCGCCTGAACCAACCGGGGCTTGACCGTGATACCACCATGATGACGGGCTCAGACGCCACTTTCCAGACGGTGGCAAGAGCCGATGAAACCTCAGTTACCGGCCTGCCATCTGTAGGCAACTATATCCGCAAAATTATACTCGTTAGTGATAACGATGCGTTTAACCGTTTATACGAATTCATGGGCCAGCAGGAAATTAACCAGAGACTGAGTGGCATGGGATATTTCGATTCGCGTATTATTCACCGGCTTGAAAGTAGTTTGAGCGAGGAAGAAAACCGCTGGACCAACCCGGTTCAATTCCTCAGTGACGATGATTTAGTCTATGAACAAGCTGCCGTTTACAATGAGCACAGTTTCAGAGGAGCCAAACCGGAAAAACTGGGAGTTGCTGAAATCGTAGACGGTAAACGTCTTGAACGGCCCAAGGATTTTGCCGGAAAGAATGCCTACGCATTACTGGACCAGCACGAGTTCATCAAAAACCTGGTATTCCCACAAAGCACCAAACCACAGAAGCGCCTGGACCTTAGCGAGGATGACTACCGGTTTCTGTACCGGTATATGTCCATGTACCCCGGTGAGAGCGGCATCGAAGCCTATTCCAACAGCGATGACTACCCGCAAGGCTACGTAAAGTTTCTTATGTATGGTGGTGATGCGAGTGTCATTCCTCCGAATATACGAATCTTCAACAAGGTTGGTGACGCCTATGGCTTTCTGACAGATACAGCTTACATCGTTGATTTTAAGAACAATATAGAGTTTATATTGTCAGCAACAATCTATACCAATGAAAACCAGACCTTTAACGATGACAACTATGAATACGATGACATCGGTCTGCCTTTTTTAAAAAACCTTGGCCAGGCAATCTATGAAATTGAACTCAAGCGGCAGCGCGAACACACACCTGATTTAAGTCGCTTTCGTTTTCCCGATAGAGACTATTGAAACCAACAGTTACATGCCATCGCCCTCGCCTGCCCAAATGAAGCTACCCATCAGGATGTTCACGTTTTCACTAATTTCGGCTCCAACATTGAGTTCACGTGAAATCCACAGATTTACTACATCGATTTCGAAAAACACACCATCGTGGCTGGCTGCACTGTAAAAGTAATTTGAATCCGGACTGACTGACGATGTGTGGGCCTGTGACTTGTATTTGGAAGAGGCTGAATCGGCCACCTCTATATTCATCAACGAGCTATGATCAAGGGTGTTGATCACCGTCATATAGGTATCGTTATGATTGGTTACAAACGCCCTGTCATGCCCTGGTGCGAACGTTGTATGACCTGAGCCCTTTCCCGTATCAATCATGGTCACAATATTCATCGAATTCTTGTCGATCACAAAAACGTGACCTTCGGCAGAACCGATATAGATATGGACACCATCGGGATGAAAATCTGCATGATGGGAACCCATTTCTGCGGGATTAAGTAAAAGCGGCGCATAATCGCTGAGAACCGACTCACCCGTGACAACCATCCGGCCCCGCCTGATCTTGAAACGCAGGATAGATGGCGATAACAGCTCATCCCTGTTTCCTTCAACCACGGCATAATAAATATCATCAAAGCCTTCTAATGGTGACTGGAATACGTGGTGCACTGAAGTGGGTGTATCTAAGACAGAGAGCATTCCATGGCTCCGACTCCATAGCTGGATCTGCCGTGCGGGTCTGTCCAGCATAAAGAAGTGCATATCATCGATCCATAACGGGTGACCGGTGGCAAGTGAGCCACCGTAATCATGCGGCTGAACCAGCTCATCAACACCAAAGACCTTTGTAAGCTTGTCACTGTTAACCTTGACAAGGCTGGTCATCACTTTGTCTGCACCGGAAATCAGTGAAAACCCGGTATTGGGATTAAAGTTCGTAGACCTTGGTTTGTGATCCAGAAATATCCTGCCGATGTTTTCAATAAAATAATTTTCTATCACGGTCACAGATTCGGTCTTGCGGGTTAAGGCATAGGCCGTTGACCCGCCCTCCTGATCAACGCCGTATGGCCCATCGCCCGTATCCGTCACCGTCTTTAACAAGGACATGTCATCAACATTGATAATGAATACCCGGTTGGAATCCCAATCACCGTAGTAAGCCAGGTTTTCCACACCGTAGTAGTTTCCATCTTTGTGATCACCCTTGTTCATAAACTCCGGACTTCCGTGTTGCGGACCCGGACCGTGGGAATTTCCAGCGGCATTGATGGGTGCAGCATTGAAAACCATGTAAACAAACATTGTCGCAAAGCTAATACATTTCACGACCGTTAACCATGTCTTCCTTTCATATTCAATCACTTGCGCATTCAGCATGATGTTCTCTTCCTTGTGAGACTTAAGTGAACAAGGATTAACATACTGATGCTTAATATGCGCTGAAGCCGTTTTTAAGCTCTACTTAAGATTCCACAAACAAACAACTTCGCTCTCGCAGTGATAAGTCCTGGTTTGTGTGGATTCAGCGTGACCCGACATTAACAAGTACTTGGCTGAACCCTGAAAAACGTTGTTATACTCCCGAACACAATTGACTGGCAAAAACTGTACCCCCCTATCTGGAGACTTCTTTTGGCTAATGAAATCCGTTATTTATTTTTACGTTCTGTATTTCTGTTGGTCATTCTTGCCGTTGCTGCTTGCACCCGGCAAACCAGTCCCGTTGAAACCACACCAATGGAAGCTGATCAAATGCTGACCCTCGAAGCTATATTTAAAGATCATAAATATGACCCCAAAGAACCCGGACAAATTCGATGGCTGGATGATGGTAGTGGCTACACCGCGCTGGAGACTGTAGATGAGTACCGCGATGTAGACCCAGAACGTGATGAGGAAGGCGAAATCATTAAGTGGGCGGAGGACATTGTCTTCTACAACCCGGAGACACTGGATCGCAGCATCCTGATTCCCGCTTCAAAACTAACACCTGTTGATGCAGAAAAAGCACTGACCGTTGATGATTACATCTGGTCCAAGGATCGCAGCAAGTTGCTGATCTATACCAACAGCGTCAAGGTCTGGCGTACCAAGAGCCGCGGTGATTACTGGATGCTCGATGTGGAAAGCGGCGACCTGTGGCAACTGGGCGGCAGCGAAGCAGAAGAAAGCACATTACAGTTTGCCAAATTTTCACCGGATGCCACCCGTGTGGCCTATGTGCGCGAAGACAACATTTATGTTCAGAACCTGATAAGCCGCGACATCCAACAACTGACCAACGATGCCTCCGACACCATCATCAATGGGCTGTTTGACTGGGTTTACGAGGAGGAATTTCACGCTAAAGATGGTTTCCGCTGGAGCCCGGATGGTGAAAAGATCGCCTATTGGCAGCTGGATACCAGCGCAGCCCAGGACTTTATGATGATCAACAACACCGATGGGCTTTATCCGGTGGTGACCCGTTTCCCCTACCCCAAGGTCGGTGAAGAAAACTCAGCTGCCAGCGTGGGTGTTGTTGAACTGGCGAGTGGAAAGACGGTATGGGCGAAGCTACCCGGCGTGGCCAAGGACATGTACATACCGCGTATGGAATGGGCCAACGGCAACACACACATCCTGGTACAGCACGTCAACAGGAAACAGGATACCAATCATGTCTACGCGGTAGCCGCCGACAACGGCGAGGCGACCACCGTACTGATTGAACGCGAGCAGGAGTTTCTTGAAGTCTACGATGACGTCACCTGGCTCGAGGAAGCCAATGCCTTTGCCTGGATTTCCGAGCGAAGTGGCTGGCGGCACATTCACCGGGTATCGGCCGATGGCGAATCCATTATTGACCTGACACCGGGTGAGTTTGATATAACCGAAATGGAAGCCATCGATGAAAAAGGTGGCTGGTTGTATTTCATTGCCTCGCCGGAGAATATCTCACAGCGATACCTATACCGTAGCCGTCTGGATGGCTCGGGCGAAATGCAACGCGTCACTCCAGATGAATACAGCGGGTCTAACAGCTACCAGACGTCAAAGGACGCGAGATGGGCTATTCACACCCACTCATCGTTAACACAGCCTCCGCAGACCCGCCTGATTTCATTACCGGATCATAAAACCAGGCAAGTCGTGGAAGACAATCAGAAGCTGATCGACATGATGAGCAGGGTTAAACTGGGTGACCACGAGTTCTTTCAGGTCAAAGCCCGCGATGGTCTGGTTCTGGACGGTTTCATCATGCGACCTCCCGGTTTCGACCCGGACAAAAAATATCCCATCATCAATTTCGTCTATGGCGAACCCTGGGGCCAGACCGCGCAGGACAACTGGTACGGTTCCAGGCATATGTGGCATATGCTGATGACGCAACACGGCTTTATCGTCGCAACGGTTGATAACCGGGGTACCCGGGCACCCCGGGGACGAGCCTGGCGCAGATCTCTGTATGGAGCAGTGGGTGTGCTTGGTTCCCGTGACCAGTCCGATGCACTCAAGGCCATGAGCGAACGCTGGAGTTACATCGATACTGAGCGTGTTGGCATCTGGGGTCACTCGGGTGGTGGCTCAATGACGCTTAATATGATGTTCCGCTACCCCGGACAATACCAGGCCGGTATCTCAATCGCACCGGTGACCGACCAACGGCTCTATGATTCCATCTACCAGGAACGCTATTCCGGATTGTTGGAAGATTATGAGGAAGGTTACCGTGAGGGCTCTCCAATTAACTTCGCTTCACAACTCGAAGGCAATTTGCTGCTGATACACGGTACAGGTGACGACAACGTACATTACCAGGGCTCTGAACGGCTCATCAATGAGTTGATAAAGCACAATAAGCAATTTGAATTCATGGCCTACCCGAACCGCAGTCATGGCCTCAGAGAGGGTGAAGGAACGCAGTTGCACCTGCACACGTTGATGAAAGATTTTTTTGAAGAGAATCTAAAGAACTAGCGAAGACAAGAGAACCGTGGTCAGTAATGATGGCGACAAGCCCTGAGGTCTTGTCGCCGTCTGTTTTCAATTTGCCTCACCCGACCGCCGTAAAGCACTAGCTAACCGCACGCGGATCATTTCTCCCGTACTGATCGTGACTTGAAACCCAGTCAAGCGAAGAAATCGCGGCAGCCAACGAGATTTCACCTGCCAATACGGTACCGGCTATGATTTCGGCAAACTTATTGACCTTGCCAACCCCTTCACAACCCATCGCCTGCAGGGCCTCGGACTGTGTCGGAAGACCCGTTCCACCGCCGCAGGTCGCGACAATCAACGAAGGTAATGTGATCGACATATAAAGATCGCCATCAGCATTCAGTTCCGAGTACAACAATCCCATTGAAGACTCCGAAACATTCGCCACGTCCTGCCCTGTCGCCAGGAACACGGCAGTGATCGCGTTGGCAGCATGACAACCATTGTTATTCGCACCGGACAGCATGGTTCCGATGTTGGCGACCTTACCGTGGAAATAAAGCGACTCGGTTTCAACATCCATGACCTCCAGCAGGACATCACGTTTAACCACAGCTTCGGCAACAACGCGCTTTCCACGGGTTTTCATCATGTTGATCATTGACGCTTTCTTGTCGGTGGCAAAATTTGATTCCAGGAAAAAGCGCTTAACGTCTGCCACGTCACAGTTCTTCAGTATCCAGTTACAGGCTGCGAAGGTCGCCTTACCAACCATGTTCATACCCGCAGCATCACCTGTTTTGAAATTGAAACGCAGGTAGACAAATTTACTCGCCAGGTAATGGTCGATGTAATCGAGTTCAACAAAGGGGTCGGTGGTTTCAGCCACGGCCTTGATTTCTTTGTTACTCAGCTTGATCCATTCCGAAAAACTTCGCGCCGCGACCGCATCCTCAAAGATAAAGACAGGTGCCCGCTGCATATTATCGCCGACTACTGTGCACTTGACTCCACCGCTACGGTGTAACACCTTCATACCGCGGTTGTACGACGCCACCAGCGTACCCTCGCTACAGGCAAGCGGAACATAGAACTCACCCTGTGCGTGCTCACCATTGACCAGCAATGGTCCGGCAAACCCCAGCGGCACCTGGGCCACACCGGTAAAGTGCTCAATATTCCCCCTGGTAACATGCGGGTCAAAGGAATAAGCGGCCGTGTGAGTAAGTTCGGCACCGGTTTTTTTCCTGATGAAATTCTGACGGGCATGGATGATGCTGTCGCTGTAATCATCTTCAGAATTACGTGGCACCGTTTCAGGTAAAACATGGTCGGTCCTCAACGCATCCTGTACCTCCAGGCTCAAGCGGCCAAATGGCGGTGCTTCAAACGCCAGGCTCAGTTCATGACGTCCTTCAGAAAGAGGCTCTCTATCAAGGTAGAAATGTACCAGCGCCCCCAGTGGAAAATCCATTGGATTATCCGGATTCAACATGCTCAACGGTATGACTTCACTCTGTTCAATTGAAACGGAGACGCGGTCACGGGAAACGGGTTGACCATTGATCTCAATGTGTAATAT
>Ga0224504_10000218_pt1 | contig 25258 bp, 24 predicted proteins | sample SF_Oct11_sed_USG_3_FD_170160 | JGI IMG/M metagenome (GOLD analysis project Ga0224504, IMG submission 170160) | Sediment microbial communities from San Francisco Bay, California, United States - SF_Oct11_sed_USGS_24 | ecosystem: Environmental > Aquatic > Marine > Sediment | place: USA...
AATGATACGGCGACCAGTTCATCGTGCACCTGCATGACCAGCCGTGCGTCGGGTTCGGTTTTCTCCAGCCATGCGTCCACGCTGATCATGGCCCGTTTGATGATATCTGCGGCCGTTCCCTGCATGGGTGCATTAATGGCGGCCCGTTCAGCGCCCTGGCGCCTTTGCATATTGCTCGCATTGATGTCAGGCAGGTAAAGCCGGCGGCCGAACAAGGTTTCAACGTAGCCCTGTTCTCTTGCTTGCTCGCGCGTCTTTTCCATGAAGTTCTGAACGCCCGGGTAGCGCATGAAATAGGTATCCATATAGGCTTGTGCCTCCGCCCGGCCGATATTGAGCTGACGTGAAAGCCCGAATGCGGACATGCCGTACATCAATCCGAAATTAATAGCCTTGGCGGCACGCCGGTGATCACCGTCGACTTTCTCATAGGGGACGTCAAACACTTCACTGGCTGTGGCCTGGTGGACATCAACCTCATCGTGAAATGCTTTCAGCAGGCCTTCATCTCCTGACAGGTGAGCCATGATGCGCAATTCGATCTGGGAATAATCGCAGGCCATGATCAGGCTGCCTGGCGGAGCGATGAACGCTTCCCTGATTTTTCGCCCTTGTGGTGTGCGGATCGGTATGTTCTGCAGGTTCGGGTCTGATGAGGACAGCCTGCCGGTGGCTGCGACGGCCTGGTGATAGGACGTGTGCACCCGGCCGGTGCGTGGATTGATCTGCAGCGGCAACTTGTCCGTGTACGTCGACTTCAGCTTGGACAGCGAGCGGTATTCCAGGACCAGACTGGGTAACTCGTAATCCACGGCCAACTCCTGCAGGACGTCCTCGGCAGTGGAGGGCTGGCCTTTCGGCGTCTTGCGGATGACCGGCAGGCCCAGCTTTTCAAACAGGATTTGCTGCAGCTGCTTTGGTGATCCCAGGTTGAACGGCTGACCGGCTGCATCATGCGCTTCCTTTTCCAGCTTGGATATCTGCACAGCCATTTCCTGGCTCTGGCTGGCCAGCTGGTCCCCGTCGATCAGAACACCTCGCTGCTCCATCCGCGCCAGTACCGGCACCAGGGGTATTTCGATATCCTGCAGTACGCAGGCGAGGGACGTTTCTTTTTGCAGGCGCGGCCACAGGTGCTGATGCAGTTGCAGCGTTATGTCGGCGTCTTCGGCAGCGTAGTGGGATGCTTCGTCAATGGCCACCTGGCTGAAAGAAATCTGCTTCGCGCCTTTGCCCGCGATGTCTTCATAATGGGTTGTTTGCCGGCCCAGGTACTTCAGCGCCAGGGAGTCCATGTCATGGCGGCTGCCGGTGCTGTTGAACACGTAAGACTCCAGCATGGTATCGAAAGCCACGCCCTGCACGCTGATGTCATACTGCGACAGCACGTTCATATCGTACTTGATGTGCTGGCCAACTTTCGGCAGGTCCGGGTCTTCCAGCAAGGGCTTCAGTTTTGCCAGCACTTCGTCACGGTCCAGTTGCGGCTCGGCAGCGGGATAATCATGGCCGACGGGAATGTAGGCCGCGTGCCCCTGCTGCGTTGAAAAACTCAGCCCAACCAGTTCCGCCTGCATCGAATCCAGGCTGGTGGTTTCAGTGTCAACAGCCACCAGGGCAGCGTCTCTCAGCGTAACAATCAGTGCGTCCAGCGCTTCGTGGGAACTGATGGTCCGATAGTCCGTTTCCGGTGCTTTATCGTCGCCCCCCTGGTCCATTTCCTGCAGCCAGCTGTTGAATTCAAAACGTTTGAGGGCCTCGACCAGGGATGTCTTATCTATCGCAGCGCGCTTGAGGTCCCTGGGTCGATCGTCCAGATCCAGATCTGTGCGGATTGTGGCCAGTTGCCGGGAGAGAGGGAGTTGTTCCAGCGCGGCCCGCAGATTCTCACCAATTTTGCCGCCTACTTCTTCTGCATGGGCGACGACCTGGTCCAGGTCGCCCCATTGGGCCAGCCACTTGGCCGCAGTCTTTGGGCCGCATTTTTCGACGCCGGGAATGTTATCGGCCTTGTCGCCCGTCAATGCCAGGAAATCCACGATCTGCTCCGGCGTCACATCAAACTTCTGTTTTACGCCCTCGCGGTCCATATCGGTGGCGGTCATGGTATTGGTCAGGGTGGTGAGATCACTCACCAGTTGCGCCATATCCTTGTCGCCGGTTGAAATGACACACCGCATTCCGGCTTTTTCCGCCTCGGCAGCGAGCGTGCCGATGACATCATCAGCCTCCACACCATCAACCTGCAACAAGGGCAGCCCAAGCATCCTGGTAAATTCCAGGATCGACTCGACCTGTTGCCGCAACTCGGCCGGCATCGGTGGACGATTTGCCTTGTAGTCGGGATACATTTCATGGCGGAAAGTCGGCCCCCTGGCATCGAACACCACAGCGATGTATTCAGGCTCCGCTTCGTTCAGCAATCGCTTCAGCATATTGGCCACGCCGAGCAGCGCACCGGTCGGCTCGCCGCGGCTATTGGTCAGGTTGGGCAGCGCATGAAAAGCCCGGTAGAGATAGGATGAACCATCAACGAGATACAGCGTCGGATTGGTGCTCATAGTTTGTTCATGAATTATTTGCTGGTTTTTAAGGTCTGATATTATGAGAGTCTAACTCAGAGGGAGCGTGAGTCGATGAGAAACCTGGAATTCAATTTCATGCGTTGGACGACGCTTGCTATCCTGTTTTCTGCATCGATGATGTCAGCCGGCCTTCTGCTGGCACAGGAAGACCTTGAGAAACCACCTCCCATTCCACCCGAAAGCACCGAGGATGTGCCCATTCCGCCGAAAGTTCAGGATGAACAGATCGAGCCGACGGTCACCATCCGCGAGGAAGAAGAACGGTTAATCGAAGAGTACCGTTTGAACGGCCGCCTTTACATGGTCAAGGTTACGCCCAAAAAGGGTGGCGTCCCTTATTTTTACGTGGACACTGATGGTGATGGCCAGCTGGAACTCGACGCGGATCAGCGCGCCATGAACCCTGTACAGCCCGTCCACTGGAAGGTGCTGGAGTGGGATTAGAGCCGGCTGGCAAGCCTGCGGGCAGTAAAGATATAAAGGATATCGGGGCCGGCCTGGTGGGCTTGCTGGGCCGGGGTGTCGCGTGGCTCACGCTGGTCATGGTGGTTTTGACGTTTACTATTGTCATTTTGCGCTATGGCTATAACCAGGGCTGGATCTGGTTGCAGGAGAGCGTGACCTACCTGCATGCGACGGTCTTCATGGTGGCCGCGGCATGGGCTTTCCAGACCGACGATCATGTCAGGGTGGATATTTTTTACCGTTCAGGTTCCAGTAGATACAAAAATACGGTCAACCTGGTTGGAACCCTGTTGTTGCTGGTGCCCTTTTGCCTGTTCCTGTTGTACATCGGCTGGAATTACGTGAGTGCTTCCTGGGATACGATGGAGTCTTCACGGGAGGCCGGTGGGCTGCCGCTGGTCTTCCTGCTGAAAAGCCTCATATTGATTCTGCCGGCACTGCTGCTGATACAGGCCCTGAGCACGGCCCGGCTGTGTCTGCGGCAGCTGCGCCGCGATGACTGACCAGCGGCGGGCGAAAATCGAGGCGGTCCTGGCAAACCGTCAACCGGACCTGACCGTACTCGCCGAACATCTTCATAAACCCCGAAACCTTTCCGCCATCGTCCGCACCTGTGACGCCGTTGGTATCAACGAAGTGCATGCCGTGCCGGGGGAAGAAGGCCTGGCCATTCACTGGAAGACATCGCAGGGCGCAGAAAAGTGGATGAAAGTCCGCGCGCACGAAGATCTTTCAAGTGCCTGCAGTTTCCTCAGGAGTAGTGGCTTTCAACTGGTGGCGGCACACTTGTCGGAGAGCGCAGCAGATTACCGCGATCTGGATTACACAGTGCCGACCGCGCTGGTCGTGGGAACGGAGCTTTTCGGTGTCAGTGAACAGGCGCTGGCCCTGGCAGACCAGCAGGTCAGGATACCCATGAAGGGCATGACCCAATCGCTGAACGTCTCAGTGGCTTGTGCAGTGGTGCTGTACGAGGCGATGCGACAGCGCGAGATTGCTGGCATGTACGGCCGGCTGAGGCTGGATCGTGCAACCCTCGACCCGCAGCGCTTCGAATGGTTACATCCCATAGTCGCCCGCTACTGCCGTGAACGCAACCTGGACTATCCCGAACTGGATGACGCCGGGGAAATCATCGGCGAATTACCCCGCGGAATCTCTTAGGTGCTCGAGTACTTCGGCAACATCCGGCATTTTGCCGGTCCATAATTCAAACGACAGAGCGGCTTGCTGGACCAGCATACCCAGGCCATCCCTGTAACAGATACGCTGTTCCTCACATTTCCGCCGGAGCGGTTCTGCTGCTTCGCCATAATTCATGTCGTAGCAGAGCGCCTCCGGATTAAGCCAGGATGGATCAAGCACAGGAGCGTGGCCGCTGTGGCCCAGGGAAGTGGCGTTGATGAACAGGTCGAATGGCGCTTCGGAAGACAGCTCCGCGGGTTTGCAGGCAACGACTTCACCCAGGTCGCGGTGAGCCAGTTCCAGCTGTTGCGCTTTCTCCAGGCTACGGTTGGCGACAACGACTTTGTCGGGGTCCGCATTCAACAGCGCGCCCAGAACGCCGGCTGCGGCTCCGCCGGCACCTAACAGGCAAATAGATGCGCCGGCAAGTTCCACGGACGCTCCGTCTTGCAAATCTTGGAGCAGCCCCATTCCATCCGTGCTGTCGGCAAACCACGATTCATCGTTATCAAAAACCAGCGTATTGGCAGCTTGCGCCCGGCGAGCGCTGTCACTGTCATGGGAAGCGAGTTGCCAGGCGGCATTTTTGAAAGGCGCTGTGATATTACAGCCACGGCCGCCCTCCAGGGCCAGCATTCTTACCTCTTGAGCAAACGTGTCCGCAGTGACCTGAATAGCCCGGTAATCGACCCGGAGACCACACTGGGCCGCGAACAACCCGTGAATCTCGGGGGATCGGGACTGGGCAACCGGGTTGCCAAAAACAGCGAGCTTGATTAGCGGTCCCGAAGCCACTCGGCAGCCTGTATGGCGAAATACGTCAGCACCCCATCTGCACCCGCACGTTTGAGACAGGTCAGGGCTTCCATCACCACAGCTTCTTCGTCAAGCCAGCCATTCAGGGCGGCGGCTTTCAGCATCGCATACTCGCCCGAAACCTGGTAAGCAAAGGTGGGTACTTCGAAAGATTCCTTGACCCTGCGAATGATGTCCAGGTATGGCAGGCCAGGCTTGACCATGACCATGTCCGCGCCTTCATCCAGGTCCAGTCCGACTTCATGCAGCGCCTCGTTGGTATTGGCCGGATCCATCTGGAAGGAGTACTTGTTGGCGCCTTTCAGATTACCTGCGGATCCCACGGCATCACGGAAAGGACCGTAAAAACTCGAGGCGTATTTCGCTGCGTAGGAAAGAATCTGCTTGTTGGGGAAGCCTTCGGTTTCAAAGGCCTGGCGGATGGCGGCAATGCGGCCATCCATCATGTCGGAGGGTGCTACGACGTCTGCACCGGCTTCAACATGCGATAAAGCCTGTTTTACCAGAACATCGACGGTTTCGTCATTGACCACGTAGCCGGTTTCATCGATCAAGCCGTCCATTCCGTGGGATGTGAAGGGATCCAGCGCGACATCGGTAATCACGCCCAATTCGGGGAGGCGTTCTTTCAGCGCTGTGACGGCGCGTTGCGAGAGGCCCTCCGGGTTCCATGCTTCGCGTGCATCGTCCGACTTACAGTCAGCCGGTACGACGGGAAACAGCGCGATGGCCGGTATGCCCAATTCCAGGCAATATTCAGCCCGGGGCAGCAGGCGATCGATCGTCATGCGCTCCACACCCGGCATGGACTTGATCGGTTCAACGGCATCATCGCCTTCGAGTACGAAAACGGGCCAGATCAAATCATTGCTGCTGAACTGCACCTCGCGCATCATGCGGCGGGAAAAATCGTGAGCCCGCATCCGGCGCATGCGGGTGGCTGGAAAAGTCATCGGATGGCACCTCTGTTTTATCTCTGCTGATTCTAAACCTTTGGCGTGATTTCATACCACTCATTGAGCCGGTTGATGAGCTCGGTCAAGCCGGCCTTGTTTTTCGACGAGAAAACCTGGGCGGTGGCCAGTGGCGGCAGGGTCTTGCGGATCTTGAGCAGCGTGGCCTGCGCCGGCCCCCGCTTGAGCTTGTCGCCCTTGGTCAGAAGCAAGTGGCAGGGAAGTCCTGACAGGGAACACCAGTGCAGCATCTGCTCGTCGAACTCACGCATCGGGTGGCGGATGTCCATGACCAGTACCACACCCCGTAAACATTCACGTCGCTCGAAATACTGCTGCATGACCTGTCGCCAGTGCGCCTTGAGCTTTGCGGGAACCTTGGCGTATCCATAACCTGGCAGGTCGGCAATACGGCGGTTTTCGTCAACGTCAAAAATCACGATCTGCTGGGTGCGGCCGGGAGTTTTGCTGGTACGAGCCAGTGCTTTCTGATCAGTCAGGGCATTGATTGCACTGGATTTTCCCGCATTGGAGCGGCCGGCGAAAGCCACTTCATATCCCGTATCTGGCGGTAGTTGCGCCAGTTTGTGCGCGCTGATGACATAGCGAGCGGAGCGGTACGGGTTGAAAGTTTGGGATTTGAATGTCATTTGATTGTCTGTTTAAGCTGGAACGTGGCGACCGAAACCGCGATAATATCGGGCCATTCTAGCCTGAATACAGTTCATACCGACTCTAGGAGATCGCAAAATGAGTTTTTTGCTCCGGGCCATAGCCAGTTCACTGGTCCTCGTCAGCCTGCAATCCTTTGCCCAGGGAGATGCTGCGGCGGGCGAAACCAAAGCGGCCATCTGCGCCGCCTGCCACGGTGCTGACGGCAATAGCGCTGTCCCCAACTGGCCGAAACTTGCAGGTCAGCATCAACAGTACCTGGTGCGGCAGTCAACTCTGATCAAGGCCAATGCTCGCCCGGTGCCGGAAATGCTGGGAATTACACCGGGCCTGACCGAGCAGGACATCCTCGATATCGCGGCTTACTTTTCGCAACAGACCATCACGGGCGGAGTCGCCGATGAGTCAAAAGTAGAGCTTGGCGAAAGAATTTTCCGTGCAGGTAACCTCGAAACCGGAGTGCCTGCATGCATGTCCTGCCACGGCCCCGCCGGTGAAGGAAACCCGCTGGCCAGCTATCCGTCCCTGGCAGGTCAGCACGCCGTGTACACTGCCAATATGCTGACCCGTTTTCGCAAGGGTGAGAATTGGGGCGAAGGTGATGCTTCCAGCCAGGTCATGAACGGCGCAGCAGCCAGGCTCACCGATGACGAAATAGCAGCGGTGGCCAGCTACATCGAGGGCCTTTATCTCAGTTCCGAATGAACCGAATGAGCGGAAAGCGGTCAGTAGAAAATACCCTTGAAGAACCGAATTCGCAGGAGCAGTTAATGAACAAAATCGTATTTATCAAGTTGGCAGCGCTTGGCCTGTCGTTGCTGCTGGCCCTGGTGAGCCCGGTCCAGGCGCAGGTGGGAGACGTCGAGTACCAGGAAGGTCTGCACTACTTCCTGATCGAAGGTGCCCCGGCCAGGAGCAGTGACACCATCATTCTGGAGGAAGCGTTCAGTTATCTCTGCACGCACTGCAACACTTTCGATCCCTACGTTGAAGCCTGGAAAAAAAGAAAGCCCGAATACGTGCAGTTCAGGCGCATTCCGGTTGGTTTCGGCCGCGGTTCCTGGGAGCTGTATGCCAGGGGTTACGTTACTGCGGAAATGATGAAAGTACCGGACAAGGCGCATACTGACCTGATGGACCGGATCTGGAAAGAAAAGAATATTATCCGGGATATGGATGGACTGGCGACGTTCTACAGCCAGTACGGACTCGACAAGGAAAAATTCCTGTCAACATCGCGCTCATTCGCTGTTGACGGCAAGTTACGCAAGGACCAGGCCCTGGTGCAGACTTATGGCATCCGTGGCACGCCCGCGCTGGTGCTCAATGGCAAGTACCGGATTGCAGGCAATGCCGCTGTGGCCAGTTACGACGCCATGTTCGAGGTGGTGGACTACCTGATCGAAAAAGAGAAGGTTTCTGTGCAGCAGGCAAGTGTCGCAGCCGATTGAAGAAACCACTGATACTGGCCAGAAACTTAGATTTCTGAGCTTCAATATTCAGGCAGGCACTTCGACAGCGCGCTATCACCATTACGTCACGCACAGCTGGCGGCAGGTGCTGCCGCATGCCAAGCGCGTGAAGAACCTGGACTCGATCGCCGAGCTTGTTTCTCCCTTCGACATGGTCGCATTACAGGAAGTCGATTCGGGCAGCCTGCGGTCGGGTTACATCAACCAGTCCCGCTACCTGGCGAATCATTCCGGCATGCCGTTCTGGTGTCATCAGTCCAATCGCAAAGTCGGCACGGTAGCTTATGCCGGCAATGGATTTCTGAGCCGGTACGAGCCGGATGCCGTGGAAGAACACCGTTTGCCGGGTGTCATCCCCGGCCGGGGAACCCTGCTGGTGAGATACGGCGAGGGTTTCAATGGACTGGATATCGCTGTCGTTCACCTGGCGCTGGGAAAACGGGCCAGGGCACAGCAACTGAAATTCCTCGCGCGGGAACTCGATAGCAGCCGGCACCTGGTGGTGCTGGGCGATTTCAATACCCAGGTAGACACACCGCACTTGCTGGAACTGAGGGAAACGCTGGCTTTGCAGGCGCCCACCCGGGGTTTGCCGACCTATCCGTCCTGGCAACCACAACGCGCGATCGATCACATGCTGGTCAGCCGGACGCTACAGGTGGGTGTCGCGGAAGTGCTCGATGTGACCTATTCGGACCATTGCCCCGTGGCGCTTGAAATTACTTTGCCGCCTGAATTGAAATTGCAGGAAGCGACTCGCCCCGTGATCAGTATTGAATCCCAGACCCGGCCCTAGAAACCCGCCAGCATCCTGATTCCGACCAACATCAGGAAAACGCCAAAAAGCTTCTTGACCAGGTCAGGGTGAAGCCTGTGCACGGTTGCGGCCCCGAGGGGTGCGGCCAGGGCGCTGGTCAGAGCGATGCCCAGTAATGCGGGCAGGTGGATATAGCCCAACGCCCCGTCCGGCATTTCGCCGTTCATGCCGAAGCCGATGAAGGCCAGGGAGCCTGCCGCCGCGATTGGAAAACCACACGCTGCGGAAGTAGCTACCGCGTTTTGGGTTCTAACGCCATGCCAGAGCTGCCATGGCCCGGTCAAGGCTCCGCCACCGATGCCTATCAGGCTGGAAATTGAACCAATGACAAAGCCTACCAGGCTGACACCGGGCTGGCCGGGAACGGGTTTTTCACCGATCGGCTTACGTGCCAGGATGAGTTGGAGCCCGGCCATTACCGCAAATACGCCGACGACACGAATCAAGGCATCTGCCTGCAGCTTGTCTGCCACTGCTGCGCCGAGAATAGCGCCAAACACCAGCCCGGTGGTAAGGGACCGGACCAGCGGCCAGTTGATAGCTCCTTTGCGGTGGTGCGCGTACAGGGAACTGAGTGACGTGATCAACATGCTTCCCAGCGAAGTGGCGATGGCCATATGGATCGCCCAGGGAGCGGTTTGCGGGTCTTTCAGAAACAGAAAAGTGAGCGCGGGTACAACTACGAAACCCCCGCCGATTCCCAGAAAACCCGCAAGGTAGCCGGCCAGTATCCCAGTCAACGCAAATTCAAGCAGCATTCGCTTGCCGAGCTGGTCTCGATTTCATATTCTGGTGCACGTGATTCTTCGCCTTCTCAAAAACCGGGCCCTTTCCCTCTTTGGGTCGGGTTGGATGCCCAAGTTTAACCCTGGGAGGGCCATTCCAACAGGCCTGGCGGTTCTCGCATCGTCTTTTCTTACGTCCGCGGTTCCGGCCGCCGAAAATCCTGCTGCGGACTCGCTTGAAAAATTCGGTACAGCCTGGCGGGCCGCTGCGCATGGCAGCCGGGCAGATTTCGTCCGGCTGATGCCCGAGCTGGAGAACTATCTGCTGTATCCCTACCTGCGTTACGAGGACCTGCGGTACCGACGTGCCTCCGTGCCCGATGAAGAAATGGCTGAATTTCTGGAGCAGTATTCAGACTGGGCGTTTGCAGCCGGTCTTGAAAGAGCCTGGCTTCGAACGCTGGGCAAACGCGGCCAGTGGGACTCCCTGCTGAGTCATGCGCCCGGAGTGCTCGATGATACCGAGGTGAATTGTTACGTGGCCCACGCCCGCATCAAGCGCGGACAAACCGAGGGGCTCCTGCCGGTGGCCCAGTCGCTCTGGGCTGTAGGAAAATCCCAACCCGATGCCTGTGACCCGGTTTTTCAGTGGTTAAAAAAAGAAAAGGGTATTACTTCCGGGTTGGCATGGGAGCGTATCCGCAGGGCTATGCAAGCCAGGCAACCCAGGCTGACCCTCTACCTGGCCCGCTTCCTGGCTCCGCAGGACAAGATATGGGCGGACCGGTGGTACCAGCTGGATCGCAGCGGCTATCGTCAACTGAAGCAGTCTGCGAAATGGCCGGTACAGGAGCATAGCCTGGATATTACCGCCTATGGCCTGAAAAGACTGGCAAGAAACGACCCTGACAGAGCCTGGGATAGCTATCTCGTGCTGGAGTCGCGGTTTGATTGGGGTGCTGATGTCCGGGGGAGTATTCTCAGGGAAATTGCCATGTGGTCGGCCGTTGAGGGCCTTGACGGAACACCGCAGCGAATGGCGGCAGTCGAGGCAGAATACCGGGACGGCAAACTGTGGGAGTGGTGGACCCGCTACAACCTTTCGGCCGGGCGCTGGCAGGAAGTCATTGCCGCCATTGAGGGCATGCCGGAAGATCAGCGGGATGATTCTCGCTGGCGTTTCTGGGATGCGCGCGCCCGCAAGGAGACAGGGGACCAGGAACAAGCAACGCAAAGGCTGGGCAGCCTGGCGCTGGAAGCGAACTATTATGGTTTTCTCGCCGCAGACCTGTTGCAGCAACCTTACACCATTTGTCCGCAAGAGCCCCAAGTGCCGCCTGAGCAGGTCCAGGCACTGAGAGAGCAGCCAGGCTTTGAGCGGGCACTGGAACTGAGAAGGGCCGGAATTCCCAACTGGGCGCGCAGTGAATGGAAAATCGCCGTGAAAGCACTGGACAAGCAGGGCTTGCGCGCCGCGGCGGCACTTGCAACCGGTGCAGGCTGGCCGGATATGGCGATTTTTGCCCTGGGCAACAGCGGTGATCTGCGCTGGTATGACTGGCGGTTTCCCATTGAATACGCCGACCTGGTGGAATCACAGGCCGGCAAGCTGCAGCTCGATTCGGCCTGGGTCATGGGCCTGATGCGCTCGGAGAGCGCCATGGCGGAAGACGCCCTTTCCTCGGCCGGAGCAAGAGGGTTGATGCAGGTCATGCCGGGGACGGCCAAATTGCTCGCGCGGCAGCATTCGTTCAATTACACAGGCCATCAGCAGCTGATGCAGGCCACGGATAACATCCAGTTTGGAACGGCTTATCTCAGGGATCTGCTCGATCGCTTCGGAGAAAACGAAGTGCTTGTTTCAGGCGCCTACAACGCCGGGCCACACGTGGTCGAACGATGGATGGCGGAACGGCAAACGGATGATCCCACCATCTTCGTGGAAACATTGCCCTATTTCGAGACCCGCGACTACATTCCACGGGTGCTCGCGTTCTCCACGATTTACGACTGGAGACTGCAAAACCCGGTCAGGCGAGTGTCATCGCGGATGCCTGCTCTTGATGTGAACCCGGCAGCAGCCCCTGCCAATGCGGCTGCCGAGATTGTCTGCCGGACGACCGGCTGACACACCACGACGCCAGGGAGCGAAACATGAGAATTGTTCTACTGGGTGCTACCGGTTTTCTGGGGCACCACCTGTTGCCGGAGCTGTCAGCGGCCGGTCATGAATGTATCGTGCTCAGCCGCTATCCACCCGGCTGCCGGGAGTTGACAGTTCTTCCGAACGTCGAGGTCCGCCGGTCGGATATTTATGCTGCAGAGCAGTTGCAAAAACACATTGGCGGCGCAGATGCGGTAATCAATATGGTCGGCATCCTGAACGAACGTGGGCGAAAAGGTGAGGGATTCAACACCGCACACGTCGTCCTGGTTGAAAAGATCATCGAGGCTTGTCGCGCCTGCAATGTTCGCCGCCTGCTCCAGGTCAGTGCCCTGCACGCAGGCAAGGGCAGCAGTTATTACCTGATCAGCAAAGGTAAAGCAGAAGAGCGAATCCTGGCTGCGGAACACCTGGACAGCACGATCTTCCAGCCTTCGGTCATTTTTGGCGAGGGCGACAGCTTTTTCAACCGCTTCGCCGGCTTGCTCAAGGTAGCGCCTTTTCTGCCACTCGCCTGCCCGGATTCAAAACTTCAGCCGGTATGGGTGGGAGATGTTGTCGTCGCCATGGCTCGCGCACTGGCTGACCCGGATACCATCGGCCAAAAGCTGATCATGGTTGGGCCGCAAGAATACACCTTGCGTGAACTGGTGGAATTCACGGCCTGCGTATGCGGTTTGAGACGAAAAATTATCGGTCTTCCGGACAGCATGTCCCGGTTACAGGGCCGGGTGATGGACTTTGTGCCGGGCAAACCTTTCTCATCCGACAATTACCGCTCGTTGCAAACCGACAACACCAGCGGTGAGAACAGCCTGTGGAGGTTCGGTATCACCCCCCGATCGATCGAAGCCACGGTGCCGGGTTACCTGGGTGGTGCCGCTTCCCAGCGACGACTGGACAAGTGCCGCAAACGGGCGGACGAATGACATGATGGAAGTTTTCCTGGTCGGCGGGGCTGTCCGTGATGAATTACTGGGCAAAACGATTCGAGAGCGTGACTGGGTTGTGGTTGGCGGTACTCCCGGGGAACTCGTGGATCAGGGGTTCAGGCAGGTCGGGGCCTCCTTCCCGGTTTTCCTGCATCCAGACTCTGGTGAGGAGTATGCGCTTGCTCGCACCGAGCGCAAACAAGGGCATGGCTACCATGGCTTCACCGTCGATTTTCATCCCGGCGTGACGCTCACCGAGGACCTCGAGAGGCGCGACCTGACCATCAATGCGATGGCGCGCGATGAGAACGGCCAACTGATCGATCCGTTCAATGGTTTGCGCGACCTGGAGCAACGGGTGTTGCGGCATGTCTCCGATGCCTTCAGTGAAGATCCACTGCGGGTGTTGCGGGTGGCCCGCTTTGCCGCCAGATTTGCGGAGATCGGCTTCACAATACATCCTTCCACCTTGCAACTGATGGTGGACATGGTGCAATCGGGCGAGCTCGAACACCTGGTTCCCGAGCGGGTCTGGTCTGAATTCGAAAAAGCGTTCCGCTGCTCCATACCCGGAAAGTTTATCGAAGTGCTGCGCCAATGCGGTGCGCTGGCGCTGCTTTTGCCAGAAGTCGATTGCCTGTTCGGGATTCCGCAGCCGGAAAAATATCATCCGGAAATAGACACCGGAGTTCACGTATTGCTGACGATGGATCTCGCGGCTTCCATGAGCGCCGGGCCCAATGTGGTTTTTGCGTTGCTGCTGCACGACCTGGGCAAAGGACTGACACCGGAGTCCCGGTTACCTTCACACCTTGGACATGAAGTCAGTGGAGTGCCGCTGGTGCGGCATGTTTGTGAACGTTTCCGTGTTCCGGGCGCCTACCAGGACCTGGCCACGGTTGTCTGCAAACTGCACCTGCGTTGTCACCGCTTGCTTGAAGCCCGCCCGGCCACCCTGATGAAATTGATCGAGGAGGCAGACCTGTTGCGTCAACCGGACCGGGCAATGCCTTTCCTGCAGGCCTGCGAAGCCGATTACCGGGGAAGAAAAGGGTTGGAAAACAGGCCATATCCGCAAGCTCAACGTTTGCAGTTGGCGCTGGCAGCGGCACAGAGCATCAGCGCAGCCGATGTAGATATCAGCGGACTGCAAGGGCCACAGATAGGAGAAAAGATCAGGCAAGCCCGGGTGGCCGCTATAGGCGATGCCTTAAATCCTGCAAGCTGAAACCGCGAGGCGGTATTTCGAGGCCCCTGCCCAGGCCCATGACCTGGAACTTCTCACCCATCATGCCCGGCAAGGTCAGTTGCCTGGCCTGGGCATTCAGGGCAAGACCTCCATCGGCGGAATTATCGGCGTGGTTCATCAGCAACCCATCCAATCCGCAGCCCAGCAGGAACAGGGCCTGGCTGGTATATCCCTCGACCTCCAGGCCGCAGCTGTCAGCCGCTTCGGCCAGGGCTGTGAAGTCCACCCAGGCCGTGATGTCCTGCAGCCCGGGCCAGAAAAACACATCATCGTGCGCCTGGTGGCGGTAATGACACATCAGGGTGCCGTCCGAGCGCTCGGGCAGATAGTACTCCTTTCTCGGGTAGCCATAATCGATAAACAGCGCTAGCCCCCGCTGCATGGCGGCTGTGACCGATTGCAACCACGGTGCGAGGTGCAGGTTGATTTCTGAGCGGTAGCCGGTTTGGAAGTCGCGGCCCGTGTCCGACACGATGTGTCCAACGGCCTGTTCCAGCGCATCCGGCGCCGGCCGGGTTGCCCACCCCAGGCGGGTGTCGCCGGCTTGCACACACAATTGCTCGACACCTTTCTCTCCTTGCCGGAAGCGTTCGACCGCCAGTGCATCAAGCACTTCGTTCGCTAGCAGGACGCCGCGCCAATCCTGGCCTGGCGGCTCATCCAGCCATTCCACGCGCTCGACCAGACCGGTTGTGGCGGCGATTTGCTGCCGCTGAACTTCTCTCAGGTCTGCACTGCGCTCCAGGATCAGGTAGCGGGAAGGGAGTTGCTTTGCCGGCAGGCTTTGCAGCAGATCCGCTGCCAGGCGTCCGGTGCCAGCGCCAATTTCCAGGATATCGTACTCGCCCAGCTCATCGGCCGTCTGGCTTACCTGCCCGGCCAGGCAGGCGGCGAACAGGGAGCCGAGTTCCGGAGCGGTCGTAAAATCCCCCGACGGCCCCAGTTTGTGCAGACCTGCTGAATAATAGCCCAGACCCGGTTCATACAAGGCCATTTCCATGAAGGTTGAAAATGGCATCAAGCCGTCATTGTCAAGGTTATCGCGGATACGGGCGCAGAGTTCTTCGCTTATCGGCTTGAGCTCTTCCGGGGGTTCGGGCAGGATGTTGCGGGACATAGTTTGCAAGTGTGTTTGAGTGAAAAGTCCATGTCCAGCAGAAAAACAGCACTGGTAACCGGGGCCGCGGCCAGGATTGGCGCGGAAATCAGCAGAACCCTGCATGAACGAGGTTGTGACGTGCTGATTCATTACAATTCCAGCGATAGCGCTGCGCAGAGGCTGGCGGAGGAGCTGAACGCCCGGCGCGAAAACAGTGCGTTCACCGCATCGGCGGACCTGTCTTCGGCGAAGGGCGTGGAGCAGTTGGCTGCAGCGGCCAGGCGCTCTTTTAACAGGCTCGATATCCTGGTCAACAATGCTTCTCGTTTCTACCCGACAACCACGGGCCAGACCCAGGCCTGGCAGTGGGATGACCTGCTGAACAGTAATCTGCGCGGCCCGTTTTTCCTGGTGCAGGCTCTGCTTGAGGAGCTCAGGGTGGCGGGTGGCAATGTTATCAATATCGTGGATATTCATGCCGAGCGCCCGATGCCGGGTCACGCGGTTTACTGCATGTCAAAAGCCGGGCTGTTCATGATGACCCAGGCGCTGGCGCAGGAGTTGGGTCCGGCGATACGGGTTAACGGTGTTTCACCGGGAGCCATTCTCTGGCCGGTTAACGAAATGGCTTCTTCAGAAAAGCAGGCTATCCTGGACAAAGTAGCTTTGGAACGGGTTGGGGCCCCATCCGACATTGCCTCGGCAGTAGCTTACCTGTGCCTCGACGCGCCGTATGTCACCGGGCAGATCCTGGCAGTTGACGGCGGGCGTACGCTGAACGTTTAGTCCAGCGATAATTCGATGCGCCTGGGTTGCTTGCCTTCCCGGGGAAAGGCATTCCAGAGCTCCAGTATCGTTTTGCGTTTAACCGGATGCACCCAGTCCGGCGCCAGCGCCGCCAGTGGCTGGAGCACATAGGCTGCCTCCAGGATCTCTTCGCGGGGGATTTCCAGTTCCGGTGAATACAGGACCAGATCGCCGTAAAGGAGAATATCGACGTCGAGGGTTCTGCTGGAGAATTTCGGAACATTGCGGTTGCGCTGGTGGCGGTTTTCCAGCTCCGTCAGCCATGTTTTCAATTCCAGCGGGGGCAAGTCGGTTTCTGTTCGGGCCACGAGATTGATAAAGTCGGCCGCCTCGAAGCCGTGGGGCGCGCAGCGGTACACGGGGGACAGCTCCAGGGTGCGGAAGCTCTGGCGCAGGATGTGAATGGCCGATGCAATGTTTTTCTCCGCATTGATGTTACTGCCCAGGCCCAGAAATACAGTTCGCATCGGCGTTGGCTACGGTGCGTTTTTGCTGCGTTCGATAATCACTCCGACCGCGCTGGAACCGCGCACCGCACCCGGCTTGCTCAATTTCAGCCGTAACTGCGAGACGGGAAATTCGGCAAGCACTATCCCGGCACATTTCTCCGCCAGCGTCTCTACCAGTTGGTACTCGCTTTGCTCGATGAAACGGATCAGGCGCTTGGAGACGGCCTTGTAATCCAGGGTATCTTCGATGGAGTCGGATGCGGCTGCCTTGCGGATATCAAATTCCATTTCCAGGTCAAGGCTCACCGCCTGGCGGATTTCACGCTCCCAGTCAAAGATGCCGATGACCGTTTCGACCGTCAGGTTTTCCACAAACACCAAGTCTTTGCGTGGCTCGTTCATGCCCAGTCAGCCTTTGTCATGAGTTCATCCAGGGGCCAGCGCGGGCGCGCCCTGATAATCGGCGCTTCGGTTTCTCCCGCCAGCAGGCGGTAGTAACCGGCCAGGGCGATCATCGCGCCATTGTCAGTGCAGAATTCGATGCGCGGGTAGGAGACACTCCAGCCATATTTCCTGCCGGCCGCGGACAGTGTCTCGCGCAGTTGCAGGTTGGCGCCAACACCGCCGGCGATAACCAGCTGTTGGCAGCGCGTTTGCTGCATGGCCCGGCGGCACTTGATCACCATGGTTTCGACCACGGCTTTTTGAAACCCGGCTGCGATGTCCGCGCGAGCGTTGGCTTCTTCGCCATGCTTGTGCCAGAGATTCCGTGTGTGGGTTTTCAGGCCGCTGAAACTGAACTCCAGTCCCGGTCGGTCGGTCATCGGTCGGGGAAACCGGAACTTGTCGGGATCACCTGTTTCGGCGGCCCTGGCCAGCACCGGGCCACCGGGGTAACCCAGGCCCAGCAACTTGGCCGTTTTGTCAAAGGCTTCGCCGGCCGCATCATCCAGGGTTTCGCCGAGGACGCGATATTCGCCAATCTTGCGGACTTCCACCAGCATCGAATGGCCGCCCGAAACCAGTAGGGCGACGAACGGAAATTCCGGCGGGTCCGGTTCCAGCAACGGCGCCAGCAAGTGACCTTCCATGTGATGCACCGCGACAGCAGGCACGTTCAGGGCCTGGGCAATCGCACGGCCGGCCGCGGCACCGACCAGCAAGGCGCCGATCAGGCCGGGCCCCGCCGTATAGGCCACGCCGTCTATTTCGTCGCGTCTGCAGTTGGCCGATTGCAGGCATTCATCCAGCAATGGCAACAGCTTCCTGACGTGATCGCGCGACGCAATCTCCGGCACCACGCCGCCATATTCAGCGTGAATATGGGCCTGCGAATACAGTGCATGGGACATCAGCCCCAGCGTGCCATCGTAAATAGCAACGCCGGTTTCATCGCAGGAAGTCTCTATACCCAGTACTCGCATAGCTTCTATATACGTGCAAGGCGCCCGGTCTGCAATGCCTTTGGTGTTTTAAGCCGGAGATGATTGCGTCATCATAGGGTTGTGTTATCTTTTCCGGCTGGTTTTTCATGGGGCTGAATTTTGAGTAAAGATTTGGGCGTGGCGGCTTCCGGCAGTGCCGAAGTATCGCAAACAGCGGTTGACATTCTGAAGGCGGGCGGTAATGCCTTCGACGCCGTGCTGGGCGCCCTGTGCACCGCTTCCATTGCAGAGCCGTTGCTGGTCAGCCTGGGTGGCGGCGGCTTCATGCTTGGCTTGCCTGACGGGGAAAAGCCCCGTGTCTATGACTTTTTCTGCCAAACTCCCGGAAAGCGCCGTCCAGACAATGAACTGGATTTCTATCCCATCATCGCTGACTTTGGCACCGCTGAGCAGGAGTTCCATATCGGCATGGGTTCTATCGCGGTTCCGGGTGTCGTGGCCGGGATCTGCCGGGCACACGGCGACCTGGGGCGCATGCCGGTCAGCGAGATCATCGCACCGGCCATCGACCTGGCCCGCTCCGGCGTGAGGGTAGATGCCTTTCACCATTACATCATCCGGATTCTGCGGCCCATCATGGAAGCCACACCAGAGGCCTTTAGCCTTTACCAGTCACCGGCGTCGCCAGGGGAGCTGATTCAGCAAGGTGAGCTGTTGCGCAATCCGGATGCGGCATTATCTCTCGAGGCCCTGGTCAAGGAGGGCCCTGACCTTTTCTACCTCGGAGAATGGGCACGGAAACTGGCTTTGGACAGCAAGGAACTGGGCGGGCACATCACGCCGGAAGACCTCGCTGCATACCGCGTGGAGCCCAGGGAGCCGGTCGTGTTCAGGCACCGTGGCGCACGTTGCGCGATCAACCCTCCACCCTCGCCTGGCGGCAGCCTGGTGGCATTTGCGTTGGCTGTGATGGAAGACTGGGATTCCGGTAAAGACGCCTGGGGCAGCAGCGGACACCTGATGAACCTGCTGCGGGGCATGCGGGCAGCGAGCGTCGCCAGGCATGAATATGCCATGGAAGCCGGACTCGAGTTTCGCAAGATGGAACAATTGCTGGGTCCGGAAACCATCCGCCGTTGGCAGCAAGGCCTGGAGTTGCATTCACTGTTCAGCAGGGGCACGACCCATATCAGCGTCGCCGATGCTGAAGGCAATATCGCCAGCCTGACCGCATCCAACGGCGAGGGTTGCTCCTATGTGCTACCGGGCAGCGGCATCATGCTCAACAACATGCTGGGTGAGGAAGACCTCAATCCGGGCGGCTTCAATCGCTGGAAGGAAGGCGTCAGGCTGGCCTCGATGATGTCGCCCGCGATCATCGAAACGGCAGATGGAACCCGCTTTGCCCTGGGGTCGGGGGGATCAAACCGTATTCGAAGCGCCATCACCCAGGTCATGGTCAACCTGCTGGATTTCGGCATGGCGCCAGAGCAGGCGGTCGCTGCGCCCCGCATTCACCTCGAAGGTGACATGTTGAGCCTTGAACCCGGATTTTCGCCCAGTGCGCTCGAAGCGCTCGAGGCGGCCGCGCCCCGGACGCATCACTGGCCTGAGAAAAACCTGTTTTTCGGTGGGGTGCATACTGTTTCGGTTAAACCAGGCGGCATTTTTGACGGTGCCGGCGACCCCCGTCGTGGCGGTGTCGTGGCTTTCGCCTGAAAATAAATACAAACAAACCTTTGCGTCATCACGTTAACCCTTGGTAAAATAAGCGGCTAAGTTTAATCCGCCTGAAAAAAGGGCGCCCAGAAAGAGTGAAGAATTTATGCCGAGTGTAAAAGTTCGCGATAACGAACCTTTTGAGTATGCACTGCGCCGCTTCAAGCGGTCTTGCGAGAAAGCCGGCGTGCTGGCTGAAACCCGCCGTCGTGAGTACTACGAAAAGCCTACCCAGGAACGCAAGCGCAAAGCGGCGGCCGCCGTCAAACGCAACATGCGCCGCCTGTCACGGGAAGTCGTTCGCCGCACCCGCCTGTACTGAATGTCCCTGAAGTCCCGCATCCAGGATGATGTCAAATCAGCCATGCGCGCGCACGAGCGCGAGCAACTGGCTGTGTTGCGCCTGGTCACGGCTGCGATCAAGCAGATAGAGGTCGACCAGCGCATCGAACTCAACGACGAGCAGGTACTGGCCGTGCTTGACAAGATGGTCAAGCAACGCCGCGAGTCACTGGAGCAGTATGAAAAAGCGGGCCGCGAGGATCTGGCGGCACAGGAGCGCTTCGAACTGGACCTGATCCAGGGTTATCTGCCCGATCCGCTGGGGGAAGCCGAACTGGCTGCACTGATCCAGTCAACGGTCGCTAAGGTCGGAGCTGAAACTATCCGTGATATGGGTTCGGTGATGAATGCCCTGCGACCTCAAGTGCAGGGCCGCGCCGACATGAAAGCGGTCAGCCAGGCCGTAAAGAATCAACTGACTTCCTGAATGGCGGGCCTGATCCCGGACTCGTTTATCGAAGAATTATTGGGTCGTGTCGATATCGTTGAAATCATCGAGCGACGTGTTCCCCTGAAAAGGGCCGGCCGCGAATTCCAGGCCTGTTGCCCGTTCCACGACGAAAAAACCCCCTCGTTTACCGTTAGTCCGCAAAAGCAGTTCTATCACTGCTTCGGCTGTGGCGCGCACGGTTCAGCCATCGGTTTCATGATGAATTTCGAAGGGCTGGAATTTGTCGATGCCGTCGAAGACCTGGCACATCAGGCCGGCCTCGAAGTGCCACGGGAAGCCAGGCGAACAGCCCGTCCGTCAGCCGACCTGTATGACCTGCTTGAAGCTGCCGCGGTTTTTTACCAGGATCAGCTCAAGTCCAGCGAAGAGGCGATCGACTATCTCAAGCAACGGGGTTTGTCCGGTGAAGTGGCGAAACAGTTTGGTATCGGTTTCGCGCCGTCCGGTTGGGACAAGCTCAGTGTTCACCTGGGCACTGATGACCAGCGAATGAGTCAGCTACGGCGAGCCGGCATGCTCAGCCAGGGTAAAAGTGGTGAATACGACAAGTTCCGCCATCGCATTATGTTCCCGATCCACGACCGGCGCGGCAGGGTCATCGGTTTTGGTGGCCGGGCGCTCGATGACGATGGGCCCAAATACCTGAACTCACCCGAGACCGAGCTGTTTCATAAAGGCAGGGAACTGTACGGGCTGTACCTGGCCAGAAAAAGCCAGGCGAAACTTGACCGAATCCTGGTCGTCGAAGGCTACATGGACGTGGTGGCGCTGGCCCAGTTCGGTTTTGGCAATAGCGTGGCTACGCTGGGTACGGCCACGACCGGCGACCAGGCTGAATTGCTGTTTCGAGCAGCTGATGAGGTGGTATTCTGCTTTGATGGCGACCGTGCGGGTAGAAAAGCAGCCTGGCGCGCACTGCAGGCGACCCTGCCTCGATTGAGGGAAGGCAGGCAGGCGCGATTCCTGTTTCTTCCGGAAGGCGAGGATCCGGACAGCATGGTCCGGCAATTGGGCGCGGAAGCATTTTCGTCCCAATTGGATGAGTCCCAGCCATTGTCCGACTTCTTTTTTGACCACTTTACGGCTGAAGTCGATATGAGTTCGCTCGATGGCCGTGCCAAGCTGGTCGAGTTGACACGGCCGTTGATTGACCAGATTCCGCCGGGCGTATTCCATGACATGATGCTGGAACGTCTCGAAACGCTTGCGCAACACCGTATCAGCAGGCTGGTGAGCAGGGCAGGTAAGGCCAGGCAGGCGTCAACGGCAGTCCGGCCCGTCCAGCAACGTACGCCCATGCGTATGGCGCTGGCGCACCTGGTTCAAAACCCGTCACTCGCGCTCAGCACGGGAAACCTGGAAGTTTTCGAAGATTGTGACGTGGCAGGCTTTGAAATCTTCCGTGAACTTGTTGACTTCTGTTCCAGAAGCCCCAATATGACAACCGCTCAGTTATTGGAACTGTGGCACGATCACTCTGCCCAGGCGCACCTCAATACACTGGCGACCTGGTCATTGCCTGGCGAAGAATCGCGGCTGGAACAGGAGTACAGGGACGCGGTTATCGGCCTCGAGTTGCAATGGACGGATGCGCAGATTAAACGGATGCCGAAGATCGTTGATTTGACGGCGGATGAAAGAAAGAAATTGCTCTCGTTGCAACAGCGGCGACAGGAGTTAATCGGCTCTTTACAGGGTGAAGCGCCGGATTAAGGGGCGGAAAAACGATACTTTCATGTAACGTTGTCGCCGTTTTGATGGTCATGAACTATAGTGAGTTGGCACCCAGAGAATTATGAACCAGAATCAGCAATCACAATTAAAGGAGCTCATTACCAAAGGTAAGGAGCAGGGCTTCCTCACGTATGCCCAGGTGAATGATCATCTGCCGGACGATATCGTCGATCCGGAGCAGATCGAAGATATCATCAACATGATCAACGACATGGGGATCTCGGTGCACGAAGTTGCGCCGGATTCCGATACCTTGATCCTGAATGACACGGCTACTACCGCCACCGAGGACGATACAGCCGCCGAGGAAGCTGCAGCAGCGCTGGCTGCCGTGGAAACCGAAATTGGCCGTACCACCGACCCGGTTCGTATGTATATGCGCGAAATGGGAACGGTGGAGCTGCTCACCCGTGAAGGTGAAATTGCCATCGCCAAGCGCATTGAAGATGGACTGCTGCAGGTTCATCATGCTCTGTCCCGCTTTCCTGGCACCTATGCGACCCTGCTGGTGCAGTACGCTAACTACAAGGACGGCCGGCAACGCCTGACCGAGTTGATGATTGATTTCATTGATCCGGAAGAACTGGCCAAGCAGGAAATTCCGAAACCGCCCAAACCCGCCAAGGTCAAGGCTGCGGAAGCGAATGACAAGGATGACAGCGAGGAGGATGAAGAAGAGGAAGAAGAGGATCAGGGTCCCACCGGGCCGGATCCCGAAGAGGTCGATGCCAAGTTCGAGCAAATGGCCAAGCTGTACAAGAAATTCCTGCAATTACAGGACAAACATGGACCGGGGCATGCGAGCACAACGAAGCTCATGGACGACATGGCTTACATATTCCTGCGCATCAAGTACCCGGCGAAGATGGTGGACCACCTGGTCGACCGGCTCCGTTTCGTGGTTTCACAGACCCGTGACCTGGAGCGTATGATCCTGCAGATGGCCGTGGCCCAGGCCAAGATGCCGAAGTCCATCTTCCTGAAATCATTCACCGAGAACGAAGCCAACCCGAAATGGCTGACCCCGATTCTCACGGGCAAGCAGAAGTGGGTGCCGGCCCTGAAAGAGTATGCTCCTGAAATCCGCCAGGTGCAGGAAAAACTGGGTCGCCTGGAAAAAGAGGCCCGGCTTACAATCGCGGATTTGAAAGACATCAACCGCACCATGTCCATCGGTGAGGCCAAGGCCCGCCGTGCGAAGAAGGAAATGGTCGAGGCCAACCTGCGGCTGGTGATCTCGATCGCCAAGAAATATACCAACCGCGGCTTGCAGTTCCTGGACCTGATCCAGGAAGGAAACATCGGCCTGATGAAGGCGGTCGATAAATTCGAATACCGTCGCGGTTACAAGTTTTCGACTTATGCAACCTGGTGGATCCGCCAGGCCATCACGCGCTCCATCGCTGACCAGGCCCGCACCATCCGAATTCCAGTGCACATGATCGAAACGATCAACAAGCTGAACCGTATCTCGCGCCAGATGTTGCAGGAAATGGGCCGCGAGCCCGTGCCTGAAGAGCTGGCCGAACGCATGGAAATGCCGGAAGACAAGGTGCGCAAGGTGCTGAAGATCGCCAAGGAGCCGATCTCCATGGAAACGCCGATTGGTGACGACGAAGATTCGCACCTGGGTGATTTCATCGAGGATGCGAACATCTCCTCACCGATTGATTCGGCCACCGGTTCCGGTCTGACGGGCACCGTGCAGGGTGTGCTGGCCGGACTGACGCCGCGCGAAGCCAAGGTGCTGCGCATGCGCTTCGGCATTGATATGAACACGGATCACACGCTGGAAGAAGTCGGCAAGCAGTTTGACGTGACCCGAGAGCGCATCCGCCAGATCGAGGCCAAGGCGCTCAGGAAGCTGCGTCACCCGACGCGTTCGGAGCAACTCAGGAGCTTCCTGGACCTGGATTAAAATGCGTCAACTGATTGAAGGGCGTCCCGCCCTCATCGTTATCGATATCCAGGCCGAGACTTTTTATGATCGGACCGACGAGGCCATTCCGACCATGCCGGGTTATCCGGAACGGATGACCCGAGCCCGCGTGGCGATAGACCAGGCTCGCGAACGTAGGATTCCGGTCATTTTCATCCAGGAAGTCCATCGTCCTGACGGCGTAGATTTTGGCCGCGAGCTTGATGGCAGTGAAGGCGTACATTGCCTCGAAAACAACCCCGGCACCGCGATAGCGGTCGAGGAAATGGGGTTTCTGCCAACCGATTACCTGGTAAGAAAGCGGCGTTACTCGGCTTTCTTCGGCACAGATTTTGAAATTCTCTTACGTGGGTTAAAAGTTGATACACTGCTGTTGTGCGGTGGTCTGACCGACGTGTGTGTTCACTACACTTTTGTTGACGGGCACCAGTCCGATTATTTCTGCCGCGTCATCGAAGATTGTGTTGCTGGCTCCAGCGAACTGGCGCATGAGGCGTCGCTTCGGGCTATGGAGTACCTCCAACAGGGGGCCCGCTGTTCACTGGAGAACGTATTGATGGCCATGGCGGCCTATATGCCGGAGCCGTATCAGGCGGACCAGGGGAGGAGCACATCAGAGTGATGCATGTACGTACTGCACAAGCTCAGGTAGAATGTCCGCCGCACAATTCAACACGATGGGCCCTTAGCTCAGCTGGTTAGAGCAGTCGACTCATAATCGATTGGTCGAAGGTTCAAGTCCTTCAGGGCCCACCATTTAACTAACTGAATAATAGAAATATTCTGGCTTTTATTTTCTAAGACTGCACTAACTCACTCAGTCATACTTTTAGTGATGTGATCATAAAGTCGCGTGGGTGTACATCGTCAAAGGTATACCGGCCGCGGGCAGCCATCCTTGTATTCGCTCAAGCTCATGTAGCGAATCGGACTCACTTCTTTTCTCTGACGAATATTTGGAAAAGTAAAGCCAAACCTTTCCGAGAAACGTGCATTTTAGCTTCCCGTGCGTGAATATTCACAAATCCGGCGAGTTGCGGTGTACCGCAACTACCAATGCATTATTATCACCGAACCGGAATTCAATTTGATGTATCTACTGCCGAAAAAATGCGCCATCCTGAGGGAACACAAATATTTCTGACGTGAATAGAGAAACTCTGATCCAGCTATACCACGACCACGAGGGCAAGGTATCGGACAAGTGGCAACGCTACCTGGAAGAATATGATCGCTTGTTTGCCGGTTACCGTAACAAGCCCGTACGGCTGTTGGAAATTGGCGTGCAAAACGGGGGA
>Ga0224504_10000219_pt1 | contig 25251 bp, 24 predicted proteins | sample SF_Oct11_sed_USG_3_FD_170160 | JGI IMG/M metagenome (GOLD analysis project Ga0224504, IMG submission 170160) | Sediment microbial communities from San Francisco Bay, California, United States - SF_Oct11_sed_USGS_24 | ecosystem: Environmental > Aquatic > Marine > Sediment | place: USA...
TGACGCGGATGTTTATTCCGGACCACTATATCAGTGCCTTGTTAGAATCAGGAGCATGAAAGGCTCGCTCCCCATCCCGTTTCCCAGGAATTTGGCTGGCCGCGAGCTCGTCAGGGTCATTGCCGGCGTCGGCACTATTGCCGGTGTGATGGCGGTCGCTATAACGTGGCGCGTCGCACACCGACCTGAGGCGGCTTCCTTTTTGCCGATACTCGGCTGGCAATTTCTCATCTGGCTACCTTGGGTCGGCCTTTACTACGTAGTGCGCCACCTCGTCCGTCGCCTGGGGACTTACCAGGATGCGACCCTGGTCGGACTCACATTGCATATTCTCGCAGCCATACTGATCGCATCGACCCATCTTTTCTGGTTCTGGCAGGTAAGCAGCCGTACCAGCCCATTCCTCGATGCGCCCGACACTCGGTTTGGTGCTTTCGCATTTTTCTTCGTCTTCTGGTTTCTCATGGATCTGTTGCTCTACTGGGCCATACTGGCACGGCCGGAGCCGGACCAGCATGCGCAGGAATCGTTAGCGAGTAACGCTACAACCGAACGCTTCGCGGTACGCAAGGGCCACTCACAACATCTCGTTCGCACCACCGATATTCGCTGGATAGAAGCCCAGGGATACTACGCCGCCCTGCACACCGGCAGCGGCAGTTTCTTGTTGCGCAGATCACTCACGAGACTCGAGGACGAACTGGATTCGGAGCGATTCATTCGGGTTCATCGTTCCACTATCGTCAACATCGATCATGTCGATGGCCTGACCACCAACGACAGTGGCTCCTGCCTGGTCACGCTGGCAGATGGCAATCGCCGTGGCGTCAGCCGTAGCGGACGGCGCAAACTCAGGTCCGTGTTACCGACCAATCCCTGACACTGACTGCAAATACCGGTCAGTTCGCAGCAAACGACTAAACTAATGGAGCTCCTGTGGTCAAAATGCAGGACAGAATCCTAATGGAGGCATGGCGTGTACCCACTTCTTGTGCTCTTGCTCTTTGCTGGCGTTGCCACGGCGCGCGCCGAGCCGCCGCTGTTTGTCGAAATCCCGGATCATGCGACCGCCGTCGATGGCGGCCTGTCGCGCGGTGTGGCGTTCGGCGATGCCGATGGCGACGGCGACGCGGATCTTCTGGTTGCCAATACCATCAATTACCCGGAATTCCTGTACCGGAACGACGGTGATCGATTCGTTCAGGTGATGGAAACAGAACCGTCCCTCGCGGGTGGCTACACGGAGGGCGTCAACTGGGTCGACTTCGACAACGACGGTGATCTCGACATCTTCGCGGCTCGAGTCAAAGGCGCCAATAGCTTGTACCGTAACGAGGGTGACTGGACGTTTGTTGAGCAGGAAGTCGGGGATCTGTCCAACGATCATTCTTCAAGCTCGATGGCTTGCTGGGCCGATCTCGATGGCGACGGTTGGCTCGACGTCTTCGTCGTCAATCGTGGCGGAGAAAATGACGCGCTTTATCGTAGCCTCGAAGGACGCTCGTTCGCCCGCATTGATAACAACGTTGCTTCGAGAGCGGGTGGCGACGGCCGCAGCTGCGTATTTGCCGACTTTAACGGCGACCGCAATCCGGATCTTTATGTCGGCAATTTCGTCGACTCGTCGACAGAGACGCCAACAAAGCAGCGTAACTATCTCTATTTCAACCTGGGCGACTTCCGATTCACCGAGATCCTTGAAGGCCATGCGGTCGAATCACGTGCGCTCACCTACGGGGTATCAGCCACTGACGCAGACAATGACGGCGACCTCGATCTGTTTGTCACCAACATAAGCTCCGGCGACCACAATCACCTGTACCTGAATAACGGTGACGGGACGCTGGATCTGCACGACGCCGGCCTGTTCACGCCATTCAGCACACCGTCGAAAGGCCATACCTGGGGCGATTTCGATCTGGACGGTGATATCGACGTTGCGATTGCCAATGGCACAGAGGGAACTGAGCATGTTCGCAACGAACTCTACCTCAACGATGGTGCTGCGAATTTTGCCGCCGTAACCGGGGAGACGTTCGTCACGAGTGCGCAAATATCAGCTGGAATTGCATGGTCCGACATCGACGCTGACGGCGACCTCGACCTGTACGTCGCAAACTGGGGTGACGGCGACGAGGATAACGTCATGTATCAAAACCGTGCTCAGGGTACGTGGCTGAAAGTCAGTTTAACGGGGTCGGAATCAAATCGCATGGCAATCGGTGCCCGAGTGAGTATTACGACGCAAGTCGCAGGGCTACCGAGCCGACAGGTACGCTGGCTGGGAACAACGACTGGTTACGCAAGCCAGAACGAGTCTGTCGTGCATTTCGGCCTCGGCGGAGCGACGTTCATTGAACGTCTCGTTATCGACTGGCCCTCCGGCCAGCGCGATACGCTCGAGGATGTGACCGCAAACCAGCACCTGCGAATTAGCGAGGGAGAGACATGATCCGGTTCACACTGAACGGCCGCGACTACGAGTTTTCCGGCGAAGACGACACGCCCTTGCTCTGGGTGCTTCGTGACAGCGCCGGACTAACCGGTACGAAGTACGGCTGCGGGACCGGACAGTGCCGCGCCTGCACCGTCCACGTTAACGGCCAGGCACGCCGTGCTTGCGTTACTTCGGTCAAATCCGTAACCGGACATACTGTCACTACGATCGAGGGCCTCTCGCACGATGCATCGCACCCGGTCCAGCAGGCCTGGCGCGAAACCAATGTTGCACAGTGTGGGTACTGCCAGAGCGGCCAGATCATGGCGGTCGCAGCGATGCTTGAGCGGCGGCCCGCGCCAAGCGACGAAGACATCGATCGTGAGCACAGGAATATCTGTCGATGCGGCACCTACCCCCGCATTCGGAAGGCCATTCACCGGGCAGCAGAACTGTCTCGGAAGGAGCCGGATAATGAGTGAACTCAACCGGCGGGACTTCGTAAAACTCTGTGCCATCACAAGCATGGGCCTGGTTATCGGTATACCTGCGCCCGGTCGCGCGGGAGTGGCCGAAAAAGAACTGCATCCGCTGATCAGGATCAATTCCGGCGGCCAGATTATTATCTACGCCCAGAACCCGGACATGGGCCAGGGCGTGAAGACCGCCTTGCCAATGATCATTGCAGAAGAACTCGACGTTAACTGGGCGTCCATCAAGGTCGAACAGGCACGTTGGGACCCCCGGCTGCAGAACCAGTTCTCGGGAGGCAGCCTGAGCGTCCGCCTGAACTACAACGCGATGCGTCAGGCTGGCGCGAGCGCCAGGGCCATGCTGTTGGCCGCTGCGGCTGCTCAACTCAACCGACCGATTGAAGAGCTTGAAACACAGAGCGGCTATGTCGTCGACCCTTCAGGTAATCGCCGGCTCTCTTACGGCGAGCTCGCTGAGGCAGCCGGTGCCCTCCCTGTCCCCGACGCGCCCGATCTTAAGAACGTGAAGGACTTCAGACTGATCGGCACATCCGTCGCCGACGTTGACCTCGATGCGATTAACAGCGGTCAGCAACATTACAGCCTGGACCTCAAGTTGCCCGACATGCTCTACGCCGTGGTGAGGCGCTGTCCTCACGGTGACGGCCAGCCCGTTTCATTCGATGCCAGCGATGCCAGGACGATTACCGGTGTCGTCGACTTCCATGTGCTCAGGAACACTGACCATGGCGGGCGCATCATCCTGCCCAACTGCCCGAACTTCGTATCGGGCGTAGCCGTGCTGGCGACGAGCACCTGGGCCGCCATGCAGGGAGCCGAAAAACTGAAAGTCGAGTGGCAAATGCCCGACTCGCGCGATGACTCGGACGAACTCATGCACCGTTTTGAGCAGGCGCTCGACGCTGAGGCCGAGATCGTGAGGCAGGACGGTGATGCAGCATTTGGCGATCTGGAGAACAGCATCGACCTAAGTTACCGCCTGCCCTTCGTCGCACACATGCCAATGGAGCCGATGAATTGCACCGCGCACGTTAGAGGAAACCGGGCCGAAGTCTGGGCGCCCACGCAAAATCCGCCCATGGCCGCTGAAGCCGTGGCAAAGGTCCTGGAAATCCCGCAGGAGAACATCACGATCAACGTAATGCGCGCCGGCGGCGCCTTCGGGCGACGCTACTACGCAGACTTCATTACGGATACCGTATTACTGTCCAGGCAATTCGGGCGGCCCGTAAAGACCGTCTGGTCGCGTGAGGATGACGTGCGCCATGGGTATTTTCGTCCAGCCAGTGTGCAGCGCGTCAAAGCGGCAACCAGCGCGGGCAAAATCAGTCACTGGCATCAGAAGGTTGTCAGCCACCCGCGGCAGGTCTACCTGGAACGCGATGGCTCTCCGGCTGAAATAGGTAACTACGAATTCCCCGCAGGTTTCGTGCCCAACCTTTTATTTGACTATGTATCCGTTCCGGCGCGTGTACCGCTTGGGCAATGGCGTGGTACCGAACACTCCAGCAACGTCTTTGTCGTCTCCAGCGCCATCGATGAACTGGCTCACAAAGCCGGCATTGACCCGGTCACATTCTGGCTCAACCTGGTTGGCGACGAGCAGTTCGTGCAGGTCAGGGAGGACTTCCGCTTTGATGCGTCTCGTCTCAGGCACGTCATCAAGGTTGCGGCCAAAAGAGCACGTTGGGGATCGCCATTACCCTCCGGTAAAGGACGCGGCATCTCTGTCAGTTACAACCAGGGCATCTGGGTTGCAGAAATAGCTGAAGTCACAGTGGCTGACGATCGTCTCAAGGTCGACAGAATTACCTGCGCGATCGATTGCGGGTTGGTCGTTAACCCACAGGGAGCGGTCAACCAGGTCGAAGGTGGCATCGTCGACGGCCTGGCCGCCGCACTGTACGGAAAGATCACGGTCAGGGACGGCATCGTGCAGGAAAGCAATTTTCACGATTACCAATTTTGTCGAATCGACGACATTCCGGATATCGACGTCCACTTCGTCGACAGCGATGACTCACCAAGAGGTCTTGGTGAGGGACCACTGGCTCCGGTTGCGCCGGCCGTAACAAACGCGATATTCGCGGCTACCGGGAAACGCGTTCGAGAACTGCCGATCCAGCTTTGACGGCGAACGCACAGGAACAGGCTGGCAATCATTATCTCGGCACTCACGCTGAGCGTTGTACTCGACACAACAAGTGCCGATGGCGTTGCTGCCGTTCGGGCATGTGATGCGAGATATAGACCGGTTGCGATAAAACAGGCCAGGGGCAGAGTGGAGCCACCGACACGCGGATTTTCAGCTGCGCAAGAACTTTCGTCAACGGCTGTTATATTGAACACCGTGCGCATTCTTTCACTCAGTTTTCTCATACTTGCCTGCAGCGTTGCCTCCGGCCAGGACTTCGACGAGTTTGTAATCGATGCCGGTTTCCGCGTCGAGCAGCGAGTACTTGTGGCCGATCTCCATGGAGACAGCAGCCGGGAAATTCTGGTCGCCGGGCGTGACGAAGCCCATGAGCAACACCTGGCGATCTACTCGCTGGCATCGATCCGCGAAACGGGCGCCGAGCCGTTGATCACCCTGAACCCCGGCGGCAACCTGATCGCCTACGATGTGGGTCGCCTGGGTGACGACGATGCATTGTTGTTCATCGAGCCCGGGCGCGTGCTGCGCTACAGCATCGAGGACGGCGATTTTGTCGAATTCATCAAAATCCGCTCTATCTACGGTCAACAACGCTCCGGCGACATCTTGCCAATCGATTTCTTTCGCGACATTGACGGCGATGGGCTTGACGACCTGATCGTGCAAGACACCGCCGGGTACAGGATCAGGCTGCAAAAACCGGACGGCAGTCTCGGCGAGGAATCGTTGCTCGAAGAAAGCAGCCGGATGACGGTAACGGGCGGCGTGGTCAGCTTCGAAAGCCGGCCGCTGTTCAGCGGCGATACCAATTTCGATGGCGTAACCGACCTTGGCGTGTGGCGTGGCAACACGTTGCGCGTATATCCGCAGTTACCCGGTCACCGCTATCAGGGCAAGCCCGACATCGTCCAACTCGGACTTGACCTGCTGTCTGAAGCGGAATTCAGAGCGCTGGAGGCAGCAGCGGGATCCGTCGATCAGCGCGGGCTCAGCCAGAAGATCATCGTCTCTATCGAGGACCATAACGGCGACAACCTGCCGGACATACTGATCGAGTCGACTATGAGCATGGGCGTCTTCGATAAACGCAACACCCTGAGCCTGCACCTCGGCCGACGACAGGGTGAGTCGCTTATCTACGACGAAGCCGAAGACGCGTTGCTTGCTTCCGAAGGTCTGCAGTACGGAATGGTCACGACCGACATCGACGGTGACGGGCTGCAGGATCTGGTAGTGAGAAAAGTTCGCTTGAGTTTCTCACGCGTGATCCGAGCACTGGTATCCGGCAACGTCTCGCTGCGCCTAAGCTTCTTTCGCATGACACCCGACGGTGGCTACAGCGAGGAACCGAACTACGTGACCCGGACCAAAGTCCATTTCAGCATGGCCAGCGGGCAAATCGATATTCCGGCGGTCGCGGTAGCCGACTTCGATGGTGATGGGCTCAAGGACCTGGTGATACAGACGCGGTCTGATCGGCTGAGCTTGTCTCGCGGGGTCGCAGACGAAATTCTGTTTAGCGACGAATCGACTGATATCGAGGTGGTTCTGCCTCGCAATGGAGACCTGGTTGCGTCCGAGGATGTCGACGGCGATGGCCGTTCCGACCTCGTCATGCGGTACACCGCCGCTGACGGTGAACAGGCGGCACATATTGTCCGCTTGCTGATCGCGAGTCCAATGTCATCCGGCAAGTAGATAGTTCGCCCTGTTTCAAGCTTTTACGCAAGGGCTTGATGATTGACACCTTACGATGCCGATTCATGCAGCGATTGTTTTCCACGCCCAGCGCCCCACATAGTAAGATGGATAGCCACTCACAGGGAGGCCGAACGATGAATCGCAGGATATTTTTTCAACGACTGTTGGGCGGCCTCGGTCTTATCACGGTGGCACCCGCCGTGGCGATTGCTAATCGCACAGTGCTGATCCAGGAATCACCCGTCGCGGGATTTCAGTTTCACGAAGGGGAATTTGTTTGGTCGTCGCTCAAAGTCGGCAAAGAGTTGACGCTGGTGCGTGAAGCCGACAACGTCCACGATTCCAACGCCGTCGCCGTGTATTTCCATACGGATCAGCTGGGCTATGTTCCCCGTGTGGAGAACACCGCTGTCGCGCAGATGCTTGATCGTGGTGAACATCTGGAGGCGAGTATCAGTAAGCTGAATGAGACAGATGATCCGTGGGACCGGGTTTGGCTAAAGGTCTTTGTGGCATAAGGTTATCCAATTTCGATCACTACTCTGCAATGATCGCTGGGCCCCCACTCTTCAGGATAATTCAACGCTTTCACGCTCACATCTTCCGCGTGGGCTTGGGAGGCAAACACAAAGTCGAGTTGGCGCGTCGCCGCTTCAGGTGGTGACGGTCAGTATTACAATAAGACCATAAAAGAAGGGGAATGCGCGTCGCGTCTGTCGAGCAAGGCGCTCTGCAGCGTCCTTACGGCCGGTGCTCGCCCGCCGTATGGTTACTACTGTGATGGCGAGAGAGACGAGCACAAGTAGCGTCGAATACAGTACGAAACGATCGGCATCGGTGAGATAGGCTATTTTTGGCAGCGTCAGACGAAAGCTGACGCCGAATGCGATCAGCGAGAATACTGTCGCACTTGCCATGCCCGTGCGGGCAGGAACGATGTCCACCGGCAGCCAGTGCACCATCCAGGCAAGGAACAGAATAAGCGACATGGGTAAAGCTAACGTAAAAATATAGTATTCCGTCCCGCGCTCTGCGGTCAGGGCAAAAAGCAGTCCGGCCGCGCCGCGACCACCGTCCTTGAGACTGTATTCATACGATTCCGGCTCAAGCGCGTCATACGTCCACGCGTCACCACTGAGCGTATCGAGCCTGGCAACCAACTCACTGTCTTCGGAGAAAACAATCTCTGACGGTGCGTATAAGTAGGACACCACTTGAATCGTCAAACGCTGCCTGTCGAAGGGAAAGTCGTGGAGCTCGAGATCAATGGCCAATCGGCCCGCCAGGCGCTGGCGGGCGATAACGTTACCCTGCCTGTCCACCGTGGCGACTTCCGGCAACAAGGAATCGAGGCCGCGATTGTTAATGATTGTCAGGCGTGGGTTCCATATCTCGTTTAGTCCGACGGTCCGCAGGTCAGCAGCCACGTCGCTATCCACTGCAAGCCGGGGATCGTGCCAACTGATCTCGACGAAGAAGTCGGCCACGAAAACCTGCTCGCGATCAATGATTTCGGCAATATCCAGCACGCCGAGCCGCACTGTTATCGCATCGGGCTCGCCGCCGGCGTTGGGCCGCGTGGCTGATTGGTTACCATCCGCAGACGCGGATTGCGCCTGCGCCGCAACGCTACAGAAAATAAGGACAACTGCAAAGAAAAATCTTTTTGCCATTGCGGCGCTTGCGAAATCGGGGACAGCCACCTTAACTCACCCCCAAAACCTGTTTGTCAGCCCCGATTTTTCGTTGCATGAAACTTAATCCCACAATTCCCAAGTAGCGGAAACTTTCGACAACGCTAAGTCTAACCCTGAACCTCAGCGATTCCGAGGTGTTATGGGGATAACGTTGGCAATGAAAGAAACTCAGTGTCGTTATTCATGAAACCACCGACTCGAGGGGATCCAGCAGCACCTTCCGATCTTCCTCATTCTGGAACGGCAGCTCTTCCACAAACCTTACGGGATCGAATTCGGGAAACTCATCACCCAGCTGCACGGCCGTTTTCTTCGCGGCTTCTGATTCTCCCGATCGCCCGAGGGCTGCGATTCTATACGTCAGGTCGTCCCTGCGCTGTTTGTCGATATGATCCAGCACTTCCAGAGATTCGTCGAAACGCCGCTGATGAAACAGGGCGCGCACAAGATGTGTCCGGTACCGGACCGGATGGTACGGATTCAGCCGCATCGACTTCCTGACCCACTGTTCGGCTTCCTCGGGGCGCCCGGCAAACACCAACACCTCGCCCATGGCATTGACAATGCGATCGTCATTGGGATTCAGGAACAGTGCACGCTCCTGGTGCTGCAGCGAGCGTTTCAGGTTGCCACGCTCGAGGTTTACCTGTGCAAGGACGCGGTGACACTCGCTGTCGTTCTCGTCCAGGGACAGCCCCTTTTCTACGGCAGACTCGCAGCGGTCGACCAGGGTTGGAATGTCATCCAACCCGAACACCATAGCCTGACCGAGACCACAGCCCAGCCATGCGTAGGCAACCGCATAATCCGGGTCCTGCTCGATGGCGCGTTCGAAAAAGTCGATGCACATTTGGCAGTCCTCTGGCGTGAAACGGTGATGATGGTCCTTACCACGCAACAACAGGTCATGCGCATCCAGGCGCTCTGGGGGCGCCCTTCTCGCCGACACCAGCCGGGCCGCCTCGACTCTGCCCGCCAATGTCGACACCAGGGTCGAGGTAATCTCGTCCTGCAGGACGAAAACATCCTCCATTTCCCGGTCATATCGATGTCCCCACACCTGAACCCCGTTGGCCGCATCGAGTAACTGAACATTGATCCTCACGCGCTTTCCCTCCCGCTGCACGCTACCGCGCACCAGGTATTGCGCACCCAGTTCTTGCGCGATGGCCTGGTCCGTGAGATCGCTGTTGCGAAAGGCGTATGACGAGCCGCGGGCGATGACGACCAGGGAGTGGAAACAGGACAATGCGGTAATCAGGTCTTCCGCCATGCCGTCTGCGAAATAAGCCTGTTCGGACGAGGACAGGTTCTCGAAAGGCAGCACGGCGATAGCTGGCGGGGAGGAGGTATGAGTGGCGGCCGAGCCGGACACCGAGCGCGAATCTACAGCGGCAATGCGCTGCTTCTCGTCGCAAAGGCGCTCGTATACCGTCCGGGTCTGGGCGCTGGGCCCCACCCCGAGTTCGCGTTGGAGCGCTTCCCCGCAGACCTGAAACTGGCGCAGAGCATCCGAGCGGCGCCCAGCCTTTGCATAGAGCAGCATCAGGGCACGATGCGCCGGTTCGTGTGCCGGATCGACTGCCAGCAGATCACGAAATGCGGAGATTGCATCGTCGATCCGGCCCAGTTCGAGCAATGCATGCCCCAGGCGATCCGCCACCCTGCACGCCGTGTCCCTAAGCCGCGTACGGGCCATCATCAACCAATCGGCGTACTCGGGCTCCCTGGGATTCAACCCCTCCAGCAGTTCGCCCCGGTACAGGTCCAGGCATTCGCGAAGCTCAACGGGATCATCACTCCCGGCCAGCTCCTCGAACCTCGCCACGTCGGATTCGCAGCTCCCATGCAGTGACAGGTCATTGCCGCTTGCAACAATCAGCGAATCACAGCCGTGACGAATTTTCGAAAGCGCCTGCCGCAGATTGTGGCGGGCCCGATCATCGCCGGTGTCCGCCCATAACAGGTTGGCCAGCATTTCGCGCGACCGGGGCCCGTGTTCCACGGCCAGGTAGGTCAGCAGTGCCACCGCTTTCCTGCTCGCGATTTCGACTGACTCGCCATCATTCCAGTGCGCCTGGAAACGACCTAAGACACTGATTTTGAGCGCTCTGGGCATTGCGCAGGATTATAGATGAAAAATAGACGTTTAATTGACGAACGGGCAGCGGGTGAAAAGACGTGCGGCCCGGATCATGGCGGCATCCCACTTCAGGAACACAGCCATGACCAACCCGACCACCATTGCAACCAGAAGCGCGAACCCGCATGCAGCATCCATCGACGTCGATGCATCGGGATACGAAATATTTTCCGCGGGTGATCAGGGCGCGGCCCATGTGTTCGCTCACCACATGGTGGACACCGACCAATACGAGCCTGGCCGCCAGTTGCTGGGAGGCTGGCTCGATGGCCATACCGGCTCGGGTAGCCAGTGGGTCCATCTGCAGTTTCATATGGCCGTGTTCGAACTTGCTACTGGGCACTGGGAGGACGCCCACCGTCGCTATCTGGAGCATGTGTTGCCGACGGCCGAGAACAGTGAAGACGCATTGACGGACGCGCCCGCCCTACTCTGGCGCCTGGCCTTATCCGCGCCGGAAGGCACGGAACTGGTATGGGGGCCGCTCCGGCGAAACGCGTTGGAAAGAATGCACAGGCCCGGTGATCCGTTCACCGAACTGCACAATCTGCTGGCCCTTGCTGGCGCCGGCGACCTGGAGAGTCTGGACACCTACATGAATACACGCACCGCGGATTCACTCCGCATGCGCCTGGTCTTCAAGGTGGCCACGGCCCTGTCAGCGTACGTCAAGGGTCACTATCGCCTCGCCGCGAACCTGCTTTGGAGATTGTTGCCGCGAATCCCGGAGATTGGCGGCAGCCGGGCTCAGATCCAATTATTCGAGCAGCTGGTTACAGCGAGTTTGCGCAAGGCTTCTGCGGGTGGCCAGCCATCGTGGCACGCGCAGGCGGCCTGACGAGGCGCTCACAATTTTAAAGGGAGAGACAACATGCAACACCGCATTTCAACAACCCTGCCCGGCGACGACCCTTTGCGAACATACTTCGTCAGCGAGCCGGTGGACCAGCCGCATCCCCTGGAACGTCACCCGGAGCCCGTGTCGGCTGCTGAATTTGTCGACGCTATGCGCGGCGCCGTGACCGGGGTAAACATCGTTACCACGGACGGCGCAGCCGGGCGCTTCGGCGTGACAGTGAGCGCCTTCTCATCGGTATCGACCGAACCACCCATGGTGCTGGTGTGTATCAATCGCAGAAGCCCGGTATCCGATGCGCTCGTCTCTAACGGATGTTTCGCCGTCAATGTGCTTTCCGCGTCGCACCAACGCCTTGCCGACACCTTCGCCGGGAACCCGGACCGCGGCACCGCCTACGACTTCGGCGCCGCCCGCTGGAACGAGTCCGCAACGGGGGCGCCGGTCCTGTCGGGAGCGGTCGCGGAGCTCGACTGTGCATTGGCGACGACCGTCGACGCCGGAACGCACCGTATTTTTATCGGCAGGGTCGTGGACATCGGCACGGCAGCGGCAGATCCCCTTCTTTACAGCAATCGCAGGTACGGCCGCGTAGGTCGTTGAAAACAACCAGACATCATGAGGAGAATCATTATGAACACCAATCCGGCAGACATTGAAACCCTGGCAAGCGTCCGCGACTGGATTGCCGACGCCGGGGCGCTGGCAAAGCAATTCGGTGAACGCGCGAGTAAACACGATGAGCGCGGCGAATTTGTCGCCGAGAATTACGCGAACCTGAAGGATGGTGGATTCTTTGCCGCCGGTATTCCGGAAGAACTGGGCGGCGGCGGAGCGTCTTTCTCCGAACTCTGCGGCATGGTCCGCACGATCGGCCGCCAGTGCGGTTCCACTGCACTGTCGTTCGTGATGCACACACACACCGTCATGGCCAACGTCTACAAATACCGCCGGGGCGACGAGGTGGCAGCCAACATGCTGAAAAACGTTGCGGCCAACAACCTCGTCATTGCCACTACCGGCGCAAATGACTGGCTGGGGTCCAGCGGAACGGCGGAGAAGGTCGAGGGCGGCTACCGAGTGAATTCACACAAACGCTTTGTCAGCGGGGCGCCTGGCGCACAGGTGTTTGCAACCAGCGCGGTATCCAGCGGGCCCGACGGTGACGAGGTGGTTCACTTCGCCATCCCCATCAAGAGCGAAGGCATCAGGATCGAGAACACCTGGAACGCGCTGGGCATGCGCGCCACCGGCTCCAACGATGTGATCATGGAATCGGTCTTCGTGCCCGACTTCGCCGTTGTCGCCCGACGTCCTGCCGGCAAATGGCACCCGATGTGGGGCGTCATCCTGCCATCCGCGCTACCACTGATTAGCGCCGTTTACGTAGGTCTGGCCGAGCGCGCGTCGGAATTAGCCATCGACGCCGCGAAATTCCGCCAGGCCGAGCTGGCCAGCCCGGTTGGAGACATGCTGAATGCGCTGACCACCGCGCGAATCGTGCTCGAGGACATGGTGCGCATCAACGACGACCACGGATTCGAACCGACCCTGGACAACGCCGATGCCATTCTCAGGCGCAAGGCGCTGGTAGCCGGGGCGGTGCAGAAAGCCGTCGAGCTGGCGGCGGAGTTGGTCGGCGGGCCCGGGTTCTTCCGCGGCCACCCGGTCGAGCGTATTGTCCGCGACGTCCGCGCCATGCAATACCACCCGCTGCCCGTGCGGCGTCAGCAGCAATTCAGCGGGCGCCTCGCGCTGGGCTTCGATCCAGTGTGACACTGACCTGAATGCACGACTGCGAGTAAGCGGTCGTGATCCTCTCGCTCCGGGCCGGCAGTCGCCGCTGCGCGGCTCGGATGAACCACCGACACGCGGATTTTCAGTAATCAGTTGCGTTCGTATATTGAGTTCTCGACTGTTCTATATGCATTTATGAAGGTCAGGCCGCACGAAGCTCGACAATGACAGACGTTCCACGTGGCTCTCGAGACTGTATCCTGATCGAGCCGCTATGTGCCTCGACTATGCGCTGGCAGAGGTTCAGCCCAAGGCCGTAACCACTTCGGTGTCCGCGTGACGGATCCAGTTTGACGAATGGCTCCAATACGCGTTCTGTCATGTCTTCCGGGATGCCACGACCGTCATCATCAATGCGAGCAGTGATGAATTCGTCGCCGCGGGCTAACCGTACCTCGACAGGACCGCTGTCCTTGAGCGAGAACTTCACGGCATTCTCCAGGAGATTCTGGAGCAGCACCTTCAGCAATGCCTCATCAGCCTGAACGCTTAATGCTTCGGGTGATTCAGCCAACACTATCGCCGGACTTCGACCAGCAAAACTATCAATAACTCCGCGCGTTAAGGCAGCAAGATCCACCTCTGTACGATTCGGCTGCGAAGTACGGTTCTTAATACGCTCGCGCTCCAGCAGCGCCGACGTCAACGCCTCCATCTCGCGAATGTCTGTAGCTATCTGCTCGCGTTTGTCACCTTCCGGCAACATCTCCAACGCAACTTTCATGCGCGCCAGCGGCGAGCGCAGCTCGTGACTCACGTCGGCCATCAAACGATCATGATCATTGAGCATTTGTTCGACACGTTCCGTCATGTGATTGAAGGCAAGCGCCACCTGGCCGACCTCATCCATGCGGACGACAGGCACACGCGTTGAGAGATCACCCGCAGAGACTTTTTCTACACTCTCCTTGAGCCATCTCAACGGCCGCAGCTGCGATAGCTGAACGACGTACACGACACCGACGAGAAACAGCAAACCGCCGATTAGCAACCACAACACGGACTTGTTCGATCCCGACGCATCGCTGTCACTCAGGTAAAACGAGTAGCCAACACCCCCGTGCCCCTGGACGAGAATCGTGCGCACGTTCGAATGCTTTTCGGCGAGAAACTCCGGCGTTACGGGTTCACCATCCGGGCCAAAGGCGTAGACGCCGTCTCGTGTTGTTAGCAGGACTCCCATCCCGTGATTGCGCGCAGCGAACTTCGCAATTTCCGGATCCTCGCCAATACGTCCCGCGATATAGGTGCTCCACTCTTCCAGCGGCGATTCGAAGGAGCCCTCGAAAATGTCCCCTCGAATAGCCTGAAACGAAAGGTACGCGAGCACAACGATCGCCGCAGCGAAGATAGCGGTTGACGCAGCGAAGCGCGAAATCAGGCTGGATGGTGTTTTCATTTATCGACCGCTCCGACAAATTGATACCCGCCCATGCGCACCGTTCGAATGAAGCGTGGCTGACGCGGATTGTCGCCGAGCTTTTCTCGCAAGCGACTGATCAGCATGTCGATCGACCGATCAAATACATCGGCATCGATACCCCGTAACCGCTCTATCAAACGATCTCGCGACATGACCCGTCCGCGGCTCTCCATCAATCCCTTCAGCAGCTCAAACTCCATCGTCGTCAGCTCAACATCATTACCATCGAGTTCAACACGCCGGGTTTCGGTTTCCAGACGCAGTCCGTCACAAACCAGCACGTCACTCTTGATACGGTCTTTCGCACGACGAATTACCGATTGAATTCGAGCCACCAGCTCGCGCGGCTCGAACGGTTTCGGCATGTAGTCATCCGCACCGAGCTCCAGGCCCATAACGCGATCAGCCACCTCGCCTCTGGCTGTCAACATGATTATGGGCAGATCGTACTCGGCACGAAACTCACGACACAAGGTCAACCCGTCCGTGTCGGGCAGCATGACATCGAGTATCAACAAATCGGGTAACTCACGCCGTAATCGTCTGCGTCCGGCCTCTGCCGTCGTTTCGCTCACGAGCGTGTAACCGAAGCCCTGCAGGTACTCCGTCAACAATGCATTCAGGTTGACATCGTCGTCGACAATCAAAATCCTGAAGGTTTCGGTAGCAGTTGCGCTCACCTCGTCAACCTCGCAGTGCCTGTATCGGATCGAGCCGTGCCGCACGCAACGCCGGGTAGGCTCCGCTCAGCAGCGCGAGACCCAACGGAATCAGCATTGCATGAAGTGTGTTCACACCTGTGATCTCTATCTGCCAGTCCATCAACCATTGGCCGAGAATAATGCCTATGCCTCCAACGAACAAACCGCTCAACCCACCTAACAGCGCGATCATCACTGCTTCGGAAAGGAATTGCGCCATCACCTGGCGTGGCAAGGCTCCGATGGCAAGACGCAATCCAATCTCCGCATGTCGCTCACGCACCGATAGCAGGCTCACCGCAAGCAGGCCAAAGCAGGCAAGCGCGAGTAGTAGCGCCGACAGCCCACCCAGAAAACTCTGCATTGTCTCGTCACTACGGCGAACGGTGCGCACCAGTTCAGCCTGGTCCGTGATTGTAAAATCGTCGGGCTTATCTGCTTTGTCCAGCCCGTGACGTCGGCGTAGCAGTTCGCCGGAGCCACGAATGACTTTATCGACAAGGTCTCTGGACTGTGCCTGTACAAAAATTCGGTCAACGTAGTCGACGTTGAGCAAACGTCGCATCGCGGTCGTTACTGGCACCAGCACTTTATCGTCCTGTGCTATGCCACCCGCATCCGCTCCTTTGGACTGCAACACGCCGATCACTTCAAATGGCGCTCCGGCGATCAAAACTATCTCCCCGATCGGTTGTTCACCATGAAAAAGTTCCTTGGCGATTGCAGAGCCAATAACGGCCACGCGCGACTGATTCCGCACATCAAAGTCATCAATGAAACGACCCGTTGACGGGTGCATCACGTTGCTTTCCTGAAATTCAGGTGTCGTACCGATGACTGTCGCGCCGGTTTCCTCTCCGCCATAGCGCAAGGTCAGGCTATTCATCGCGATCGGTGCCGCTCGCTCGACGCCCGCCACTTCATTACTTAGTGCACGCCAGTCGTCCAGCGTCAGCGTTTGAACGCGGCGGCCCTGGCCGCGAAGTGCATCAGTTTCTCTTCGCACTGAACCGACCGCAAGCAAGTTCCTGCCCATCGACGATAGTGCATCTTCAAAGGTTTTTTCAGCACCGGCCGCCAGCGACAACAACATGAACATCGCGGCTATGCCGACCGTCATGCTACTCGCTGACAGCAGCGTTCGTGTCCGCGCCCGATTAAGAGCGCGGACCGAAAGGCCAATGTTGCGAAACCATCTCACCGCAGCGCTTCAACCGGGTCGAGGCTGGCCGCGCGGCGCGCCGGGATGATACCCGAAACAATACCGACCACCACGGATGCAACTACCGCAAGCATTACGGCAAGAACCGTCAGATCCATAGGTATCGCGTAGCGCGCGGCGATGAAACTCGCAACGCCAAGCCCAAGCGCAATGCCGGCTACACCGGCTACCAGCGAGACCATGGTCGACTCGAGCAGAAACTGTGTCGCGATTGACCCGCGTGTCGCACCCAGGGCTTTGCGTAAACCGATTTCGGATATGCGTTCGCGAACTACGACGAGCATGATGCTCGATATGACCACGGCAGCGACGAGCAACACGACGATCGCAGCTATGATGATGTAAACACCCAGCATACGCTTAGCCTTAACGGCCGCTTTACCGGCAAAATTAGACGTATAGATGCGGAATGAATCTGGCTGGCCCTCGGCGATTTGGAAACGATTCCGTAATATCTCGGCAACCTGATCGGCATCCTGTTCCACATTGTCCGCATTGCCGACGACGAGTTTGCCGTTGCCGATGATGTCGGAGTTAACAAGACGTCGCTGCGCCGTTGAGATCGGTACATACACGTCCATATCCCGATCTTCACCATGCGGGTCAATCCCCATGGGGTCCAGGACACCAACGACCTCAAACGGGACTGAGTCGATCTGAATCTCTTCTCCGATGGGGTCAGTGTCGGCAAACAACGTATCTTTCAATTTGGTACCGATCAGCGCGACACGCTCAGCACGGTCAACGTCTCTGTCAGAAAAAAAGCGACCGTCAATGACGCTGCGGTTCCAGACATAGTCTGCATTCGCGCTGAATCCGGATACCGCCGCCTGTTCGCTCGTTCCCATGAAATCAATAGCCATCGGACTCAAACTGAGGCGCGGCGCGAAGGCAACAACCTGGTCCATCTCATCGGCAACAGCCGCAAGATCCGGTAGTTTCAATTCGGCGGAGCCAATGAGGATCGTGCCGGGCCCGAACATTTGATCGATTTGTGCGCTGATTTTTTGTGTCGCACCATTGCCAACCGAACTACCAGCAATGAGCGTTGCGACACCGACCGCCACGCCGACACTCATGAAGAAACTGCGCATCTTGAAACGAACGAGATTTTTCAGGCTACTCCGTATTAGTCGTGTCGAATTCATGACGCCACCCTCGTTATTGCTTCTGTCAGTTGCCCGTTATCAATGCGCACTACCCTCGACGCCTCATTGGCGACTGCATCGTCGTGAGTGATGAGTACGATTGTTGAGCCGTTGCGATTTAGTTCACGAAACAAGTTCATGATCTGGCTGCCCGACTTTTGATCGAGGTTTCCGGTCGGCTCGTCCGCCAGCACAACGGCTGGATCATTAACGATCGCCCGAGCAATCGCGACACGCTGCTGTTGACCTCCCGACAGCTCGCTTGGGTAGTGAGTCAGACGCTCTTCAAGGCCAACACGGCACAGTGCCTCGCGGGCCCTCCTGCGAATCTCCGCATCGCTGCGCGAGCTGTAGAGCATTGGCAATTCAACGTTTTCAGTCGCCGTCGTTCTCGGCAGCAAATGAAACTGCTGGAACACGAAACCGATCGCCTCGTTGCGAACCTTCGCCCGCATTTCAGGAGATAACATCGCGACCTGCTTCCCGCTCAACTCGTAGTCACCAGTATCCGGTCGGTCGAGCAAGCCCAGAATATTCATCAGGGTGGTTTTACCCGAGCCGGACGACCCAACGATTGCAACAAACTCACCTTTGTCGACACTGAAGTCGACCTCGTGCAGTACTTCCAGCAACGCCTCGCCGGGTCGCTGAAAAGACTTACACAGATTCTCAATCTTGATCATTTCGTACTGCTCCTGATTTGCTGTTCCAGTTAGTTACGTGCGTTAAGTTCCAGCACATCGCCTTCACGAACGCCGGAGAGAAACTCAACTGTTGATTCCGAGCGCCAGCCAGTTTGTACATCCTGTTCCGCCCACTCATTGCTCCGTTGCACCATCACGTATTGCCTGCCGACCGTGCGCTTAATGGTGCTTCGTGGTGCCGTCAACACACCGTCACGCTCCTCAACGACGATGCGCATATGTGCCGTCATTTCAGGCCGTAGAATGAAGTCAGAAGAAGGCGTGAACTCGAGGCGTACCAGGTAATTGACGACGCTGCCCTGTAATTCCGCGCGTGGTTGAATGGCCGTTATCTTGGCCGCGAATTCCACGTCGGGAAAAGTATCGACAGTGAAGGTGGCCGTCTGACCAACGAAAACACGGCCTATGTCGGTTTCATCGACATAAGCCAGCACTTCAAGCCTGTCCAGGTCGATGATCGTGACAAAATTGGGTGCTGCAAAGGCGGCGGCTACCGTTTCGCCTTCGCGTGTTGAAACTTCGGCGACCACGCCGCTTATAGGTGCGGTAACGCGCGTGTAGCTGAGGGCGATCTCCGCAGATCGCAGCCGTGCCTGGTCTGCCTGTAACTGCGCACGCGCAACGGCCAGATCGTTCTCGGCGGTATCAAGATCCTCGACTGACACCAGTCCGTTTTCGGCTAATCGCTGACGTCGTGCCAGAATCGACTCGGCCAATCGAATTCGGGGAATGGATAACGCGACGTCGGCGCGAGCTTCATCCGCCTGCGCTTCCAATGCGGTTGCATCCAGCTCGGCAAGAAGTTGACCCACCTCTACCTGATCACCCACGGCGACTGGCAAGCTGACAACCGTACCGGAAATTCTTGAGCCGACGTTTACCTCGGCACCCGTCACTGGTCGAATCACACCGGTCGCCACAACGGTCTCGTTCAATTTTCCGAGGCTGACCGTGGCAGTCCGCCGAAGATCGGTGCTTGATTCGGCGGTGTTATCCGGCCAGACATAGAGGGCCGCCGTGGCCATCATTACTATAAAAATGGACCCAATAGTCCAGTAGCCTTTTTTCACGGTAAAGATCTCCTGTCATCCATGGCAGGTCAATCTATAGAGACTGTGTAATGGCGGGATGATGCGATTGTCACAAGATGTCACAAAGCCGCTGTTACATTTCGTGACCATTGCGACAAATGTGATCAATACTTCTCGGCTAGCCTGTGCCGCATGAATACTAAAACACTGATCACGATTTTAGCCCTGCTCGCGGCATTGCCCGTTGCAGCCAATGAAACAACTCTGCAGTACCATCTCTCAGGAGAAATGCAGCTCAACATGGAGCAGGACATCTATGTCGCGGCTCGCAGCGAGGCCATCGGCGAGCGTGACTTTTCGATAACCTTCGATATGGTCGGCGCCGGAGATAATGACGATTTGCTGGTCAAGCTCGCATCTATCAATGCCAGTTACACTGGTCACGGTATGAAGCAACGATTGCCCGCCTCACACCTGAATGGCGAGGAGTTCCGATTGATCGGTGACGGTCGATCATATGTGTCGCAAGACGGCGGCGGCGAAGTGCCGCTTGGCACGATTACCGATGGCGGCCTCCGACCATCCGAACTGCTTGCCGGCTTGCTGCCAGCGCTGCCGGACGGACCCGTTGTCGTTGGTACGACCTGGAGTTCGGACAGACGCATTGTCAGTCTCGAAGGTTGGGCCTGGGCCGGCGGTGAAATGCAACACCATCATGAAGTGACTGATATCCAGAGCTCGGACGGACGCACCGTCGTCACCGTCAGGACTTCGGGTGAGGCTCAGATAGAAGCTGCTGATGGCCACGAGGGTTTCGTTGGGCCTGGGACGCTGACTCAGCGCATTGACTGGACCTTTGATGCCGACAGCGGTCAGCTGTTATCCCTGACTGACGCACGAGAGGCCAGCGGCGTCAATTTGCTTCCGCAGGGTGAGATTCCGGTTCGACAAATTGCGCGATATGAGTTACTAAGCGCAGGTTGATGTGAATTCCGAATTATTTGGTGGGCAACATGCTGTTCCTTGTAAGTGGAACCTCGAGGTCTGGAAAGACGCTCATAGCTAAAAAAATCCTCGCGGACAAACGGATTCCGTACCTGTCTCTTGATTGGTTGATGATGGGGTTTAACGACGGGATACCCGAATACGGGATTCACCATCTACTGTGGCCAAACGAAATCGCCGAAAAGATGGCGCCTTTTTTGCTGGGCATGATCGACAGTATGCTGGTTGATGGCATCGATTATGTGATTGAGGGCGAAGCAATGCTTCCTCAGTTGGTCGCAGATTTGGTCGAAAAACATCCCGATAAGATCAAGGTAGTGTTTGTGGGTTACACCGAAATAAATGTAAAGGACAAAGTTGCGCTTGTTAAAAAGCATGGCGGTGGGGAGAACGACTGGTTGACTAATGAATCAGATGAATACATCAGAGACCACATCAAAAACATGATTGCTTATAGCAAGATGATCAAAAACGGATGTAAAAAGCACGGCGTAACTTACTTTGATACTTCTGAGGATTTTTCGGGGGCGATAGAAGCAGTAACAGACTTTTTGGTTGGCGATTTGAATTAACAAGAAGCTTGTGAACCCCAGTTCCGCAAGGCACCTGCTCTTCCAGCACCACATCAGCATGCAACCGTTGTTTCCTCTTCTTCGCCGCTCAACGATGCGATTCGAGAACGGGTTTATCCTGGCGATCTATACGAGCAACGTCACCAACGCAAGGCTTGAAGAGACAACAGGACCCCGATGAAACAACAAACAAAGCTGGTAGGTGAATTTTTTCTGATCGTTATTGGTGTGATGGTTGCATTGACAGTCGAGACTGCGCTCGAAGACCGTGAGGATGCCGGACTGCGCGATGAATAATTCGAGCGCATCAGGGAAGATGTCGAATCGGACAGGAGGGCGGTCGGTTACCGGATCGACTTCTTTGATGCTGTGCAAAGCTATAGCAACCAGATTCTGATTTGGCTTGATACAGAAGAGAGTGTTGATCAGAATCCGCTGCTGGCTTCATTTTATGCTGCGGAGATCTGGCCATTTGTACCGAATCTGAGCACCTACGAAGACCTTTTGAGCACCGGCAATATTCGGCTTCTCAATGATATCGACCTGCGCATGGGGCTGTCCGCCTACTACAATAAGGCAAACACGTCACGGTCCGGCTGGAATCCGTCGGAAGAGTATCGGGAGATCATTCGCGGCATTATCCCCAACTGGGCGAAGTCGATTACGAAGAAATCACCGCACTGTTTGCGCCTCTCAAGAAAGAGCGGGATTTTCGCCGCACGTTGACTTATCGAGACTCCGAACTGGGCGTAATGGTTTATTTGTTGGAGCAGCAAGTGAAGTTTGCCAATGAGGTACTGAAGCAAATACCAGGCCAGCCTTAAAACTTCCACTTCACTCTGTCTGGGAAACGCCCCTCCGGCTGTTTGGCATCGCGCTCCCGTGGGTGAGTTCTTCCTCGATCAATTCAACAAGCTCCTGAGATTGGGATCGCGCCAGTCGATACAGCGCCACCATCGCATCTGTGTCCTGCCTGGTATACACAAAGAAATTCTGAAACAGCTGATCCTGAAACAGGCTCGGATCTGACACAGTCATGGCCGCGAGGTCGAAGTAATTCATCATCAGCGGGATATAGCCGTCGTCCATCGCCTGCAGGTAATTTTTCTGAAGCATGGCAATGTCTTTGTGGCGCCTGTTGAGCCTGAGGATGCCCTTCTTGATTTTCCCATTACGCAGCAGGCGAAAATCTCCACTTTCCTGCATCGAACGGTAGGTGAAGTCAGAAGGGGAAAAGAACTGGTAGTTGGATGGCGTATAAATCGCTTGCGCCTGCTCCTCGGGTGACAGGTCAGCGATGCTGGGCATCAGCTCAATAATTCGCGTTGCTCGCTGAGATTTTGCCTCGCCACCCTCAATGACAATGTCGAGGTTCCCGATATCGGTCAGCAAGTCGTCGCGCAGATCGGCGAGGTACTGTTCCTCGATATCGGCGTCCTGTAAATCCTGGAACCAGCTTTCGAACCACAGCGCAACATTGATGCCGATGACAATCATCAGAATCTCGAGTACCAGGTTGGCACCACGGCCATTTCTGTGCAATTTAAGCATGAGTCCTACTTTAGATGCCGGAACTCCGAAAACGGTTCCCTCCGGGTCGTTATTAGAGACATCCGCTTCGTCGCCATCGACGGAGCGAATCGTGACTTTGCGCAAATAGGCCCAACGCACTTACAGCCACTTGTTTTCACTTATCGTAAAGAAGCGACGCAAGCAGTCGGTTATGCCTGCATTTTTTGTGAGCCCGTGATCATTCTTTAACCAGCACATCAACGACAGGCGCCGGAAAATAAATTCATATATAAAACAAACGCATTGCTTCGCCTGTGGACAAACAGGGAAATTGCTTCTTGGAATTGGCGGTTGGTCAAACCTACTATCGAGAGTCATCAAATAACGCACGAGAAAAGCGAATGAACCAGTGGGGACAATCCTGCCAGGTGGCCAACCAAACCCTTCAAAACGCTGTCGACGCGATGGGCGATCTGATGACCTGTTTTCAGCGTGAGATTGACGGCAGGAGGCGGATCTCCACGGAAACGACAAGGCAAATGGGCGACTCCCTGTACGAATTGAGCGATGCATTGCAGAAGCTCACCACCGTCATCGGCGGCGTCGCGGATGCACATAGCCGTGCGTTACTGAGCTTCCTGGGCGGGAAGAGACTGGACCGGGAACAGTTCTATATTCTGCTCGCCACAGGGTGCGTTGAGTGGACCAACAAGACGGTCGGCCTGTCAGAATTTGACGACTTTGATCTGTTTGACCTGTTGAGATACGAGACCGCAGGACAAAATGGCTACATATACCTGGCGCCGGATATCGATAATTTGCCGGCTGTGGAACCGGATGACTGGACGCTCGCTTTCATGTCCAGAACATACCGCAGAGCCATCATTGCGCCAGAGGCCATTCAATGGAGCACCTTGTCGCCACGGCAGTGCTCGTTTTTCGAGACATACCTGCCGGAGGTTGTCGACAGGTTTATTCACGGCAAGCCCACAGTCTTGTTGCCAGGTACAACCACCCAGGTTGATATGAAGGAGTTGGTGTCCGCACTCAAGAAACTGAAAGTGCATCTCAAAGCACGTCGCAAGCTCGAAGTGCTTGTTCGAAATAGCGATCACGAAGGGGAGCTTGTTCTGGAACTCAGCGGGCGATCGAAGTTCGCGGGATTCCTGACCACGATCAGATGCGCGGGCGATTGGAAGACCGAAACACTTGTTCCGGCTGCCTCATTTCGAGGTTTTGTTGCGCATCCGCCGGACGACGAAACCTCATACATGTCGTTTGAAGATGGACGGTTGCACATCGGTGGATGGAACTGCCCTGCAAGGGTTGCCAACGATAGTTAGTATTCTGAATATACTGGCGCACAGCCAGCCCGCTACACGACAGCGTCACCGGATGAATCAGGATGGCTTCAAGTTCCAGGCCATCTCGAGCCTTGTAAGTAATCGCTTCCTGCTTCGCCAATTCCCGCTCGCTCAGGAAGGGGTTCGAGTTGGTCAGCCTCACGGGTTCTGCGCCGTCGCGTAACAGGTAAATTTCTGCGGGGCTTATCGGCTATCGCCGCCACGACATCCTGGCCCGGATTGCCGTGTACGGCGAGAACTCGAACGGGCCGAGCTTGCCAATCGATTCCATCTTGTTCTGTACTTTGCAGCGCCGACTCCTCGTAGACCACCGCCTTGAAGCCCTTCTTGATGGAGTTAACGTGCGTAAACAGCAGTCGGCTTCCTCATCACGCTGCGCGAAAAAAAAGATCGACTGCCCATTCGCGGCCTACGAGAAATCGGTGATCTCGACATCGCCGGTCACATAGGTGGCAAGTCCGGAAATCAGGACAAAAGAAACTGCGAGGGCGAAGGCTCTGTTCATCGCTTTGCTCCAGAGAGGGTTGTGGTGTTCTTGCGGGCCCTAGCTCGGACACGCGTTGCTATGCCAGCTGCTGTTTAGACTGATCTATCTGTGCATAGAGTTGCTGCGTCACTGCCCGGCCCTTGTCGAGAAACTCGCAATCTGGGCGACGACAGGCAATGACCTGGTGCGGTATGACAGCAGCGTCCCAATTCAGTCGATTCTCACTACCGTATCTCTGAATGTAACCGGGTGCTCGCCCGTCTCGGCATCGGGGTGCCCGCTCCGAATGTCCCAGACGTACCGGCTCTCACCGTCGTAATGAATAGTTGCACTATTCATCCAGGTGAAGCCGTCGTTCGACCACGAATTGTTCTTCAACTCCAGACGATGCCCTTTATCAAATACTTCGATTGCGTACAGGTTTTTCCTTGGGTAGTCACTGAAAAGCGCTGTCATTTCGAATCGCTTGTCGAGATGATTGTAGTTGAAGTACATGAGCGCTGCGCGCTTCTTGTGGCTGTTGGTCTCACCATGCATTTCACAAAGAATGTAGTTCTCATTCAACGTGTATGCGCAACGACGAAAACCGGTTTCCCGATAGTCTCCGCTGACCGACTTATCCTCGTAGTTCCAGTCGCCGATAAGCCAGTCAAGCTGCCTTATCATCAGCGGTTCTGAAGCGGCAGCCACCCCTGCCTGCAACGCAAAAAGTAAGACCAGCAGTAGCGAATTTCGATCCATAATCTGGCTCTCGTTTCCGTGCAAATGTTCTACGTGCTACGGCTATAAACGCACTTCGTGG